>Ga0302347_1002078_pt1 | contig 21568 bp, 11 predicted proteins | sample PhyWR1_FD_202178 | JGI IMG/M metagenome (GOLD analysis project Ga0302347, IMG submission 202178) | Leaf surface microbial communities from wheat plants in UC Gill Tract Community Farm, Albany, California, United States - DLSL W.R1 (v2)... | ecosystem: Host-associated > Plants > Phyllosphere >...
ATTTCCTTTAGATGGATTTGGATAAATCGTCAGATTTTTCGTCTTTACATCATTTAATGCAAGATAAAGTCCGGCTATAACTCTTACCGTATTGCTGGTAGGATTTACAAAAACGGCGTAGTTGCCAGCAGAAGTTATTTGCCATTTATAATCTACGGATGGATTATTAAGACTTTGAGCAGCAGTATTACTGAATGCCTGGTGGTTAGTTAACGGCATATAAAAACTTCCGCTGAAGTCGTTAAAAGCGCCCATAAAAATCTTAAATTCTCCAGCACTGAAATTTCCCTGATAATAATATTCGGCAGAATTGTTTGGATTAACTGCAAATTTCTGATTAATCACGCTATCCATATTCCATCCTGCAGGTGTAGCATCACCAATTATCCAAAAATTTTTGTAAGAAGGTGTTGTAGATGTTTGAGCTACATTGATGCTCATTGTGTTAAGATTGACCGTAACATCAAACTGGGCAAGTGTACTTACAGACCATTTGATATCACTTCCGTTTTTTATCACTTTAGTAGCATCATTTGGGTCTTTGACATAAAAATCTTGACACCAGCAATTGTCTTGACTGTTTGCAAATTTGTATTCACCCGCAAACAAGGGACCAGAATACTTATACACCCCACTCGATACCGTTTCGAATGCCAATGCTTTGGTGATCTGCCATCCTGTTGGAGCAGAACTTCCTACGATATACAATTTTGATGGCAATTGTGCCAACATAATTCCTGCATTAACAAGCAGGAAAACAAAAAAAAGAATTTTTATTTTCATAATAGTATGTTTAAAAAAGTTTTCATTGTTATTAGTTTAAATTGTTTTTATTTATAGTTTTATCAATAATATTTACTGAGTTACTACAAAATCTTTCCGTTCAGAACCAACGCCTTTGATGGTGAGTTTTTTCCAGTGTTTAGGAAGAACGGTTTTATGCTGAACAATTCCGTTTTCTGTAATATCCAAACCGCCGAAACCATTGATGAAAGCCTGCAAAATGCCGCCTGCTCCTGTCATAAAATACGGATTGGAACTGGTTGCGGTTTCAGCCAAAACGCCAAATGGTGGTCTTTGGTTGGGTTGGTAAGCTTTTTTAAAATAAGCATAAGCCTTGTCTGCGTCACCCAATCTTGCATACTGAACAGAAAAAACAGAAAATGTCATCGCAGGACCGTTTTGTTGATCCACTTTTGCAGCGTAATATTCCAGGTCTTTTTTGATCTGTTTGGGATCTGTAATAATGCCAAGTGGATAAGCCAACAGATTGGCATCTGCCTGTTTGATGGTTTCCCCTTTGTAGCCCTGATATTCCTGTGTTACACTATTTTCCATTTTCGAAAAAACCAGATTGTCGCTGATTTGTTTCCAAATTTGCGGCACTTTTTTCCCACAAATTCCGGCTGCCAATGTTGCATATTCCAAAGCTTTTTTGGCAGCAGCATTGGTGTAAGCATTATCATCTATTCCTTCCGCATACTCATCGGCGGCAATCACATAATTGATGGAATAACTTCCGTTACTATTTTTTGCAGATCGGGAAGTCCAGAATTCCGCAATTTTTTCCAACACAGGATAACCTTCTTTCATCAACCAATCTTTGTCTTTTGACATTTGATAATAATTCCAAAAAGCAATCGCAACATCGGCGGTTATATGATGTTCAAACTGACCTGTCAATGCATTAATGGGTGTGGCTTCTTCTCCTTTGTCATCCGATTCCCAAGGGAACATTGCGCCTTTGTAGCCATAGGTCATTGCTCGGTTTTCTGCTGCTTTCAGACGGTCTGTTCTGTAATCGATCATCGATTTGGCAAGACTTTGGTTTAGGAACAACAACGGAGGATACATCCAGATTTCCGAATCCCAAAAGATATGACCACTGTAAAAAGTGCCGGACAATCCCATTGGTGAAATGCTCAACCTCGAATTTTCCAAAGCGTTGGAGTACAGATTAAACAATGCCGATCTCGCGACGAGCTCTGCTTCGTCATCGTCTTCTACCTCGATGTCGCCTTTCCAAAGTTCTTCCCACAATGCAAAATGTTCTTTCAGAATTCTCTCTGTTCCCAAATATGAAACATAAATAACCTGTCGTTCCGATTCGCTTTTTGGATCGTTGAAATCTCGGCTGGTGCAGACAGAACCTACCAAAGAAAACTTAACAGTCTCTCCTTTTTTCAATGCACCTTCAATGGTGTTTTTGCTTTGATCCTCATTCCTGATGGTCAATTTTTTATGATCGAAAATAAATTCGGATGAGGCAAAAACCTGATGTGCTTTGTGCGATGACCAGGCTTCCGTTTGGAGAATGGTCTCCTTACCACCGTCCAGACCTACATTCGCAGAAACAATTCTTTTTTTGATGTCATTATAACCATCGGGAATGTCCATCGTATTGATACCCTGCATCTGGATATTATCCAAAGCTTTGACCTCAACCTCTATCAATCCAGAATACGGCAGATTCCGCAACGCTGTGATATTGTATTTGATTTCCGCTTTCCCCGGAATGATGAACGATGTGGTATGAACTGCTTTTTTAAGGTCTAAAGACTGTTTCCAGTTGGTTACAGATCTCATCTCTACTTTTTGCCCTTCCAGAGACAGTTCCAGATGAAAAGGATTGATGCCTTGCAACGCTTGGTTGACACCGGCATCACCAATATCAAAAACGTGATTCAGCATCACGTGGCGCACAGAAAATGGCTCTTTCCACGGGAGAATCCCGATTTTTCCATTTGCAATGGGTGCGCCTACATAATTTTCGGTGTTCGTTGCATCAATCGTCCACAATGATTTTTTGCTTTGAGCATGGGCTGCTAAAACAAACAGGAAAATCATAACGCCCGTGATGCTGAATCTGTTTTTATACATTATTAAAATTTTATCTTAGAGTGATTTCAAACCTTTGATCTCAGCTTTATCCTTCACCGGAATAATGCTGATCGCATAACCACCACCCGGAACTGTAAGCTGCTCCAATTTTGATTTGCTTGTAACAATCACTTTACGAATGTTGTAAGCCTGTGGATTTTTAAGATAGTCTGCATCTTTCGCATCAGAATAGATGGTTGCGATATACTGTTTGCCGGCATCCAGGAAATCAAAAGAAATTTTGGAAGTGAACGGCTGGTAACCACCAACATTTCCTACAAACCATTTGTCTGTTCCTTTAGCTTTTCTGGCAACCGTAATGTATTGTCCCGGTTCTGCCTCCAGATATTTGCTGTCATCCCAATCAATTGCAACATCTTTGATGAATTGGAAAGCATCAGAGAATTTCTCATAATTTTCAGGAAAATCGGCTGCCATCTGCAACGGGCTGTACATCGTCACATACAAAGCCAATTGGTTGGCAATGGTCGCATTCACGTGAGAACCGTTGGTCACATCCATCTGGAAAATCCCCGGCGTGTAATCCATAGGTCCACCGATCAATCTTGTAAATGGTAAAATGGATACGTGATTTGGATTGTTTCTATCATTTCCGAAAGCCTGATATTCTGTTCCACGGGCAGATTCATTTCCTATAAGGTTAGGATAGGTTCTTGCGATTCCCGTTGGACGAACCGCCTCGTGCGCATTGACCATAATCTTGTAATCAGCAGCTTTTTCAATCGCATACTGAAAGTGATTGTTTGTCCATTGGCTGTAGTGCGTTTCTCCCACCGGAAGTATGTTTCCTACATAACCGCTTTTCACTGCATCGTAACCATATTTGTTCATCAGCTTGTACGCTGCATCCATATGACGCTCATAGTTACGTACAGAACCGGAAGTCTCGTGGTGCATGATCAGTTTCACACCTTTTGAATGGGCATAATCATTAAGATCTTTGATGTTGAAATCCGGGTACGGGGTCACAAAATCAAAAACATAATCTTTGTCATTCCCGAACCAGTCTTCCCAACCAATGTTCCAGCCTTCCACCAAAACGGCATCAAATCCGTTCTTAGCCGCAAAATCGATATAACGTCTTACATTGGCATTGTTGGCGCCGTGTTTTCCGTTTGGTTTTGCTTTGGAATAATTGGTATCGCCCAACTGAACAGACGGAAATTCGTCCGTATATGCCCAACTGCTTTTTCCGGAGATCATCTCCCACCAAACCCCTACATATTTTGTTGGTCTGATCCAAGATGTATTTTCAATCTTACTTGGGTCATTCAGGTTATAGGTCATTTTAGAGGCCAGGATATTTCTTGCATCATCGCTTACGATGACCGTTCTCCAAGGTGTATGGCGAGGTGCCTGCATTTTTCCTTTGTCACCATGAGAATCCGGTGTTAACCACGATTCAAAAACCAGATTTTTATCATCCAGATTCAGATGCATACAAGAATAGTCGATCAAAGCTGCCTCATGCAGATTGATATAAACACCATCTTTGGTTTTCATCATCAATGAAGTCTGAACGCCGGTTGGTGAAAATGACGTTTGAGAAACATTCCCTTTTTCATAAGACTTTGTCATCAAGCCTCTGATTTCAGAAAGTTTAGAGGTTGTATAATTATACTCCTGAGTGTCGTAATCTCCCGGAATCCAGTAAGCCGTATGGTCACCGGTCATTGCGAACTGCGTACGTTCTTCTTTGATAGTGAAATAAACCAGATTCTGTTGTTGAGGAAACTCGTAACGGAAACCCAAACCGTCATCAAACAAACGAAAACGGATATTCATCAGCCGGTCTGTACCTTTCTGTTTAAGGTCCACTAAAATCTCGTTGTAACGGTTTCGGATATTTTTGGTTTCTCCCCAAACCGGTTGCCAGGTTTCATCGAAAGTGGCGGTTTTTGACCCAACGACCACAAAATTGCTATACAATGAGTTTTTAAGATCGTTTTCAGGAACATCTTTTGTTTTCAGCTCCAGCCCCAGTTTACTTGGTTTGATGATCTCTTTACCCTTATAATTCAGCTTATAGGTAGGAAAACCACCATTCTGAATAGAAAAATCCATAATGAATTTTCCATCCGGAGACTGGAGTTGTTGCGCAAAAATAAGGCTTACGAAACTTAATGCAACAAGCAATAATTATTTATTTTAACATTTATTTTTTTTCTTGTATCGGGAACTTTTATTATTATTTTTTTTCCATTCTCATCCCAACTCCACTGGATATTGGAAATATCTTTATTAATATCAAGTGTTTCCATATTTAAAAACACTGCATCTTTATTATTAACAGAGATTGCTTTTGGTTTGTTTTCGGTAAGGATACTTAAAACAAAATTTCGTTTATCAGATTGGTGAAAACCTTTGTCATCAGGTTTTATATCTATATTATAACCATTTGTAACCGTTGTACAGACAATATGGGTCATTGAAAAAATATCTTTCAGGTAATCCTGATTTTCGCCCTCATCCTCATATAAAGTGAAACTTGCTTTCTCATCTTCATAATTCGGGAAAATATGGAAGGTCACAGGATAATCTTTTCTCTCGCCAATATATTGCATGATCGGCATCATTGGAACAATAGAGCCTTTTTTCACAAAAATCGGAATCGTATTGAGTGGGGCTTTGTACGGCAGCTTTTCGCCACCCAGATATTCTGTTTTTTTATCATTGAAATCGATCCATTCGCCTTCGGGAAAATAGACACGTTTTACGCGCTCACCTTTTTTCAGGACCGGGGCGACAAGAATTTCTTCCCCGAACATAAATTGATTATCGATCCTGATCGCCTCCTGATCTTTTGGATATTCCATAAAAAGGCCTCTCGTGATCGGCAATCCGGTGTCGTGCGCTTTTCTGGAATAAGTGTACAGATAAGGGAAAAGCTGGTATTTCAGTTCAATTGCTGCTTTTGCATTTTTCTCCGCTACCTCGCCGAACATCCAAGGTTCCACAGCATTGTCACCTTCGTGGTGCGCACGGCTAAGAGGACAGAAAACCCCGAACTGCATCCATCTTGTATAGAGCTCTGCCATTGCAGGATAATCTGTGATATCTCCGCAATATCCGGAAATATCGGTCGTCCAGAACGGGATTCCACCTAAACCGGCAGATATTCCTACAGCCACCTGATTTTCCATTTGAGCCCAGCCATCAAGAACATCGTTACCATTCCCGCTATCATTGGTCCAGCCAAAAGTATAGCGCTGCAAACCTGCGTAGGCCGAACGTGTCATCTGAAAGATCCGTTTGTTTGGATTTCGTTTTTCGAATTGTTCTTTCACCACTTTGTCCCAGGTCAATCCAAAAACATTATGGATCTCATCGTGCATCCCGATCTTGTGTTTCATATTCAGGCGGTCCACATCTTCTTCGTTGCTCCATGCCGGTTCTCCCATATCCGTCCAAAAACCGCTAACGCCGTCGTCCAAAGGTTTTTGCTGGTATTTTCCCCACCAATCTGCAACTTCCGGAATTGTAAAATCTACTACTCCACAATTTCCACCCCAAGGCCAAGGCATTTCGTAAGTTTTATCAGTTCGGATATCTTTTACAAAATACCCCAGTTTATTGGCTTCTATGTATTGTTTATTGTCTTTTTTGGAAATAACCGGATCCTGGGAAACAATCATTTTGAAACCATTGGATCTCAATTTTTTCAGCATTCCTTTGGGATCAGTATAATTGCCTTTTCGCCATTCAAAATCCTGAAGATTCTGTGTCCAGCCAATATCTTGGTAAATAATATCGATCGGGATCTGACGTTTTCTGAATTCTGCTGCAATTTCCAAAGCCTGATCTTCTTTCGTGTACAATCCGCGACTTTGTGCAAAACCCAAAGCCCATTTTGGAGGCATGATAGGTTTTCCTGTTAGCGTAATGTATTGTTTCTGAATATCCTTATAGTCTTTTCCAAAGATGAAATAATATACAAAGGCTCCATCGGGTGCTTCAAAGGAATAATAATCCTGAGATTCTGTCCCGAATTTGAATTCGGTTTTGTAGGTATTATCCAGGAAGATCCCGTAATTGTAACTGCTCATAAAAAACGGAATGCTCTTGGCAATCGGGTCTTCTGTGGTGGAGTAACAAGGTTTGTCGCTGTTCCACATTTTATAGTTTTTTCCTCTTCTGTTAAGTGTTCCTGTTTTTTCGCCCAAGCCAAAAAACTGCTCATCACTTCTGAGATTTTTATAGGATTTTACGCTTTTCCCGCTGGGTACGTGTCCCTTTTCATTAAAATCACTGAAAATCAGCTTTTGCCATTTGTCGAAAATCTGCAATTGCATAGGATTCTTGTTCACTCTAATCCTAAGTTTTGATGTAAAGATCTCGTAGGCAGAAGGTTCTTCGTTCACTGATATATCGCCCACATTTTCCAATTGGTCATTAACGACAGCGAAAGAAGGATTCTGACGGGAGAATTTGCCTGACTGATCAAACCAAACTTTCACGACAGAACTGCTGTTGATGGTTAATGCTAATTTTGAACCGTCCTTACAGTTAAAAGTGACCTCATTTCCTTTTTTTGTAAACGAGGTGATCTCGCCGGCAAATATTAATGAAGAAAAAAACAGACCTATGAAAAGAAAAAATTGTTTATTGATTTTCATTTTTTATTTTTTTAACAATAACTTTCCAGATACTTCCAGTTTATTTGAAAAATCAGTTGTATCTTATTTTAAAATCACACGGCAATTGCTGCCGTGTGATCTTTGATAAGAAAAAATTACTGAATATTAAGTGTATTAGTATCGAGATTCAAGGTAATCGTGTGATTACCGGCTGAATTGACTTTCCATTTAAGGTCTGTTGCATCGCCTCCTGCACATTTTATCCTCTCCTGGAAACTTGTGTTGGAAATACTTTGATCCTGAGTCACTGCAACCAGTTCGGTTCCGTCACACCAGTTTGTATTGAATTTGGCGAATTTGAAAGATCCTGCTGTAAGATTACCTGTCCAGGTGTAAACACTACCGTTTTTCTGCATTGGTGCAAGGGTACCCATATTCCAACTGTTTGGAGTAGCATCCCCGATCATATAGACATTTACAGGTTCAAACCTGATGGTATTATTTGAAGTATTAAGCGTGATCAAATATCTTCCTGCAGCGGCTGCACTCACTTTCCATTTGTTGTCAACTGTACAGCCAGAGTTTTGTGCCATTCCTGTTGCGACAAGATCCTGATTATCTACCAACGGGCGGTACCATTCGCCACACCATTCGCCTTTGTTTCCTGTTAAAAATTTGAAGTTTCCTTCTTTAAGGCTGCATTCCAATGTAAAAATAAAAGGGTCGCCCTGATCTTGCTTTAATGCGACCGGATTATCAACATCCCAACCACTTGGGGATGCATCACCAACGATCCAAATATCATTGAACTGAGGACCGTTCATTTTTTCTATTTTGATGCTCAACGTCAGTACATTTACTGTAACTTTATACAAGCTTGCATTGTCAATGGTCCATTGCAGGTCTGTACCGCTACCGCCTGCATTATAAACCATTTTGTTCTCGTCATTCGCATCCCTTGTGTAGAAATCCTGACACCAGCAGCTCTCCTGGGTGGTCGTAAATTTGAAGTTGCCGGCTTTCAACTGTCCGTAATAAACAAACTCAGCAGGATTACTTGTACTTTTTGTAAGCGCTGTTGCTTTTGTAATATCCCATCCACTTGGAGTAGCATCTCCAACAATATATAAAGTGTTAGTAAAAGGCTTATATGGCTTCAACGTGAAATCTATAGCGGAACTTTGAGATTTTACAGAACTATCTGCAAATGTAGCTGTTACTCTTGCCTGCATTGTAATATCTGTATCAGGAGTTGCGCCATAAGTGTCAATAAGCAATGTGTTGAGATCGCCAATCAAGATGTCATACGAGTAGATATTTTTTCCAATTTCGTAAGTTTGAGGGTTAGAAAAATTATTTTCTTTTTTATCAATTTCTAATTTGTAAGAAATTGCAGAACTTGTGCCTTGATTATTCGCAGGTGTCCAGCTGAAGTTGAATTTGGAATTATACATTGCCGGAAGCAATTCGTTGATATCCGAAGTTTTAACCGAGAGTTCACTTATCTCAAATTCTTCTGAAGCCAGCTCTTCCCGACAGGCAAAAATGCCAAGGAAAATAAGAGGAACGATCCAAAATAATTTTTTGCTCCAATTTTTTATGTTAGATTTTGTTTTCATAATTAGGATAATTACTGTTATTAATAACCAGGATTCTGGGTAAGATTGGGATTTCTGTCTCTTTCTATCTGAGGTATCGGGAGAAGAAGATGCTTGGTAGTAGCATTGGTCTTTCCAATGGAATGGAGAAAATCTAATCCGTATTGCCCATTGTTTGTACGTACAAGGTCAAACCATCTTTGACCTTCAAAAGCCAGTTCCATCCTTCTCTCGTGCAATACTTTGTCACGAAATGCAGTTTGCGAAAGTCCGGAGGTAAGGTTTGCCAACCCTGCTCTTGTTCTCACAGCATTGAGGGGAACCAATGCAAGCGAAGTCTGTCCCAACTCATTAAGCGCTTCTGCCTTCATCAGTAAAACTTCCGAATAACGCATTACCGGGAAATTAAGCGGACTGTTGTCATAAGAAGGAAATGCAGATAAGGGCACAAGGAATTTTCTTACATTATATCCTGTGAGGGAATAGCTTGCTTTGTACTCTTTGCCATCATAATCCGGGCAACCCTGGTAGAAAATGGTTTTATCCTTCCTTTTATCATTGGCCTCATAGCTGTCGACAAATTCCTGGGTCGGCTGGTTCCAACCCCAGCCTCCTCCTACGAAATTGGATCCGCGAGGCCCCATATATGTACTGGTCCAGGATGACTGATTCTCATTGCTCCAAAAATCATATCCTCCGTCCGATGCATATTGCACTTCGAAAAGAGATTCTATAGAGTTTTCTGTATTGATATTGAAGTTATCGGAATAATCGCTATTAAGAGCATAGCCCATTCCTTCTAGCTGAGTGGTAAGATCTACTACTTTTTGCCAATTGCCGAGTGTAAGATTGACCTTTGCCAAAGCTCCAATAGCAGCACCTTTGCTTGCTCTGCCCTTATCACTTTCGCCATATTGCTGTTTTGTCGGGAGCAATTGGATCGCCTTTTCCAGATCGGAAACGATCAGATTGTAAATTTCCGCTTTTGGTGCTCTTGTCGGATAAAGATCTCCGTTCACGTCCTGCGGTTCTGTAACCAAAGGTACATCGCCAAAGAATGTAGCCAGGATAAAATAATAATGAGCCCTGAGGAAATAGGCCTCTCCTAAGCATTTATTTCTTACGGCATCATCAATATTCAGTGTTGGGGCTGTTTTAATGATAATATTAGAAGAAAGGATTCCCGGCCAAGGCCCTCTCCAAAGATCCAAAACGCCTTGATTATCGGTGCTTGTCACAAAGTTGGAAAGCTGTATGGTCTCGATACCGTCATCGCCGCCGCCAGCTCCAACAATACTGTTTCCGGCGAAGATATCTGTGGTCCACATTCTCATATTATAAAGCTTTGGACGCTGTAGTGGCTGGTAAGCTCCGTTGACCAAAGTTATAAGCTCTTCTCCAGTCTGTGGATAATTACTGGTGTTTATGGTATCTGGCTGGGTTTTATCCAGAAAATCGTCACTGCAGTTCATGGCTGTAAGTGCGATGAGTGCGAATATTGCTATTTTTATCTTTTTCATTGTTTTTAAATTTTAAAATCCAACATTAAGCCCCAAAGAAACCGTTCTGGTAATAGGGTGAGTTCCATTGTCGATGCCATTTACCGACACTTCCGGATCAAAGCCTGAATATTTGGTCCAGGTCACTAGATTCTGTGCAGAAACAAACACCTTGATCAGGCTGAAATTCTGACCGAAAGCACCTTTGGGAAGTGTGTAGCTTAAGTTGATGTTTTTGATCTTGATATATGATCCGTCCTCGATAAATCTGTCGCTAACTCTTGAGTTCTGATTCGGATCACCATAGATCGCTCTCGGCATATCATTACTTGTACCCTCTCCTGTCCATCTGTTAAGCACGGAAGCGTTCTGATTGGTAATGATCGACATGGACTCTGTGTACATTCTGTTGGCATTGAATATGTCGTTACCATAACTACCCTGTAAGAAAACTGTCAAATCGAAATTCTTATAGGTGAAGGTGTTATTAAGAGAGAATGTGAATTTTGGATTCGGATTCCCAATGATCGTACGGTCCTTATCATTGATAACGCCATCATTATTCAGATCCTTGAAACGGATATCACCGGGAGCTGTGCTGGTTGCAGAATTGGAACCCGGCATCTGAACGGCATGAGAATCTACCTCTGCCTGGTTCTGAAAAATACCATCCGTAACATAGCCATAGAAAATATTCACAGGATAGCCATTTTGGATCTGTCCTATTGTACTGTTCAGTCCGCTGGTTGCTGTGATGATCGGAGTTTCGCTGTTGATGCTTTCTACATTGTTTTTATTGTAGGAAAAGACAACATCTGTGGACCATTTGAAATTCTCACCAACAAAATTTTTGGTAGATAAGGTTGTTTCAATCCCTTTGTTCTGGATCTTACCGGCATTAATAGAAGGAACATAAACATCGGAATAACCAGACGTTACAGGAACTGACATAGGGACGAGCATATCATTCGTGTTCTTCACATATCCATCTACGATCAAGCTAATTCTGTTATTGAACATATCTAGATCGAACCCGGCATTGTATTGCTCCTGACCCTCCCATTTTACATTTGGATTTGGCAAAACAGTTGGCAGAACAGCACTTACATAAGAATTGTTGAAGTTGTAAAGATACGTATTGTACGACGATGAGAATGAGTAATTACCGATCTCCTGATTACCCGTGATCCCATAGCCCAATCTAAGTTTCAGGTTATTGATCGTCCTAGAATCCTTGAGGAAATTTTCGTTTGAAATTCTCCAGGCTAAAGCTGCTGACGGAAACCATCCCCATCTGTTATCTACTCCGAATCGTGAGGAGCCATCTCTACGAATAGTTGCTGTCAGATAATATTTATCAGCAAAATTGTAGTTCACGCGTCCCAGATATGACATAATTGCCCACTCAGAAGCATTCCCGTGCTGTACAGGCTGCAAGATTCCATTGTCTATCTGCTGCGTACTTTCACTTGGGAATTTTTGCACCGATGCATTCAGATAGTTATATTGATTATTCTGGGCACTGCTTCCTATTACAGCATTGATATGGTGATCGCCAAATGTTTTGTCATAAGTAAGAGTATTGTCCCACAGCAAAGTAATGCTTCTGTAGGATCCTTCGGACAGATAAGAGTTTTCCTGGGATTTTACGCCCCAGTTGTATTTTGGTGACCAGGTTCTTGTGTACCACAAATTAGCTTCCATTCCGCCTAAAGATTTGAATTTCAAATCCTTGATGATTTCGGCTTCTGCATAGACATTTCCTTGTATGTTATAACCTTTTGTAGAATTCTCTACAATAGTGGCTTTCCCGATCGGGTTATCTATATCTCCGTACAGCATCGGGTTGGTACCCGGACCTGCCCATCCGCCATTGGCATCATAAATAGACCTTGTTGGCAAGGAGAGGATTGTATTTTTAATATCATAAGAACCACTTCTCTTGAGGTCGTGCTGCAACTTTACACTGTTACCAATTTTCAGGAAAGGTTTTATTTTGGTATCACCGTTTAACTGAACGATATAACGGTCATAATTGGTATTGAGAACCACACCTTTCTGATTGAAATAACTTGTGGAAACATACAGGTTGCTTTTCTCGGAACGATCTCCGTATGACAAAGAATAATTTGATATCAGTGCCGGACTGAAAAGAGCTTTTACCCAGTCTGTTCCTGCTCCTAGTGACGATGGATCTGCAAATTCCGGGTTGGTTGACATCCCTGCATTGGCCAGCATCTCATTATTGAGCTGGGCATATTGCGATGCATCCAGGACCTTGGTCATATTGCCCACGCTCTGGATTCCGGTGAAGGTATCAAAATTCAGGATTCCTCCTTTTGCACCTCGTTTGGTAGTGATTATCACAACACCATTGGCACCACGAGAACCATAGATGGCAGTAGATGAGGCATCTTTCAGAATGTTAATGGATTCTACATCGCTCATATTGATCTGGTTGAGTCCGCCATTCAGTGGCATCCCATCTACCACGATCAAAGGATTATTGTTCTGGATAGTTCCGGTCCCACGGATACGGAATGTAACATTGCTGCCCGGCTCACCGGAATTGACAACAGTAACACCGGAAGCACGTCCTTGGATAGCTTGTCCTATATCTGCAACAGGTTGGTTTCCTGCTTTCCCTAGATTAATTACAGATACTGAACCTGTAAGATCTTTTGCTTTTGCTTTACCATATCCGATCACTACAACCTCCTCTATTTTCTGTTCTGTCTGTAACGTATCAGTATCTTGCTGTGCGTACAAATTTCCTGAAAAATAGACTGCTGCTATCGCAATGGTGCTTCTCAAAAATTTTGGTTTCATTTATAATTGGGGTTTTTATTTATTTGATTATAATTTTTTGTCCTACAATTCTGTTCTCAAGATTTACATTTAGGATATAATTTCCCTTGGTCATCTTTGAAACATTGATCTCACATTGTTTGCAATCTGTTTTTTGGGACCTGATCAATCTTCCTGTCATATCATAAATCTCATAGCTTCTGATTATTTCTTTTTCTGAGGAGATGAATATGTTACTATCAGCAGGATTCGGATAGATCGATAGATATTTTTTATCAATATCATTCACTGCAAGGCTGTTATAGATTTGATAAGCCAATGTCATATCATTGAATAGGATGTTGTAATTACCGGCAGAAGTCAAATTGAACTTAATATTGGTTCCCCCACCCGTTGTAAGTTGTGCATAGGCGTCGGTTCCTGTTGCATTTCCCCAATCGTTTCCTGACCAGTTGGATGTATTGGCAAATTTCAGTTCGTGGTCTCCTGCCGAGAAAACAACATTATTCTTTGTCCAAAGATCATTTTGGAGGTTCATCTGCTGCAAAGCCCAATTGCTGAATGTCCCTCCGACATACATATTCTGCTGGTGATGGGGAGCAAACTCAATATTGTACTGCAAAGTGATATCATTGAATTCTATGTTGTAAGTTCCTGGTGTTGATATAGTAAAATTGATATTAGCTCCTCCTCCAGTAGTAGATTGTGCAGTTCCTGATAAGCCGGAAGCATTGCCCCAATCCTGACCGCTGAAATTATTCGTATTTGCAAATTTCAATTCATAATTTCCTGCGAGAAGAACTTGGTCTTTTATCTTCCAGACACTGTTCTCCATTGCCATAGCTTTCATGCTCCAGTTGTTAAAACTCCCTCCAACGTACATTTGAGAGTAATGACCACCAGTTACATTGAAACTTTGGAGCTGAGGTATGGCGGCGCAATACCCACTTCCTCCGCTTTGTTTTGCCTGCACATAGACAGTTCCGTTTACGCCTGTCAGTTGAACTTGATTATTTACAATTTTAGCAGGTCCGTATGCAACCTCATAAGTTATAGGCTGTCCTACAGATGATGTTGCCCCTGGAGTAAAGGCTGGGTCACTTGAATTTTTATTTGGGATTGCAGGAAAATCAATACTTTGACCATTACAGCTTTCCGCAGAATTTTTGATTAGTTTCAATATGATACAGCCGTGTGGTGGGACAGTAACCGAAATATCACTCATTTTCCCCAGATTGGCATGCTGCCAAAGATCTCTTACCATCACTTGTCCGGTTACACCCAGCTGGTTGAGAAAGTTCATAGAACGAACCTGAGGTGTTGTTTCTCTATTAAAAAAACCGATGATCCAATCGCCGTTGCTCAGCTGTCCCCGCCAGGTTTGGCTGTTAGCATTTGTAGGATCATTACTAAGGGGTTTTCCAACAAATTTTGCAGTATTCAGATCCAACAATTCAGAATTTTGGTAAAGCCAGAGATCGTTGCCAATGGTATTGTATTGATCTGCAATAGTAACCGGACCGCCTGCCAATAAATTGAGAGAGATCACACTTCTTTTCTCTGTATCGTTGGCAAAGGTGTTAATTCGGATAAAATCACCATCCAGCTGCACCTTGTTGCTACCTGTAACTTGTGACCAATATATAAAGCCATCAAAAGCAGAATCATACTGGGACCAAGTTGCAAAATGAATCCCACGGTTGACATCACTGAATCTGTTCCATGTACCTTCCAATGCATCCGAATTGATTCTGAAAAGATGACCATATTGCTTTTCTAATTCGGCAATGTTGGAAAGATTGGGCATTACCAAACTGAGATATACCCCATTGGCATCACATGCTTCTCGCATCCATCTTAGTGCTTTTTCGTATTGGGCTTTTGTTCTTTGCGGCCCTACTGTTCCCAGGTTTCTATCATATCCGGACTCAAACCACGAGAGAAAATCCACACGCAGATATTTGATTCCCATATCGGCATAATATTTCACATAGCCTTTTACATACTCTTCAGCACCAGGCCTGTCAACCTGTACCCATTTAAACCACATAGTTTCCTCTGCAGGATCCAGAAGAGATGATACATTAATATTTGTTCCGACAATTTTTTTGGTAGTATCATTAGCATCTACGTGTAGCCAAAGAGGATTTTCGTACATTCCCAAAGTCATTCCTTTGCCTTGCAAATATTGCGACCACCAGGCATAGTCGTGTTGCCATTTTGAGGAATGGCTTTTTCTGTAACCGTTCCCACTGATCTGACTTACATCTCCCCAACCGTCCATACAGACCATTGTATATCCATAGGATTTTAGATTTTGCTCCAGCCAGTTGATATTATCGGACAAGGCCTGCTCGGTTAGATAATTATCCTGCACACCAGACATTTCTCTTGTGATGTGATATTCGTAAGGATTCCAATATAATGGAGCTTTATAAGGATTCTGGCAGCTGTAAAAATTGCTGCCTAATAGAAGAAGAAAAAATATAGACGAAATCAGTTTAAAAAAATAGTGCTTTTTCATATGGACGTAATAATTTTAAAATATTAACGATTCTTTAACTGAAGGTTAATTCTGTGTTGCTAATATATTTCGGTTATGATATGAAAAAAGCTTACAAATTGTTTTTGTAAGCTTTAGGTAAACGTTTTTTAATAATAAATTATATATTATGTCTGTAAATCAAACACATAACAAAATCCCAATAATAATAAAAAGTAAATGCTATGCAGAAGATATCGAGCCTATGAGCATGATCTTTGCTTCAAAATCATCGTTTTCAATGACAGATTTTGCTTTTACCTTACTCCTATAATTATAAATTGTCCTTACAGAATATCTTAAAAAATCTGAAATCTGATTGGAGTCGTTGATCCCTAATCTGACCAATGCAAAAATTCGTAGCTCTGTATGCAGGGTTCCGAATTTCATTTGATAATGTTCTTCCGGCTTTAGTAACTTATTTACTTCCTCAACAAAATTTGGATATATCCTGAGGAAAGCGCGGTCAAAATTCTGGTAGAGCTCATCAAGGTCCATCTCATCATTTTTTTTGTTGTTCACCATTTCTGAAAGTTTGTCCAATTGTCCCGTAGACAGCCTTCTGGAGATCAGCTTTTTATAACGGTCAAATTTCTCGAGATAATTTGAACACTGGTTGATGAAAAAACCAATATATTCTTCCTTGATGTGATTGGCCTCATCTAATTTAAAATTAAGGATACTGAGGTTTTCATTGGCAGACCTAAGTTCTTTTCTGGATTTTACAATTATCTTTAACTGGCGGATCACCAAGTAGGTCACCAAAGCAAGAATTATCAGCATAATACTGATCGTCCAAACGGAAAATCGCAGCTTTCTGTTGGTATTGTTGATCTGGAGCATATATGCTTTTTCTATAATAGGCTGCACTTTACTGATCTGAAAAGTTCTGAAACGGGCGTTATAGAAATTGGCATCTTCTATTGCAGATCCAAGAAAGCGGTAAGCCGTATTGTAATCACCTTCCTTATAAAGGAGGAATGCAAGCTCCTGAAGTGACCTGTTTTCCGTAGTAGCAGATTCGATATCTTCAATTGCCGATAGTGCAAGATATTTTTTTTGATTTTCCGTATGCCCGACCTCGCCTTCTGCAAAAGCTTTACAATAATATCCAATGGCTTTCAGCCTTGTTTTGGCGGGGACAGAGTTTATAAACTGATCGATATTGAGTATTGCTTTTTCCCATTCGTTGTTCATTTTACAAATATTGTACTGGAAAAGATTCCTGAAGACGGGATCTTCAGAAGATGCAAACCCTTTGTGATAATATTCCAGTAGTTTTGTCCGGTATACGTCAGCAAACATTTTATTGCTCCTGCTGTACTCGTAAAGATTGGTATAAAGAGATTCTGAAGTAGAGTTATAGGAAAAAAGCAAAGCCTTGGGAACATCGGTTTTTATACTGTCAAGAATCATCTTCGACTCAGTAAAAAGCCCGATGGAATTAAGCAGGTTGCTCTTCTTGATCAATGTTTCATACCGCCAATTGTTATTTTCTGTTGAATCTGCCAGAACCAGATTCTTCTGAAGATAGGTAATGACAGAATCGCTCTGATACCCGAAATAATTATCTGCAATATCTCCGTTTATTATATATTGATGTTGGGCATCAAGATCATCACTATGGAGTCGTTTTTTTAAATCAGCAATATGGCGGTCCCTTTTTATACGAAAATCCAACTTGTTGCCAACAAGTGAATCAAGCTGCCTAATTTCCATACTTTGGTCCTTAACTTGTTCGTTGTCGTTACAGGAAGCGCATAATATGAAAAGTGCACATAGTAAGAAAAGCTTTTTCGATTTATGGCAAATCATTTTATCATTGATAATTTAAATTATTACTACAAATAACGAATAAAAATTTGAGATTCTTTATTTTTTGAAAATCAAAATGCCAATCAAGATTTTTGTATTGCTGGTAGTTTTTACATTCTAATTTCTCATTTCCGTAATGCATTCTTAAAAAACAAATTTTTAATAATGACAAATACCACCGAAACAGTGGTATTTGTTATTATTGTTGAAGGCTACGTTTGCATCACACACTTCTCTTCATCAAAGCATTTATTTCAGCATTCTCTATTTTTGGATTGGCACCGGAATGGCTTGCAACCAAGGCTCCAACTACACTTGCAAAATCCAAAGCTTCATCCGGACCTTCATCTGAAAGTAATTTCGCAACAAGACTGGCCAAAAAAGAATCTCCCGCGCCAACGGTATCTGCTACTTTGACAGGGTAACCATCGTGTTTGTATAGCTCGCCATTCCACAGCAGGAGAGAGCCATGTTTCCCTAAGGTGACACAAATGGCAGATGTGCCGGTCTTTTTGGAAATAAAAGTGATATTGTCTTCCAGGTCCTGAGATTCAAAACCCATTTCGCTGGCGATCTCCAAAATTTCCTCATCATTGAATTTGATAAAATCCGCTCTGTTCATCAGCTGTTCCAGAATCTGAATATCGTAGAACGGTTTCCGAAGATTCACATCGAAAACTTTAAACATTTTATTATCGGAATCCAATATCGAGAAAAGTGTCTTTTGGGACATGTCATTTCTGCAAGCGAGGCTTCCATAGAAAAAAACATCAGCCTCTTTTACGATATCCATTACTTTTTCATCAACAGTGATAAAATCCCAAGCTGAAGGAAATTTGATCTCATAAGTTGCAGAACCTCTTTCATTCAAAGAAACCTGGACAGTTCCCGTCTCGTATTCCGGAGAAACGATAATGCCTGCCGATTCAAGATTATTTTCTTTGGCATAATCCACAATCACTTTTCCGTCCTCATCATTGCCGACCGCGCTGATCATTGTAACCGGAAAGCCATACGAAGCCGTTCTAAGAGCCAGATTGAGAGGAGCTCCTCCAATTTTTTTCTCTTCTCCAAAAACATCGAAAAGAACTTCTCCAAAGCTTATTACATTAATTTTCTTATTGATAGACATTAATTGGGGGTTTTGATATTGATATTGCTGAATGAACTTTCTGAAGAACTAAAAATACTCCATTTTTTGTTGACAATATTGTAAATTCTGTTGCTGAAAGCTACTTTATCATTGATATAGATCACACAAACATCGTTACTTATGGAAGCCGTTAGGTTATAAGATGTTCCGGAAACCGCACTCAATGAATAAGAATTCATAAGGTCCTCCGAACCAGAATTCATAACATAAGCTGCGATTCTATTACTTGCCGGTTCGAAAGCGATCTTAACTCCGCTTCCGGCATCGGTATCGTGAGCTAAAATAAATCCGGATCTCCCACTGGCAGCATTTAATGTAAAACTGATCTGATTTGCCTTTTGCAATTTACCAAAAGTAACCTGGGAATTCGCACTCAGGTTGAAATTGCTCCCGCTTTGGTTTACATTACCTGAAATTCTATCCACAGAAAGTACAGCATTTTGAGTAAACACCGATTGGGCGTTTGAGATCTGTTTTACAGAAAGTGTTCCGTCAGTATTCTGAACGAGTTTATGAGCAATAAGATTGCCCGCCCAATCTTTTCCGCCTGTATTATTTTCAGGAACTTTTCTGGCCGTCCAACCGACAAGGTAGCGGTCTGTATTATCTGAAACTGTTTTGGCCGCATAAAGATAAGAGCCGTCCAAACGGTCAACGGCAGGCGTTGTCCAAGGTCCGTTTGGCGATGTTGCTATTCGGTAACGGGTTCCTGTATTGCTGCTCCAGTTCTCTGAAAAGACAAGGTACCAGTGATTGCCCATTTTGAACAGGTCCGGACACTCCATCATAATATAATTCTCAGATGAATTGGTCGTATAAATAGGATTTTCCACATTCCAATTACCCGATTCTGGATTAGTGGTGGTCAATTTCAAAACGACAGCACGGCGATCGGAGGTTTGTGTTGACACAAGCATCCAATATTTCCCATCCTCGGCATTATAAAGAACATGCGGATCACGGAATTCATAATCATAATAACCGGCCGGAGCGGTGATCTTAAAATCCTTGACCTTTGTCCAGTTTTTCATATCCGTGCTCTTCGCCAAGAGAACACTTTCTCTGGGATTGTTTGATATAAAAGAAGCTATCTCGTTGTGGCCAGTATAATAGTAATAATATGTATTTCCCACTTTTATAAGGCTTCCCGTCCCTACTCCGAAGCCAGGTTCAGAAGAAGAACCATATGGAACTTGCCTCCCTTGGTAAGTATAATCTTTAAAATCAGAAGTTTCTAAACTATGGATATCGTGGAAGCCTTCTCCCGCTGGTTTTGTTTTTGCATCGTGGAGAAAGAAAAGGTGGAATTTGCCATTTTCATAATAAGGCATCACATCTCCTATATACCCTGCAGTATAGTAAGGATTGTTTCCTCCCATCCATTGCTCAGGCGGTTGCGGATAAATATTCGTTTTTTTGAAAATATCTTCCTGAGTGATCTCGATATCAGAATCGTGATCCTGACAGGAAAAAAATGCAAGCGCAAGTACTGTTAGCAAATATATTTTTTTTATTGACATTGTTTCTGATATTAATGTGTTACAAGATAATTCAGGCTGTTCTCCGTGATCTTTTTGATGTTATCCAGATATGCATTAGGCTGGCTCGGGTTTCCATTAGACGTTTCGTTATACCAATCATAGGATCCCATAGCTAACACCATACATTTTTTATTAGCAGTTCCTCCAGGGAATTCTGCAATGGCCACACGTCCGTCCAAGGTATTGTCCCAGGCTTCACTGGCAAGATTATTACCTCCGGTCTGTGTTCTCCATCCAGCGCCGTTTACATAACCACCCCATTCCGGAAGGAACCACCAGGCTGTATGATTCAGACGGAAAGTACCTTTCTGAAGAAGATTTGCTTTCCCGGACTCATACGTTTGAAGACCATCGAAAACCGGATGGTTCTCATATCCTTTGAAAGAAATTCCCCAGTCACTTCCCGTATCTACAAATCCGTTTGGAGGAAAATCACCGAAAACATTATTCGGGCCTTTCCCTGCAGGGACTATTCCTAATGCATCAACATATTGTGAAGCAAAACTCGTAAGCAAAATATTCCCTCCACTGTTAAGATAGGTCTTGATCTTAGAGGTTACATTCGGGTTCATCGCATCTGTAGGTAAAGCTGCAGCAGAATCAAAATGCCACCAGATCACACCAATATTGCTTAAGTCTGCTGCACCGGTTCCGATATCGGCCAAAGAAATATAAACTGCTCCGGAATATTTACCGAAAAGCCAGTCAGACGCAGCGATCTCATCTGGGTTGGTAAGGCCTGTCCTTGTGGATGCAGTCCCAACAAATGCTATAGATGGACCAGAGACAGGGATAGTCACTTTTGCAGTATATACCTCAGTAAGATTTGCGTTGGAAACTGTAAATAAAACTGGATCTGTAAAATTAATTGTAGATCCAGATGCCGGACTGATGCCAACTCCGTTTCCAGTTTCTATTATTGGCTGCAAAGACGTAAGGTCTGTCCCTTCAGGCATTGTGAGTAGAATAGTTTTGTTTGAATTATTTATAGTGGCAGACAACCCGTTGATCTTAAAGCTCAAAATAGGGTCCTGAGCCTTCACTGTTACCTGGTAATCTTTGTAAATATTTCTATTCTTTATTCTATACGTTACTGTCTGGGAAAAATCAACCATCTCTCCGGACGCTGGTGAA
>Ga0302347_1002082_pt1 | contig 21521 bp, 20 predicted proteins | sample PhyWR1_FD_202178 | JGI IMG/M metagenome (GOLD analysis project Ga0302347, IMG submission 202178) | Leaf surface microbial communities from wheat plants in UC Gill Tract Community Farm, Albany, California, United States - DLSL W.R1 (v2)... | ecosystem: Host-associated > Plants > Phyllosphere >...
AAGATCGTCGACACCGTCAGTTCATGGCGATACCAGCACGTCACACTGCGATTCGTTCAGCACATGTTTGGTGACGCTGCCGACCAACAGCGCTTCCAGGGCGCTTTCACCCTGTTTGCCGACCACGATCAGGTCGCACTCCAGCGCCAGCTCCTGCTCGGCAATCCGCCAGCCAGGGTCACCATGCAGCACGATCTGCCGGGCGTCGGCCACGCCAGCAATCTCGCTCAGGGCGGCGAGTTGTTTCACGGCATCCTTGCGAATGACGTTGCGGTAGTGGGTGAGGGTGTCATGGTCGATGTGGGCGAAGCGGATACTGCTTTCGAACGGGGCTTCGTACACATGCAACAGGATGATTTCGGCCTGAGGCGCAATGGCCTTGGCCAGTTCGATGGCCCGCTGCGACGCTGGCGAAAAGTCGACGGGCACCAGCACGGTGCGGTAGGCGTCGCGGGGCGCCTGCTTCACCACCAGCAAAGGGCAGGGCATCCGATCAAGCATTTTGTGCACGGTAGAGCCCAGCAGCAAGCGCCGGCCCACGCCCTGGCCTTTCGCCCCACACACCAGCAGGTCGCTGCGCTTGTCTTGCACCACACGGGAGATTTCCGTGGTCACCGAGCCGTTGGCCACCTGCACGCCAGCGGCAATGTCATAGCGCTGGAACAGCATTGCCGCCTGTGCGCGCAGCTTTTCGCCGGCGCTGTCCCGCACCCGCTGCAACAGGTCGTCATCAGGTACCACCAGCTGCTTAAGGCGCTCGAAGGGTGCCGGGTTGGCAATATACAGCAGGTCCAGCGGGGCTTGCTGCGCCTGGCTGAGGACGGCCGCGCGCTCCGCTGCGTTGCGGGCAAAGGGTGACAGGTCGGTGGCTACCAGTATGTGTTTCAGCGGGCTCATGTGGGGCTCCTTGTCCAAGATCGCGCGGTTATCGATGCGCTGCTTGCTGCCATCGTCTCGCGAACCCGATACGGCGGCTTGATTTGCGTCAACTGCATGCCGATCCCGTCTGCATCAAATCCCACGCCCTGGCATCTGCCGGGTCGGCGGGGATCAAGGTCGGGATGCAGCAGTCACGAGCAATGCGCATGGGGGCAGAAACACGCGCTGCACTGAAATTTTGCATGAGCCATCTTGATGCTTTCACATAGTGGTACTAATACTTAAGCACTGCTGGAAGAGGGATGATCATGCAGACGCGCTTCGTAGTAGTTCCCGCTGTGCCGCTCCAGAAAGAATTGCTCCCTCGCCGTTTTGGCTTCCCGGCCGCCTTGGGGGAGGGCTACGACCTGTATGACACGCTGGAAAAGGTGCGCCTGAGCATCAACTTCCCGACCCGCGCTGCCGCGGAATACGAGTGCGCTTCGCGCAACGGTTGCTGTGATACAGGCGGGGCGGATATCGCCGGCAATGGCTGATCAGGCCAGGTAGCGCCGGTAATAGTCCAGCGTCGCCAGGTTTTTGTCCTTGGCTTCGAACATGATGTCGACCGGTCCAGGAACTGCTGGGCGTAGCGGTTGGTCCAGTCGTTCCACATCTGAGCGCTGTGTGCGTACAAGTCGCGTTTAGCCCAGGCGCGGCATGTGAAGTCTCCAGAACTGGTGGGAGGTGTCGCGGCACCCCTGCCGCTAACCGTGTGTGCGCAACGCTTCGACCAACTCGGCTTTGGTCATGGTGGAACGCCCCTTGATGTCTTTGCTTCGCGCTTCTTTCATCAGGCTGGCCTTGGTCTGGGTTTCCAGCGAACTGCCAGAGGTGCGTGAGTGGCCCTGACGTGATTTGGCGGCACGTTTTGCCGAGTCCGAGCGCGCGGACTGCTTTTCGCTGGAGGCGGTCGTTTCCCCCGAACCGCCTTTTTTATCGCCACCCCCCGACTGCTTGTTGACCGTGGCCCAGGCGCGCGCCTGGGCCTCGTCTTTCGGTACGCCCTTGTGCTCATAGCCCGCCTCGATGTGCTCGGCTTTGCGCTTCTGCTTGTCTGTGTACTTGTCTTTGTCACCGCGTGGCATGGTCCTCACTCCCGCTTCATTGGCCTGACCGGTTGAAACCCTGCGCAGCGCCAGAGTGCCGGGCAATGGACGAATGGCACCATTGCTTCGGCCGATGGTCATTCAATGGACATATACAGGCTTTAGGGTGGAGACAGGAGCCGTTACAAGGCTCCGGTCCAGCTAGGCGAACCGGGATGACTCATGAAGGCAATGGACATCGCTACAGCCAGGCGTAAGGGTATCAAGCTGCGCGCCACGGTAATTTATCGCAAGGATGGCCAGGTGCTTTTTGTGCGCAAGCGCAATGCGAAATGGAACCTGCCGGGGGGCAGGGTCGAACCGGATGAGACGCCACTGCAGGCTGCGCGGCGGGAAATGGCGGAAGAGACCGGCCTGGCCTTCGATGAATTGCGCTTTGTCAGCGAGTACCGTGAGGAGCGGGTTATCCACTATTTGTTCGAGGCGCGCAACGCGGCGGACAAGCCTCGTCCTCGCAACGAGATAGACGCCTGCCGCTGGATCAAGCCGCGGCAGGTGGCCAAGCGGCGGGTCAGGCGGCCGATCAAGACGCTGTTGCGGCATTGCGCTTGAGGCTGGGGCACGCAAAGATCGCGTGAGGGCTGACAGGTGCCTGCCACAATACATGCAGCGCCTGTCAGCCCTGACGCGATCTTTCCGTGCCCCAGACAATGCCCCCGCCCCACCCCTGTCAATAAACCTGCGGCACAATCATGTCCACCGGCGTCGGGTTACGGCTGTAGTCCTCCTGCCTGACCCGCTGTGGCAAGTCGATCCTCGGCACCTCCGCCTCTTCATCCAAGCAGCTCGCGATGGATGCGCCTCATCAAGGTGTGTTCTGTCGGGGACATGGCGAGCGCTCGTGCTGGGGATAGATGGCAAATTGATAATCGCCTTCGGTTACCAAGGCATGACATCACCCTGCCGCCATGGCAGAGGGAAAAAGCTCTACCGTGCGGCCTGCCATTCAATCGTCACAAAGCTGTAACACAGCTGATGCAAAGTGTGCCGGCCATCACAAGGAGCGCTTTTCGATGATTCGCCTGATGAAGTCTGCTGCACTCGCCGTTGCCGTTTCGCTTTGCGCCACTTCCGGGGCTTTCGCCGCCGAGAACGTTCGCCTGACCGGTTCCGGCGCGAGCTTCCCGGCTCCTATCTACCTGACCTGGTTCAAGGACTTCAGCAAGAACACTGCTGGCGTCACCGTTGACTATCAGTCCAAGGGTAGCGGCGCGGGTGTCCAGGACTTCCTGAACAAGACCGTCGACTTCGCCGCCAGCGACTCGGCCATGAGCGAAGCGGACATCGCCAAGGTCGGCGAAGGCGTGCAACTGCTGCCAATGACCGCCGGTGAGATCGTCCTGGCCTACAACCTGCCGGGCGCCCCTAAAGGGCTGAAGCTGCCTCGCGATGTGTACTCCAACATCTTCCTTGGCAAGATCACCAAGTGGAACGACCCGCAGATCGTCGCTGCCAACCCCGAGCTGAAGCTGCCAGACATGCCGATCACCGTGGTGGTCCGTGCCGACTCCAGCGGCACCAACGCGGTGTTCACCAAGCACCTGTCGGCTATCAACGCTGACTTCAAGAAAGACCTGGGTGAAGGCAACACCGTCAACTGGCCGGCCACCGACAAGTTCATCAAGTCGCCGAAGAACGACGGCGTAACCGCCACCGTACGCCAGACCCCAGGCGCCATCGGCTACATCGAATACGGCTTCGCCAAACTGGCCAAGGTCGACTTCGCCGTACTGCAAAACAAAGCCGGCCAGTACGTCGTGCCGAACGCCGAGAGCGGTGCCGAAGCGCTGGCTGCGGTGAAGATGCCGGAAAACCTGATTGCCCACCTGCCAGACCCGGAAGGTGCCAAGTCCTACCCGATCACTTCCTACACCTGGATGATCTTCCGCAAGGACAATGGCAGCCCGGAAAAGGCCAAGGCCATGCGTGAAATGGTCGAGTACGGCCTGACCAAAGGCCAGGAGATCGCCGACTCGATGGGTTACATCCCGCTGCCAGCGTCGGTTGTCGCCGAAGTGCGCAAAGCGTCGGAAAACATCAAGTAATACCCTCAGGCGCTCCTGGCGTGGACGGACTGTCACGCCGGGGGTGTTTGCCCTTTGTCCCGGAACTCGCCCATGAACACACCTTTTGCCATACCGGATAACCCGGATTCCGCGTGCCAGCCACCGTCCGCCAAGGACTTCCTGGTTGACCGCACCTTCCGTGCGCTTGCACGTATCGGTGTGGTGCTGATCCTCGCGCTGGTCTTCGCGCTGGTGTACGAAGTAGGACGCAAGGCACTTCCTGGCATGGAAAAGCACGGGTTTGATGTGCTGTTCGGCACTGTATGGGACGTCAACCAGGGCAAATACGGCATTCTGCCCGCCATTTGGGGCACGCTTTACAGCGCCCTGATCGCCTTGTTGATCGCCGGCTTCTTCGGCGTCAGCATGGCCATTTTCCTCACCCAGGATTTCCTTCCGGCCAAGCTTGCCGCGGTGTTCCGCACCATCGTCGAGCTGCTCGCCGCCATCCCCAGCGTGGTCTACGGCCTGTGGGGCATCTATGTGGTCATCCCGGCGATTCGCCCGCTGACCGCGTGGCTGAACAGCGAGCTGGGCTGGATCCCGTTTTTCGGCACCTCACTGAGCGGGCCAGGCCTGCTGCCTGCGGCGTTGGTACTGGCGATCATGATCCTGCCGACCATTGCTGCCGTTTCCCAGGATGCGCTGACCAGCGTGCCAATGAAAACCAAGCAGGCGGCCTACGGTATGGGCACCACCCACTGGGAAGCCATCCTCAAGGTGATGGTGCCATCCGCCGCCACCGGCATCTTCGGCTCCTTGGTGCTGGGCCTCGGCCGCGCACTGGGTGAAACCATGGCCCTGGCCATGCTGGTCGGCAACGCCAATACCATCACCTTGTCCCTGTTCGCCCCGGCCAACACCCTGGCGGCGCTGCTGGCGCTGAACTTCCCGGAAGCCGGCCCGAACGAGATCGAGGTGCTGATGTATGCGGCACTGGTACTGATGTTCATCACCCTGCTGGTGAACGTGTTCGGCTCGATGATCATGCTCTACGCCCAGCGGGGTAACAAACAATGACCGACCTTTCGAACCCTGTAGCCGCGTTGCCCAGCCTGCAGCGCAAGCTCGAAGGCCGCGCCCTGCGCAGCCTGGTCCTGACCTCGCTGGCCTGGTTCGCGGCGCTGGTTGCCAGCGTGCCGCTGATTTCCGTGCTGTACATGCTGATCACCCGCGGCGGTGCGCGCCTCAGCCTGGAAGTGTTCACCGAGTTGCCGCCTACCGGCTTCGAGATGGGCGGCGGTTTTGGTAACGCCATGGCCGGTACCTTCGTCATGGTCGGCATCGCTGCCGCCATCGCGGTACCGGTCGGTATCCTGGCAGCCGTGTTCCTCGCCGAGCTCGGCCCGGAGAGCAAGCTGGCCAACGCCGCGCGCTTTGCCGCGAAGATGCTCACTGGCCTGCCTTCGATTCTGGCCGGCGTATTCGCCTACGCCCTGGTGGTGATGACCACCGGCACCTATTCGGCACCGGCAGGTGGCGTGGCGCTGGCGGTGCTGATGCTGCCGATCGTGGTGCTGACCGCCGAAGAGTCGATGAAGATGGTGCCCAAGATCATGAAGGACGCCGCCTACGGCATGGGCTGTACCCGTGCCCAGGTGATCTGCAAGATCGTCCTGCCCACCGGCCTGCCTGCCATCCTCACCGGCGTGATGCTGGCCGTGGCCCGCGCCGCTGGCGAAACCGCGCCACTGCTGTTCACCGCGTTGTTCAGCAACTACTGGATCTACCATGACGGCAGCCTGGCGGTCATGAACCCCACGGCATCGCTTGCCGTACTGATTTACAACTTCTCCGGCATGCCGTTCGACAACCAGCTCGAGCTCGCCTGGGCGGCCTCGCTGGTACTGGTGATGATCGTGCTGGTAATCAACATTCTGAGCCGAGTCTTCGGCAAGCCCAAGTATTGAGAAAGGGAGCATCCAACTTGAACGTATCCACTGCGCAAAGAGCCGCTCCCATGGTCAACGAAGCCCCGATCGTCATGGACTGCAAGCTGGACAAGATTTTCTACGGCAACTTCATGGCCGTGCGTGACAGCCATGTGCCGATCCGCAAAAACGAGATCACCGGCTTCATCGGGCCGTCCGGCTGCGGCAAGAGTACCGTGCTGCGCAGCCTCAACCGCATGAACGACCTGGTCAAGGGTTTCCGCTTCGAAGGCCATGTGCACTTCCTTGGCCAGGATGTCTACGGCAAAGGCGTCGACCCTGTGGTGGTGCGCCGCTACATCGGCATGGTGTTCCAGCAGCCCAACCCGTTCTCGATGAGCATCTTCGACAACGTCGCCTTTGGCCTGCGCCTGAACCGCTACAAGGGCGACCTGGGCGACCGCGTGAAGCACGCCCTGCAAGGCGCGGCACTGTGGGATGAAGTGAAGGACAAGCTCAAGGTCAGCGGCCTGTCGCTGTCCGGCGGCCAGCAGCAACGTCTGTGCATCGCCCGCGCCATCGCTACCGAGCCGGAAGTGCTGCTGCTGGACGAACCCTGCTCGGCGCTCGACCCGATCGCCACCCGTCGGGTGGAAGAGCTGATGGTCGAGCTGAAGAAGGACTACACCATCGCGCTGGTAACCCACAACATGCAGCAGGCGATTCGTGTGGCCGACACCACGGCGTTCTTCTCGGTCGATATCTCCCAGGGTACCCGCACCGGCTATCTGGTCGAGATGGGCCCGACCGCGCAGATCTTCCAGAACCCGCGCGAGCAGCTGACCAGTGACTACATCAGCGGCAAGTTCAGCTGAATCACACCCATCAAGGTGGCCGGGTGTTGCAACCAGGGAGGTTGCAACACCCGGCCGCGTTACCTTCCGTTAAAGTGTTACCCGGGATTTCAAATGCGAGCGATACGTCGTCTTGATCTGTCAGCGGTAGAGCGCGCACTGCGCGAGGTGCAGGGCCGCTTTGCCGAACTCAGCCAGCACTTCACCGAACCGCGCGACCCGTTTACCGACGAGGTGCTGCTCAATGTGCTTGAAGGCTATGCGCTGATTGACGACTATGTCGCTCGCGGTATCGACCTGTTCGACCTGCAACAGCTGAACCTGATGCTGGAAATCAATGCCACCGTGCTGTGCGGCACCGACCCGGCCCGGCGTGTGGAATTCGCCCCGCACCTGGCGGCCACCGAGGCGCACTTTTTCAACAACGTCGAAGGTGGCATCAAGGACTTGTACAACTGGTACTGCTCGTACCGCAGTGATTCGATCTGGAAGCGGGCTGCCGGTGTCTATGTACGTATCCTCAGCAAGCCGCAGCTGTTCATCGAAGGCAACAACCGCACGGGCTCGCTCATCGTCAGCTACCTGCTGATGCGCGCCGGGCTGCCACCATTCGTGCTGTCGCTGGACAACGCCGAGGGTTACTTCAACCCGTCCTCGGTCATTCGCAACTCCGCTAAACACGGTGTCAAGGCATTGTACGAATTACCCAAGATCAAGAAAAAGTACGCCGCGTTCCTCGAAGCGCACGCGCCTGAGCCCGGCAAGTTCTTCCTCGGTGGCACAGCCGTGCCGGTTTGCGAGGGGAGCCGCTGATGCAACGCACTTCACTGTTCGCCCGCGGCCGCCAAGCCCTCGAGCGCAAGCTGAAGCGGGGCCAGGTACGCATTTCGTTCGATATCGACGACACGCTCGCCTGCCTGCCCGAACACGCGGCCGCCGAGGACAGCAAGCTGCCGGGCTTTGTCCATCGCTGGCTCGGTGAACCGCTGCGCAGCGGCACCCGCGAGCTGGTCCGCGACCTGCGCCGCCAGGGCTGCAGCATCTGGATCTACACCTCGTCGGGGCGCACCCCGTCCTATATCCGCCGCTGGCTGCTGTTGTACGGCATCCATGTCGACGGCGTGGTCAACAGTGACCGGCACCAGCATATCCTGGCCCAGAACGGGCTGGAGAACTCGCCCTCGAAGCTGCCGTCTGCCTTCGATATCGACTTGCATGTCGATGATTCCGAGGGCGTTCGGCTGGAAGGCGTCGACCACGGTTTCCGCGTGGTCGTCGTCTGCCCCAAGGATGAAAACTGGGCGCAGAAAGTGCTGGATGCGGCTGTGGCCGTGCAGGAGCAACTGGCCTGGCAGCAACCGCAGCGGCATCAGATGCCTGTGCGGCAAGCCCGCCAGGCGCTTGCCTCCTGAGCCGGCCGCATTGGCTTACTCGGCGGGCATGGCACGCTGCCGGCCGTACCCGAACAGCTGGCCCAGCGTTCGGGCCAGCAGCAGCACCGCCCCCAGCACCGGCAGGCTGACCAGCAGCAAGGCATAACGCAGGGACTCCTGGCCATACCAGGGCTGCAGCAAGTCGCTGACCAGGCCCGTGAGCAGCGGGCCGACGCCGATGCCAAGCAAGGTACTGACGATGGTTTGCAGAGCCATCGCGGTACCCCGGCGTTGCGGCGCCACCAGTTGCGTCACCAGGTTGTACGATGGCGCCACCCACCACACCGCAAAAAAACTGTACAGCGCGCACCACAGCATCGCCATCGGCACTGGCAGGGTGCCCAGGCGCATCAGCACGTCGCTGGGCGACAGCAGGTAGCTGGCGAGCGCCGACGTGGCCGCCAGGTGGCCGATGATCGGCAGTGTCACTTGCCAATGGCCAGCCCTGCGAGCCAGGCGATCGCTCAACCAGCCACTGAACAGCCCACCCACACCAGCCGCCGTGCCGCACACCACCCCGGCCAGCATCCCCGCGTCCTGCAGTGACAAGCCATGGGAGCGCACCAGGAAACTGGTGTTCCACATGGCCACGGCGTACGAGCCAAGCGTGGTCAGCCCGCCCGCCAGTACCAGGCGCCGGTAAGGTGCCAAGGCCCACAACAGCCGCGCTTCGGCGCCTAGGCCTAGGCGGGCGGCGGGCAGTGCGTGGGGGGCAAGGTCCCAGCGCCCGCGCTGCGGGTCGCGTACCAGCAAACCGAGAACGGCGGCAAAGGCCAGGGCCGGCACCCCCAGGGCGATGAATGCGCTGCGCCAGCCGTACTGCTCGACTACCCAGGCACCGACGCTCAGGCCAATGATCGAGGAGAACGTTGGCGCAGCGGTAAAACAACTGATCGCGAACGAGCGCCGTTGTGGCGGGTAAAGGTCGGCAATCAGCGACAGCGATGCTGACGTGGTCGGCGACTCGCTCACTGCCACCAGCATGCGCGCCAGCGCCAGCACCAGGAAGCTGCCGGCCAGCCCGCAGGCCATGGTCGCCAGCGCCCACAGCAAGCAGGCGGCGGCCAGCAGGCGGGTGCGCGGCAGGCGGTCCACCAGCCGCCCGGCAGGCAGGCCGAGCACGGCGTATACCCCGGCGAACGCCAGGCCGGAGATCAGCCCGAGCGCGGTGTCGCCAACGCCGAATTCGGCCTTGATCGGCTCGAACATCACCGCCAGGATCTGCCGACCGACAAAATTGTCGGCGAACACCGCCGCCAGCAGCATCAGCAGCCCATGGCTGCGCCAGCCGACTGCCGCCGCCGGCAAGGTGGGCGCGGCGCTGCTCACCGTGGCGCCCAGAGGTCCGGCAGGCCGGGGTCGCTGACCACGATCAGGCGCTTGAGCAGCACCTTCAGCGCCTGGGCATCGGCCTCGCCGAGCTTGGCGGTGAGGTCCTCTTCCACCACCTTGGCCAACGCTACCTGTTGCAACGACAGCTCGCGCCCCTGGGCGGTCAATACAAAGCGCAACTGGCCAGCCTCACCCTCGATGGCCACCAGGTCCTGCCGTTCCAGAAAGCGCATGCCCGCCAGGGTCACCACATGACCGGTGTAGCTGACAAAGGTGTTGAGCTCTTCAAGGCTGAGGTTGTCGCGGATCGACAGCACTGCCAGCACGAAGAACGCCTGTTCATCCAGGTGCTGGTTGCTCAGCAGCTGGCGCAGCAGGTTAAGCGCCTGGTAATGGCCACGGCCGAGCAGGTAGCCAAGCAGGTCTTCGGTATAGCTGCACTCCGGGGGCGGCGGGGTGGTGGCCAGGCGCAATTCGCTGCGCGGCTTGCGCGTGGCCAGGGCATACTGGCCGCTCTGGAACGCCAGCGGCGCGCGGTCACTGTGGTCGAAGGCCAGCACTTCGCCAACGAAGATCACGTGGTCGCCGCCTTCGTACTGGAACGCCGTGCGGCACTGGAACCGCGCCGTGCAGTCCTGCAGCAGCGGGGCATTGCTGATGCCGTTGTCCAGTTCGATCTCGGCGAACTTGTCCTCGCCCTGGGTGGCGAAGCGCCCGGACAACTTCTCTTGCTCGATCGACAGCACGTGCACGTTCCAGTGCTTGCCGCTACTGAACACCGGCAAGCTGCGCGCCTGCTTGGACAAGCTCCACAGCACCAATGGCGGGTTGAGCGAGACCGAGTTGAAGCTGTTGGCGGTGATGCCCACCGGCAAGCCGTCCTGGTCTTGCGAGGTGATGATGGTGACGCCGGTGGTGAACGTGCCCAGCGCAGCACGGAAGGCCTGGGGGTCGAAACCGATCTGTTGTGTTGCCATGGCGGGCCTCAAGGGTTGGCTTTTTGTACTGCCAGTATTGGTTGCCCCGCCCGCGCAGGCATCGTCTCAACGGACTAACGCTTTTGCTCGATTCTGGTCCGATCGGACGAGGCGCGCGCCGGCGTCCCATGGCTAGTGTGGCGACATGCGCAGCCAGCGCAGCTCGCAGCCAGAGGAGACACGCATGCAACCCGCACCGTCATCGGTCCAGGCGCTCAGCAGCCTGTTGTCACAGCAGCAACGCGCATTCGGCACGGCCGGTGCGGTCAGCGCCGAACAGCGCCGCCAGCGCATCCAGCAGGTGATCGATCTGCTGGTACGCCACCATGAACGCCTGACCCAGGCCATCGACCAGGACTTCGGCGGCCGGCCAGCCGGTTTTACCCTGATGAACGATGTGCTGGGGGCGCTGGCCAGCCTCAAGCATGCCAGGGATCACCTGCACGGCTGGATGCAGGATGACCCGCGCGCGGTGTTTGCCCCTTATGACCAGCTCGGCGCAAAGGCGTGGGTGCGTTACCAGCCCAAAGGCTCGGTGGGCATCATCGGCACCTGGAACGCGCCGTTGTACACGCTGTTCAGCCCGTTGGCATCGGCCCTGGCGGCGGGCAACCGGGCGATCCTCAAACCCTCCGAAGTGCTGCCGCGCACGGCGGCATGCATCGCCGCGCTGTGCGCCGAGCACCTCGACCCGCTGGAGGTGGCGGTGGTGACCGGTGGCGCCGACCTGGCCGAGGCCTTTACCGCGCAACCGTTCGACCACCTGGTGTTTACCGGCAGCACCGGCATCGGCCGCGCGGTCATGCGCAATGCTGCACAGAACCTGGTGCCGGTTACCCTGGAGCTGGGCGGCAAGTCGCCGGTGGTGCTGTCGCGCAGCGCCGACCTGGCCAAGGCGGCCTTCAGCATTGCCGTGGCCAAGGCCACCAACGGCGGGCAGATCTGCATCAACCCGGACCTGGTCTACGTGCCTCGGGCCGCGCTTGAGGCGTTCCTCGATGCCCTGCGCTCAGCCTACTGCACGCTCAACCCGACGGTCACCGGCAACCCGGACGTGGTGGCGGTGGTCAACGCCCAACACTGGGCACGGGTCGACGCGCTGGTGCAAGGGGCTCGCCAGCAGGGGGCACGTATCGAATCACTGCCTGACGTGCAGCCGGGTGACGACCGTCGCTGCCCGTTGCGGGTGGTGGTAGACCCGCCGCAGGATGCGCGCATCCTGCACGAAGAAATCTTCGGCCCCGCCGTGGTGGTGCTGACCTATGAGGCACTGGCCGAGGTCATCAGCCACATCAATGCCCGGCCACGGCCGCTGGCGCTGTACTACTTCGGCAACGACCCGCACGAGCAGCAGCAGGTGCTTGACCACACCGTGTCCGGTGGCGTCACGCTCAATGAGGTGATGATGCACGCGGCGCTGCACGATGCGCCCTTCGGTGGTGTCGGCGCGTCCGGCATGGGGCATTATCACGGGCGCGAAGGGTTTCTCGAATTCAGCCATGCGCGCACGGTGTTCCAGGCTGCCGGCCACGACCCACGCGCCGAGTGGGGCCTGTTGCCGCCCTATGGCGAGCACTTTCTGGCGGCCATGCTGGCGCAGGTCACCGCCGACTGATCAACCCCGAAAACAACAACGAACAGGACGCCAAGACCACCATGCCAAACGATCCGCAAGCCACCATTCCCGCTGCCCAGGCCACCTGGCCACGCCGCAGTGTGCTCAAGGCCGGTGCTGTCGCCGTGGGCGCCGGCCTGCTCGGGCGCTTCGCCGATGCTGCCAGCAGTGGCCTGTCAGCGGCTGACTATCAGGGCCTGGACGCCTGGGCCATGGCCGAAGCGGTGCGCGCCGGCAGCCTCAGTGGCGAGGAGCTGCTGGCCGCGGCGCTGGCCCGCTGTGCCTTGGTCAACCCCAAGGTTGCGGCCGTGAACATGCTGCACGAGGACTACGCCAAGGCTGCGCTCGCCCGCCAGCGCAGCGCGGGCACCAGCACACAGGGCGCGTTGGCCGGGGTGCCGATCCTGATCAAGGACCTCAACACCTACCTGCAGGGCACACTCACCAGCAACGGCAGCCAGCTGTTCCGCGATGCGCCGCCGGCCACCTTCACCAGCACCCTGGTCAGCCGCTACGAACAAGCCGGCGCGGTGCCGTTTGGCAAGACCACCTGCCCGGAATTCGGCCTGACCACCACCACCGAATCGCTGCTCTGGGGGCAAACCCGCAACCCCTGGAACCTGGGCGTGAGCGCCGGCGGCTCCTCCGGCGGTGCAGCATCGGCGGTGGCGGCCGGTATCGTGCCGGTGGCGCATGCCACCGATGGCGGTGGGTCGATTCGCATCCCGGCGTCCTATTGCGGCCTGGTCGGCCTCAAGCCCAGCCGTTACCGCACCCCCAGTGGGCCTGCACATTACGAGGGCTGGTTCGGCGCCAGCGTGGCCCACGTGGTGTCGCGCAGTGTGCGCGACACGGCGCTGTTTCTCGATGCCGGGCAGGGCCACGAAGCCGGCAGCGCCTACTGGAGCGCGCCGCTGGCACGCCCGTATGTCGAAGAGCTGCGCCGCGACCCGGGCACGCTGCGTGTGGCCGTGGTGCGCCAGTCGCTGACCGGCGCACCACTGGATGCTGCGGTGGCCGCCACCCTGGAGCAGACCATCAAGCAGCTGCTGGCGCTGGGGCATGAAATCGAAGACCTGCAACTGCCGGTCGACCCGCGCGAACTGTTCGGCGCCCACGGTGCGGTGATCGGCACCGCATTGCTCAACCTGGTGCAGGAGCGCGAACAGGCGCTGGGCCGCGCGGCCACTGCGCAGGACCTGGAGCAGGTCACCCAGGTGGTGCTGGAGCGGGCCAAGGCCATCAACGGTGTCGGCATGTACCAGGCCCGGCAGCGTTTCGAGCGGATCGGCGCGGCCATGGAACAGCCCTTCCAGCGCTTCGATGTGATCCTGTCCCCGGTCACCGCCAACCTCACCCCGGCCCTGGGCCAGCTCAGCCTCGATCAGCCCTGGGACAGCTACGCCCAGCGGGCGATGGGCAGCGCGGCGTTCACCGTGCTGGCCAATGTCAGCGGCCAGCCGTCTGTATCCCTGCCATTGGGCCAGAGTGACAGCGGCCTGCCGGTGGGCATGTTGTTCACTGCCCGCCTGGGTGGCGAGGATGTGTTGCTGCGCCTGGCCAGCCAGCTGGAGCAGGCTCACCCCTGGGCCGGGCGGCGCGCGGTCGTCTAGCGCCAGGCCGGGGCAGGGCGCCTAGTCCGCTTTGACGATGAGGGTGGGCCAGCCAGCGCCGATCATGGGATGCACGCCGCCAACGGCTGCGCAACGGTGTTGGCGGTATCCCCTGACCTTAGCGAGTGGCACAACAACAATGACGGCTCAAGATCAGTCTCATACCCAGTACGACGTGATAGTGGTCGGTTCGGGCGCCGGTGCGATGACCTCGGCGGTGTTCCTGGCCGACCAGGGGTTCAGCGTGCTGGTGCTGGAAAAAAGCGACAAGTTCGGTGGTACCTCGGCGATTTCCGGCGGCGGCATCTGGATCCCCAACAACCACTACTTCGCCCGCCAGGGCGGCAATGACAGCCGCGACCAGGCCGAGCGCTACCTGGCGGCGGCGGCCGGTGAGCAGGTCGACCCGGCCCGCCTGCAAGCCTACCTGGACAACGCTCCGCAGATGATCGAGGCGCTCACCCGCTGTAGCCATGTACGCTACGCGGTAGCCGCCAAGTACCCCGACTACTACCCGCACCTGCCCGGCGCCCTGGCAGGGGGGCGCACACTTGATCCCGAGCTGTTCGACAGCAGCCTGCTTGGCGACGAGCTGCACAACCTGCGCAGGCCGTCGCCGTCCACCTTGCTGATGGGGCGCATCGCCTGGACTGCGCGTGACGCGCACAAGGCCATGGCCCGAGGCTTCGGCTGGCGCCTGCTGATCCTGCGCCTGATGCTGCGCTACAAGCTCGACTTCAAGTGGCGCCGCAAAAGCCGCATGGACCGCCGCGCGGCGCTGGGCAGCTCGCTGGTGTGTTCGCTGCGCCGCTCGCTGATGGACCGCAATGTGCCGCTGTGGTTGAACAGCGACTTCCGTGAACTGCTCAGCGAACAGGGGCGGGTCAGCGGCGTGCGCATCTGCCGCGATGGGCAACTGCTGGACCTGCGCGCGCGCCATGGGGTGATCCTGGCCTCCGGTGGTTTCGAGCAGAACCAGGCGTTACGTGAGCAATACCTGCCCAAGCCGACGCGCATGGCCTGGAGTGCCACACCACCGGGCAACAACACCGGTGCCGCGCTGCAGGCAGGCCTGGCCCACGGCGCGGCCACTGCGCTGCTGGACTGGGCCTGGTGGGCACCGACCATCGCCGTGCCGGGTGAGGACAAACCGCGTGGCATCTTTGCCGAGCGCGCCTTCCCCGGCGCCATCGTGGTCAATGGCCAGGGCCTGCGGTTCGTCAACGAAGCCGCGCCGTACCTGGAGTTCGTCGATGCCATGCACCGCGACAACGTGCGCAGCGGCGGGCGTTCGGTGCCGGCCTGGGTGGTGTTCGACGGGCATTTTCGCTTCAACTACGCCATGGGCCCGTTGATGCCGGCCCAGGTCATGCCCGACAGCCGTCTGCGCAAAGAGTGGCGCGATACCCTGTACTGGAAGGCCGACACCCTAGAGGCACTGGCGGGTCAGATCGGCGTCGACCCGCAAGGCCTGGCCGCGACCGTGGCCAAGGTCAACGGCTACGCCAGCACCGGGGTGGACGAGGACTTCGGCCGTGGTGGTAATGTCTTCGACCGCTACTACGGCGACTGCAACATCAAGCCCAACCCGTGCCTGGCGCCGCTGCGCAAAGGCCCGTACTACGCCATGCGCCTGGATGCCGGCGACATCGGCACCAAGGGTGGCCTGCTAACCAATGCCCAGGCCCAGGTGGTGCGCGACGACGGCTCTGCCATCGCCGGCCTGTACGCCATCGGCAACTGCTCGGCATCGGTGATGGGCACCAGTTATCCCGGTGCCGGCGGCACCCTGGGCCCGGCGATGACCTTTGCTTACGTGGCCGCCAACCACCTTGCCCGGCAGCGCCAGGAGGCCCGATGAACACCAGTGTCACGCCCATTCTGGCACCGCTGCAGGTCGATGATGCCGCGGCCGTGCATTGGCAGGCGCACTGCGACGTGCTGGTCATCGGCTGGGGCGCAGCGGGTGCCTGCGCCGCGCTGCAAGCCCGCGCTGATGGCGCCGATGTATTGATCGCCGACCGTTTCACCGGCGGCGGCGCCAGCGCCAAGAGCGGCGGCGTGGTATACGCCGGCGGCGGCACAACGCAGCAGCGCGCGGCCGGCTTCGACGACACGCCCCAAGCCATGTTCGACTATCTCCGGCACGAAACCCACGGGGTGGTCAGCGACGACACCTTGCGGCGCTTCTGCAACGACAGCGTGGCCAACCTGCAATGGCTGGAAAGCCACGGCGCGCCCTATGCGCACCAGATGCCCGCTGGCGGCAAGACGTCGTACCCGCCCGATGGTGCCTTTCTCTATTACTCGGGCAACGAACTGGTCCCCGCCTATGGCGGCGCGCAGCCCCCGGCCCCGCGCGGCCATCGCACGGTTGGCAAAGGCCAGTGCGGCGCCGTGCTGTATGGCCATCTGCAAGCGGCCTGTTTGCGCGCCGGGGTACGGCCGCTGCTGCAGTCCGCCGCCAGGCGCCTGGTCATCGACCGCAGCGGGCGAGTGATCGGCGCCGAGTTGTGGCGCCTGCCAGCCGGCAGCAAAGTCGCCTTGCAGCATGCGCGGCTGGCCGCGCGCGCCGAGCGCCTGCAGAACTTTGCCCCAGGCTACTGCGACCGGCTGCGCCAGCGCGTCAGCGCGCTGGAACAGGCCCATGCCAGGCCTTGCCTGGTGCGCGCTGGCAAGGGGGTGATCCTCAGTACCGGTGGCTTCATCTTCAACCGCGAGTTGATCAAGGCCCACGCGCCCAGGTTTCGCCGCAACTTCAAGGTGGGCGCCACCGGCTGCGATGGCAGCGGCCTGCGCCTGGGCCTGAGCGTTGGGGCAGCCAGCGACAGGCTGGAACGGGTATCTGCCTGGCGATTCATCAATCCACCGTACAGCTGGCACCGCGGCATCGTGGTCAACCGTGACGGTGAACGCTTCTGCAACGAAGAAGTGTATGGCGCCACCCTGGGCCAACCGCTGATGGAAGAGCAGGGCGGCCGGGCCTGGCTGGTGCTGGATGCGCCGCTGCGGCGCAAGGCCCTGCAAGAAGCGTTATTTGGTGGCTACTGGTGGTTCCAGGCACTGCCGGCGCTGGTGCTGATGCTGTTCGCTGCACGCAAGGGCAAACACCCCGCGCAGCTGGCCGCAGCCACCGGGATGCAAGCCGAAACCCTGCGCCAGTCGCTGCTGGCCAACAACGCCGCAGCCCGAGGGCAGGCCCCGGAGCCGTTCGGCAAGTCGGTCGCGGGTCGCCAGGTGCTGCAGCAAGGGCCTTACTACGCCTGTGACATTTCCGTGGGCAACCCGATCTTCCCCTTGGGCGCGCTGACGCTGGGTGGCTTGCGCGTAGACGAACGCACCGGCGCGGTGCTGGGTGCAGGCGGTGAGCGAATCGCCGGGCTGTTCGCCGCAGGCCGAACGGCGCTGGGCATTCCTTCACATCTGTACATCAGTGGGCTGTCCCTGGCCGACTGCGTGTTCTCTGGCCGCCGTGCCGGGGCAGCCGTGGCGCAGGGCGCGGATTTGGCAGTGGACTGCGAGGTGGCATCATGAGCGAGCGTAACGGGCGCGTGCAGGGCAAGGTCGCCCTGGTCACCGGCGGGGCCAAAGGTATAGGCCGGGCAAGTGCTCGCCTGCTGGCGGCCGAAGGTGCGCAGGTGCTGATCAGCGACATCGACACCCAGGCCGGGCAGGCCCTGGCCGACGAGCTCGGCGCGGCCGCCCGCTTCATCCACCACGATGCCAGCAGCGAAGCGGCATGGCAGCGGGTGATGGACAGCCTGGTCGAGCACCATGGCCGCCTGGACATCCTGCTCAACAATGCCGGCATGCTGCAGACCGGCACGGTGGAAGACACTGCACTGCAGGATTGGGAGCGCATCATGCGGGTCAACGCCGGCAGTGTGTTTCTGGGCTGCCGCGCCGGTATCGCCCTGATGAAAGCCCAGGGCGGGTCGATCATCAATGTATCGTCGGTGGCGGCGCTGGCCGGGCGTGACGACTACCTGGCCTACAGCGCCTCCAAAGGCGCGGTGGCCGCGTTGACCCGCTCGGTGGCGGCACTCTGCAGGCGCCGCAAGTACCGCATCCGCTGCAATTCGCTGCACCCGGACGGCGTACTGACCGACATGACCCGCGGCGGCTTCCCCCAGGGCATCGACCCGGCGCGGTTGACCATCGACAGCGACCCGATGAACCGCATGTGCCTGCCGGAGGATGTGGCGGGCAGTGTGCTGTACCTGGCCAGTGACGAGTCGCGGGCCGTGAATGGGGTGGAGCTGCGTATCGACAGTGGTCAGCTGGTGATGTCGATCTAGGCCGTATGGCCCATCACCGACTGCGGTGATGGGCCGCTGGGCTCAACAGCCCTCAAAGCGCGGCGCCCGCTTCTCGATGAACGCCTGCATCCCTTCTTTCTGGTCACGCGAGGCAAACAGCAACGCGTTGGCCTTGCGCTCCAGCGCCAGCCCGGCCTCCAGCGGTGCATCCATCCCCGCCAGTATCACCTCCTTGATCTGCTCCGCAGCCAATGCCGGCATCGCTGCGATCACCCGCGCCAGCTCCAGCGCGTGGGCCTGCACCTGGTCGTCCTCCACCAGGTCGCTGACCAGCCCCGCCACCCAGGCTTCCTCGGCGCTGATCGGCTGGCCAGTCAGCGCCATGCGCATGGCCTTGGCCTTGCCCACCGCACGCACCAGGCGCTGGGTGCCACCAATGCCGGGCATGATGCCGATGCGGATTTCCGGCTGGCAGAAGCGCGCACTGCGGCCGGCGACGATCAGGTCGGCCAGCATCGCCAGCTCGCAGCCGCCGCCGTACGCATAGCCGCACACGGCGGCGACCACCGGCTTCGGGCACTGCTGGATCGGCGCCCACAGGCGCTCGGTATGGCGCTGGTAGATATCGATGGGACCGACGTCGGCCATGCTGCCGATGTCGCCACCGGCGGCGAACACCTGGTCGCCCCCGGTCAGCAGGATGCAGCGCACCGCCGGGTCGCCAGCCAGGGTGCTGAAGTGCTGCGACAGCAAAGCCTGCAACTCCAGGCTCAAGGCATTGGTGGCCTGTGGGCGGTTGAGCCGCAGCAGTGCCACCCCGGGCAAGGGGTGTTCGAGCAGAACGGGTGGGGCGGGCGTGGCAGGCATGGGGTTCCTCGCGGGCAACGTGTTGGATGGCGGCCAGTGTTGCCCCCGGCCCTTGCCCATTCATCGTCCGTTCAGACGAAGTACGGCCCACGCATAGCCTCTAGAGTCGTCCCTGACAGCAAAAACCAGGAGCATGCAATGGGGCTTGATTTCAGTGGCAAGGTGGTGCTGGTCACCGGAGGCAGCAAGGGCATCGGCGCGGGTATCGCCCAGGGCTTTCTGGCCGCCGGTGCGCAGGTAATCGTCTGTGCCCGCAGTGCACCCGAGCACCTGCCGAGCGCTGGCGGGCGCAGCGCCGCCTTCATCGCCGCCGACGTGCGCGACGGCGACTCGCTGCAGGCGCTTTTCGACACGATCGAGCGCGACTTCGGCCGCCTTGATGTGCTGGTCAACAATGCCGGTGGCAGCCCCTCGGCGGTCGCTGCCACGGCCTCGCCGCGGTTTCACGAGAGCATCCTGCGGCTGAACCTTATCGCCCCGCTGAATGCGGCGCAGCACGCCAACCGGCTGATGCAGGCGCAGCCGCAGGGCGGTTGCATCGTCTTTATCGGCAGTATCAGTGCCTTGCGCGCATCGCCGGGCACGGCGGCCTATGGCGCTGCCAAGGCCGGGGTGCTGGCGCTGGTGCAGTCGCTGGCGGTGGAGTGGGCGCCCAAGGTGCGAGTGGTGGCGGTAAGCCCTGGCCTGGTGCTGACCGACCAGGCGCACCTGCACTACGGCAGCGAACACGGCATCGCGGCCGTCAGCGCCGGCATCCCGGCCGGGCGCATGGCCGACGCCAGCGACATTGCCAATGCCTGTTTGTACATCGCTTCGCCGCTGGCCAGTTACGCCAGCGGCTGCAACCTGCTGCTGCACGGCGGCGGTGAACGCCCGGCGTTTCTGCACGCCGCGCAAGCCCAACCCACTTGATCGACCACCTGGCGGTGGCCGATCCGGGTCGCTGCCCTAACGCTGCAGGAGACGACTTTGGCTGATCCACAATTGCTTTGCGCTGTGCGCGCCCTGGTTGGGCGCCAGTACGGCCGGGTGTATGCCTGGGACGCGGTGAACGCGCCGATGATCCGCCAGTGGTGCGAGATCATGGGCATCGACAACCCGCTCTACACCGACCCGGCGTTCGCCAGCACCGGCCCTCACCAAGGGCTGGTGGCGCCACCGGCCATGCTCCAGGTGTGGACCATGGAGGGGCTGCACGCCAACAACTACCCGCCGGGCTCCACCGACCAGAACCCCTACGAAGTGCTGAAGCTTATCGAGGAATACGGCTACGCCTCGGTGGTAGCGGTGAACTCCGAATTGAGCTTTACCCGGCCGCTGTACCTGGGTGAGCGGCTGTACTACACCACCCGCCTGGAGGCCGTGGGTGACGAGAAGACCACGGCCTTGGGCACCGGTTTCTTCGTCACCCTGGTAATGAGCCATTTCGTCGAAAAGCCCGAAGGCGACGAGCCGGTGGGCGAGCTGTTGTTCCGGGTGTTCAAGTTCCGCCCGGCCAACCCGCAACCGGCGCCGCAGCCGCAGGCCGAGCCGGCCAAGGCCAGGCGGCCGATGCCCGGGGTCAGTGACGATACCCGCTTCTTCTGGGAAGGCTGCGCCGAAGGCAAGCTGCTGATCCAGCGCTGCAGTGCCTGCGCCACCTTGCGTCACCCACCGGCACCGGTATGCATGCACTGCCACAGTTTCGAGTGGGACAGCGTGCAGGCCAGCGGGCGCGGCAGCCTGTATTCGTTCGTGGTCATGCACTACCCGGAGGTCGCGCCCTTCGAGCACCCCAACCCGATTGGCCTGATCGAGCTGGAAGAAGGCGTGCGCCTGATCGCCGGGCTGACCGGCGTGCAGCGCGAGCAGTTGCAGGTCGGCCAGCGCCTGCAGGTGGCCTTCGAGACCTTCGATGAGCAACTGACCCTGCCGTTGTTCCGGCCTGTGGTCGAATAGGAGGGCGTGACCATGGATTTCGAGTTGAGCGAAGACCAGCGGGCGATCGAGCAGATGGCCGACAGCCTGTTCAGCGACCATTGCCACGATGACTACCTGCGCCAATGGGACAGCACCGGCGATGCGCTGATGGTGCCGCTGTGGGCGTTGTGCCAGGAAACCGGCCTGCATGCCCTGGCCATTCCCGATAGCGCAGGCGGCAGCGGCCTGGGCATGACCGAGCTGATGCTGGTGCTGCAGGCCCAAGGGCGCAGCCTGGCGCAGGTGCCGCTGTGGCGCCACCAGCTGGCGGCGGCAACCCTGGCCAACTTTGCCCTGGGTGACGCTGCCGGGCTGGCCGCTGAGGCCGCCCGCGGCGAACGGCTGCTGAGCCTGGCGCTGGACAGCCTCGGCACTGCCCATGGCATCGCGTTGCTTGCCACCCCCTGCGTCGAAGGCTGGCAGGTAGACGGCCAGGTTGCCGCTTTGCCCCTGGGTGGCCAGGCACACGCAGCGCTGGTGCCGGTGCGGGTGGACGACCAGATACGGCTGTTGCTGCTGGAGCTCGACGCCCCGGCGGTACGCCGTAGCTGCGGCGTGCTGACCCACGGCGAGGCCATTGCCGACCTGCAGGTGGAAGGGCTGCGGGTGAGCGCCGACCGGGTCTTGCCTGCCGCTGCCCTGTCCTGG
>Ga0302347_1002084_pt1 | contig 21516 bp, 18 predicted proteins | sample PhyWR1_FD_202178 | JGI IMG/M metagenome (GOLD analysis project Ga0302347, IMG submission 202178) | Leaf surface microbial communities from wheat plants in UC Gill Tract Community Farm, Albany, California, United States - DLSL W.R1 (v2)... | ecosystem: Host-associated > Plants > Phyllosphere >...
GGTGGTAAGCGGGCAGCTGAGGAGCAGGAACAAACACAACATATAGAAGAAATCTTAGCTGATAGAGTGGCACATGTTGTGTTTCCGCGCCGTTGCGCGCCGGAGGCAGCAAGGAAGATCCGTTTCTCACAGAAATCGGATCTCAGCGAAAAAAGAGTCAACAAAGCATAGATAAGACATATCCATATGCCAAGCATACGCATATGTTTATCATCTGCATAGGCCAACCCTATACAAATGCTTACCTAAAGCATATACTTAACATATGCTTTAGGTTTTCCAACAGCCCACACGGGCAGGAGATAAAAAATGCGAACGGTATCTATTTTTAAAAACGGCAATAACCGCGCCATCCGTCTGCCCCGCGATTTGGATTTTGAGGGGGTGAGTGAGCTGGAAATTGTCCGGGAAGGGGACAGCATCATTTTGCGTCCCGTCCGGCCGACCTGGGGCTCGTTCGCACAGCTGGAAAAGGCCGACGCAGACTTTATGGCGGAGCGTGAAGACGTGGTCAGTGACGAAGGACGATTTACCCTGTGAACAAAACGTATATGCTGGACACCAATATCTGCTCATTCATCATGCGTGAGCAGCCGGAGGCCGTGATCAAACGCCTAGAGCAAGCGGTACTGCGCAACCATCGCATCGTGGTCTCGTCCATCACCTATGCCGAAATGCGCTTCGGTGCCATCGGAAAAAAGGCCTCGCCCCGTCATGGCCAGCTGGTCGATGCGTTCTGCGCCCGCCTCGATGCGATCCTGCCGTGGGATCGTCCCGCGGTCGATGCCACCGCAGAGGTCAAAGCGGCACTCACCGCCGCCGGTACACCGATCGGTCCCAACGACACCGCGATTGCGGGGCATGCGATTGCGGCCGGCGCCATTCTGGTGACCCATAATACGCGGGAGTTTGAGCGGGTGCCAAACTTGGTATTGGAAGACTGGGTGAAATAAAGAATAAGTACGCTCAGGATCGCGGCGGAGAATCCCATCACAATCGCGCGATAATCTTCAATTTTTTGTGATAACTCCGGAATGAGAAGACAATTCGCTTATTATGGGTGCGGATTTAATTACCAAGGAAAAGGCTCATGAAAACAACACTGGCAACATTTCTTTTTGTTCTCTCTGCTGCTGCCCATGCAGATATTAATCTCTACGGTCCGGGAGGCCCTCACACCGCACTACAGGAAGCCGCCACCCTTTACACTCAGAAAACAGGGGTAAAGGTCAATGTGCACTATGGACCGCAGGCAAAATGGAACGAACAGGCCCGTAAAAACGCAGATATTTTGTTTGGTGCCTCAGAGCAATCTGCACTGGCTATCGCTCGTGACCATCAGGCAAATTTCAATGAGAAAAACATTGAACCGTTGTACTTGCGCCAAAGTATTCTTTTGGTCAAAAAGGGAAACCCTAAGAACATTAAAGGGATTGAAGACCTGACGCGTCAGAATATCGGCATTATTGTCAATGACGGCGGCGGAACCAGTAATACGTCCGGAACAGGCGTATGGGAGGATATTGCAGGACGAAAAGGGAATATTGATACGGTGACAAAAATCCGCCGCAATATCATTCTCTTTGCCCCCAACAGCGGTACTGCGCGTAAGGCTTTGGAAAGCCAGTCAGCGGCTGATGTTTGGATCACATGGGCAGATTGGGCGGCCAGTAATCCGGGTATAGGGGATGTTGTCGAGATTGCGCCGGATTATACGATATGGCGTGATATGAATATCGTGGTACGTAACGATTCAGATGTAGAAACACGCCAGTTTGCAGAATGGTTGCATTCCGATGACGCGGCCCCTGCATTCAAGAAATATGGCTGGAGCCGATAAGCCGAATAAACAATCTGGCCTCAGCGTTTGGGGCCACGACTCATTCCTCCTCTTTCTATCAGACGAATATTCGCCATCTGAGATCAGCAGTTGATAAAAATACCGAGCATGAACAGATTCATCTCTGCGGCGGTGGGTGACACCCCATCTTTTAAGTGCGGTTGTGATTTCGCGGCTTGTGTAAGTCTGGTACCAAAGCAGACCGGCACCGGAGGAAAAATTTGCCTGCTGGAGATAAGTAAACGAGGAGACTCGTATCGGTGAACTCTGTTTATCCACAGAGAAAGAGCCGCATCACTATGTGTAAAAGAACCAGCCCCTGGATAGCAGGACTCAAGAAACAGCGCCTGAGTATAATGCCATGCAGGTCAGCTTTATACCCTCTATTTGTGTAATTGCTGGGCCCTTGTTCAAGGGATAGTTACATTTTCTGAATGTGCTTAATCCGTCGTGGATGTGGTAACCTTCGATTCCCTAGTTCCATCTATAGAAGGTGGATTTCTAAGTATTAAGAATATACCTAAAAATAAAGGCATCATGAGCAACATAGCATTTTGCGAGAGTACATATCCATAGATGTACTTCTCAAGGCCAACCGCGATTAATGGAAAAACAAGAAATACGATTGAAGCCTGAAAGCTGCTGACTCTTTGCTGTAAGGCAAAATAACTTAGGATGCCAAAAACGCCAGCAAATACACCAAGATAAATTATTGCGAGGAGAGAGTAACTTGAAAATTGGGAAAAAATGGGCGACTCGAAGTAAAAACCTATCGGAAGTAGTATCAAACCTGCACCCAAGCAAGGAAGAGCATTAAACGTAACAACCGATATTGTGTATCCACATTTTTTACATACCGCATACATAACTGCATGCATAAGCACTGCAGCAGTCAGCGCCATTACCCCCCGCCAAGCTCCCGCGGCACTTTCTTGAGACTCTTCAAGTAATATTCCTATCAGAGCAATGATAGACACTATTAGCCCTATTATCTGGATGGGTGTAACCTTCTCTTTCAGGAGTAGACAGGAAGTGATAAGTATTGCAACTGGCATATAGGCAAAAATGATGGAGGCTAACCCTGAGTTGACATAAATTTCACCATAAATCATCAATGAAAATGGAATAGAGAAATAAAACAAGCAAACCTTGAGTTGAAACCATCGCATACTGGGCGGGAACAATAAAGGGGCTTTAGTCACCCATGCAATGAACATGATAAGTGGCGCCGAAAAAATGAAACGCATGCCTGTGGCAAAAATAGGAGGAATACTTTCCACTGCGATCCTCATCGCTAACCATGTGGTTCCCCATGTCAATGAGACTAAAATAAATAATAAGCATGTAATATATCTACTCATTCAACATTCTCCTGTGACGACGATTATTCCATTCATGGATAAATGCATTTTGATGATTTAATGTAAACCGGGGCATTGATAATGCATAGCGTACTGGGTTTATTTGTGTTGTTTGAATGCGCTGCTAGCATGCTATATTGTTGGGTGGATGTATGTCTTTTATGTAAATATTTTTGGTTATAACTTAATGCTTTTGTGACCTTTTTTTTGAATTGCACGCGTTGGCGATATTGAAAAAATACTGCATTTTCATTCAATATCGCCATTGGATTATTATACGGGAAGAGCTAGGCTTTAAATAACAACATCAGTCCACGTTCATTGCCACATAAAACTAAATGATAACATCCCGAGAAAGATGTGGCTTTTTTAGCTCTTGAATAGAGATAACAGCTAATCAGTACATCCGCATGCGGGAACCTCACAAAGCTCGCAGATATAATGACGGTAAGGTAGAGCCTCTACAGGGAGGTAGAGCATATCTAATGGGGTAGCACTCGCGTTATTGAACAGTATTTCATGAAGATTAATATTATTTGAATCTTCACTTGAAAATGCAAAAGGTGAGATAATGAATAAAAATAATACGCACAATTTTCTCATGTCATACTCCGTGTGATTTTTAATACACTATAGGGATTTACAAACCACGCCACACCCTCCATTTATGTTATTTTTACTAGATCTATCATGAAAAAAAACAAATGCAAAACATTTTCACACATTGTGATTATTTTGTTGCCGTGGTTTTTCCGATGACATAACCCTATCCGCACTGAGAAGCACGGTAATAATAAATTTTTTATCTATTCCAGTATGGGTATTTTTAGTTTTAATGAATTTTCAGCTATTTATTTGATATATAACGCATAACCTGAATGACATAGCGGTGTTTTTTTGCATGCTAATAGTTTGCCATGTTGTTAGTTGGTTTGTGGGAATATTGATTTTCTATGTGAAATGCATAAAAAGGCAAGGATGATTCTAACATTCAATGTTTAATGAGTAGAGCAAAACATACACTTCGATAATTTATCGAGCTTATTAAATAGTTAATGGCGTGGTATTAAAAATGAAATTCAATCGCAATAGAGTAACAGCCGGTATTATCGCTGGGTTAACCAGTTTTGTATTAACTACAAGTGCATATGCTGTGGTATCAACAGCAACGCCAGCCTCTGTTGGTTTTAAACCTCTTTCAACAAATAGCGTGACGGCATCTGGAGCGTTGGGGCCTAACCAAGTCATTACGCTGTCTAGCTTCGGACTAACCGATGCCGATGGTGATCTGCTGGACGCAGCGGAAACCATGAAAACCGTGCAATGGTATATTTTGGACGGCTCAACAAAAACCGACCTTGGTGCTCTCGGTGATGATAGCGTCACCATTCCGACGGATGCTGCCGGTAAGCAGTTAGGTCTGAAGTATACGGTGAGAACACTAACCGGTACCCCTAATGCGGCTCATGTGGAAACGGATATCATTCTGACTGTGGCGAACGGTGGTGGTATTACGGGAGGCGGTGGTGCTGGCGAAATCGGCCGTGGCTCCGCAGTTGACCCAACCGCAGTCGCAGTGACCTTCAACTCTGCACCAACAGATGCATTGAACGGAACAACTGCTATTGTTCCAATTGTGGGGACAACATTAACGGCTGACTTGACCTGCGTTGCAGGAACCTCTTGTGAAGATGGCGACTTTACTTATCAGTGGAAAGTTGCAGATGCGGCTACGCCAGACCAATTGAGCGATATAGCGTCCGCTACGGGTAAAACATATACATTGCTGAACACTGACCAGAATAAAGTGTTTGTCGTGGATGTTGTCGCCACGCCTGCAACACCGTAATGATATTGTTTAAATAATATTAATTTATTCATCCAGAGCCTCTCCTGTTATTGGGATAGGCTCTATTTTGGACACCAGATTCTGATGAAATCAAAAATATATAAAGGGATTATTTACTCCTTGGTCTCTTCACAAGTGTTACTTCCGGCAAGTCTTTCAGCCAATGACTTGCCGTCGCTTTATGGTGCCAATGAACTGCCGTCATCGGATATAAAAGCCAACGATAATAATAAAGAAGTTGAGCAATGGCTGGCTCAAAAAACAATGTCAGTGTCCAATGCGCTTAACAGTGACAATGGCGCAAAAGGATACGCTAAAGATTTATTACGCCAGTATCCTGAGTCAATTGGTAATGAATACCTCAATGAAGGTATCAAAAAATTTGCGCCCTCTGCCCGTTTTCGCGGAGGAATATCGCTCACCGATGGTTTCGAATTTAAATCTGCCGATGCAGACCTATTAGTTCCCTTTGCAGAAAGTACGAGCAGTATTTTATTTGGCCAGCTCGGGCTGCGTACACATGACAAGAGCAGCTTTGATGGAAGAACCTTTGTCAATACGGGGCTAGGTTATCGTCATGATATCAATGACTGGATGTTCGGCGTGAACACCTTCATTGATACTGATATCAAGAATAACAATGTGCGAGGCAGTCTCGGCGCCGAAGCATTCCGTGATTACCTGAGCTTCTCGGGTAACTATTACTTCCCACTCACTGGGTGGAAAGAGTCCAAGGCGCAAGAGCTGCACGATGAGCGACCGGCCTATGGCTTTGATGTGCGAGCAAAAGGTTTCTTGCCGGCCTACCCTCAGGTCGGGCTTGAGTTGGCTTATGAGCAGTATTATGGCGAGAAAGTCGATATTCTGGGTAATGGTAAACTGACGAATGACCCTTATGCCGCCAGTGCAAATCTGATTTATAAACCGGTGCCTATTATCGAGGTCACTGCGGGGTATAAAGACGCTAACAGTGCCGGTACCGAAGGAAGTTTGGGGCTAAACTTCAACTACGTCTTTGGCCAGCCGCTGTCTGAACAGCTTGACCCGAATAAAGTCTCACTGCCCAATAATCAACAGAATCGAACCGAGTTTGTATCGCGTAACTACAACATTGTTATGGCATATCGCGAGCAGGATAGTCGTATTACGATTTCGTCTAAGCCTATTTCTGGGCTAGCGGGAACATCGGTCACACTGTCGCCGTCGGTGAACAGTCGTTACCCCATTGTGAGTTACCAATGGCTGGGCGACGCGGAGGTTGTAGCTGGTGTCAATAGTCCTAATGCCGTGAATTCAACGCTTACGTTACCAACATTGCCGCTGAATAGCGTTGAGGGTAAATCCTACGGTTTGTATTTAAAAGTCACCGATAGCCGTGGTACGTCCGTCACGTCTGAACGCATCCCTGTTGATGTTGCCCTCAATGAATCACATTTTAAGTCTTTCGTTGAACTACTGAATGAAGACGCAGTGATTAAGGATGGCGCTTACCACCTACCGGTAGGTGCAACAAACGAGGTGATTTTATCTTGGCGCTTCGTTCGTGTTGGTGAGGGTAAAGCGTATTCATACCTAAAACCAGAATCATTCGAATATCACCTGTCAGCCCCGAACTTGAAATCGGAGTCCTTGGGCGGCGAAATGGTGGACGGGGTTTGGGTTGAAAAGGTCAAAGTGACCGTAGATACCATGACAAATCGCAATATCACCTTACCGATGATCAAAAAAATCACAGCAATAGGCCCTGGGGAAAATGTGCCCAGTGAGGTCGCTGTTCAGTTGAGCACACAGCAAGGTTCATCACTCGATAGCATCAGCCAGCTCAATATTGCTTATGTTACAGGTACAGATGAACTCAACGGCAGTGATGTTGCTCCGGTGGTCGGTACAACGCTCACCGCCAAGGCCGAATGTGGAACCAACGATTGTTCGGCAGACTATGGCTTTACGTGGCAGATATCGGCAGATGGTAACGTTTGGGAAGATGTTGAAAATGAAAACGGCTACCAATGGCAGATGCCCGCGGTATTAAACGGGAAGTCATTACAAAACCACCGTGTCCGCGTTAAAGCAAATGTGTTGCCATAATTGATGATGAGTAAAAAAATGACCTTATTTAACTACAATACGATTATGTTATTAGGCTTGTTCGGTGGCCTGTGTATCACCAGCTTTGCTTATGCCACAACATCAGCCCCAGCGTCGGGGCCTTCCGTGGGACATCGTCCCGTGGTGACAAATTTGAAGTTAGGGACTAACGCGGGTGATATAACATCGTCATCAACCACACTAAATCCGGGGGATGTCATTAACCTGACTGATGCTGCCGGCGGCCCTAATGGTATGGATGTCGACGGGGACCTTGATAAAGCCGGTGCACACTGCGTATGGTACCGAGTTGATACCAACGGGGTAGAGACCGTTGCCCGAGACCCCGGGCCGAATGACCGTAACTGTATCTATACCATCCAGACGGGAGATGCTGGGCACAAGATTAAGAATGTAATAACGCTATTTTCAGACCAGGATAGTGCCACGCAAAAGGGGTATACGCTTAATCCAACGGCAAGTATGCCGGTCACGACGGTTTCAAATGGTGTGGTGTCGGGTAAATTTAAGTCATTGACTTATAATAAAAAACATACTATTGAACCTCGGTATTTTCATGTTAAACCCAATCCTGCATTCGTTAAGGCCAAGTTTACGTATGATACACACGAGAGCCCCACTGAATATATCTGGCAGTCATCTAACCCAAGCGTTATGTCCGTATCCTCTACTGGTGAAGTGACAATCCAGAGAGATTTTTCTCAGCCTGTCACTATTACGGCCACATCAAAGAAAACAGGGGCGATTTTGTCAGATACGAAGAATGATCTATCCAACTGGATTGAATCGGCGAGGGTCGAGATGAATTACGCGGATGCTAAAAACTATTGTCAAAGCAAAGGGATGAGATTAATAAGACCAGAAGATTGGAGTCACTCAGGCGAGAGTATACGGTACAACTGGTATCCAGACGGTGTGCCAAATGAAGCGTTTGGATTAGATGAGGCTTATTGGACAGAACAGCAGAGACCCTTTGCAAATAGCCTCAACAATATATTTAATCCAGGTTATGCAACAAACATTAACGCAAAACATTACGTAGCATGTAGCAGAAGATAAGTACATCGCACTATGCAAGGCTGATGATTTACAATGATGAATCATCAGTCTCTATAGAGTGCACATATAATATAAATATGCTTTACGCTATAAAGACGCATTGAGAAAAATCCATGATGCCGTTGTTGTTATGGCTATCTCAATCCATCTTGCGCTACAAGATACCGGACAACCGTGTGGGGTAAACAACGTCTGGTGGCTGATGAAATGTGTCGGGATAAAGGCTCAGGTCGGGTAAGCCCACGGGCACGCAAAGTGTAGTAACGCCTGACAGGCCCCCTAGGAAGCCCCCGAGAGTTTTGGGTAACGGACAAACCTATACCGACCTCGCCTAGGCTGGCTGTATGAAACTCAATATTATCAACGGCTCGGAAGTGTCTAAATTACCCGTGGCGATTCACTGCGATTAATTAATACATGACATGATTTTCGCTCCCTCCCCCGATTGTGTAAAAAGCGAAAACTATGTAGATATGAGGTAAAACAACTACACTTTGTATTTATAAAGCACTAAAAATAGCTTATCGTTTTATTTTGAGGTGAAAATGACAAAGTCGGCGATTGTCAAAGCAGTGCTAGAGTGGATTGAATGTCATTTAGATAAACCTCTGAGCGTTGAAAACATTGCTGAACATTCGGGGTATGGACGAAGAGCGTTTCACGATATTTTCAAATCAGTGACAGGACATAACATAGCAACCTATGTAAGGTGTCGTCGGTTGAGTCAATCGGCAACTATGCTTCTGCTAAGTAACCAATCCATTGCAGAGATAGCAGACCAGTACCAGTTTAAGACAGTCGCTCATTACACTCGCGCATTTAAATGTTATTTCAATCAAACTCCGGCAGCATTTCGAAAAGGACACTTGGATTTCTCACAACATCAATTTCCTCACCATGAGACTTTTAATGGCAATTATATATTGGACATCGTACAGGTCCCTGAACAATATGTGGTAGGAACGAGTTATGATATAAAACTAAAAATATCGGACACACAGTTATATGAGGAAGTCGCACGGGACTGCCATGCAAAGGTGAAGCGAGAAATGATGTGGGCTGGTATCCATCATGAAAATATAATGGCCGTCATTTCGTTTTCTCCCATGGAGGAAATTATGAATGCAAATTATTTGAAAATAAAATACCTCATTAAGGGGAATAATGACGCATTGAAAAAAATCTATGAGGCAGTTGTTGTTGAGTCGGGCAAGTATGCGAAAATTACTTATGTCGGCTCATGGTCGGGGTATGCTAAATTCCCATCCAAGATATATGCCTATGTAATGACTAACCATAGGTTAGTTCGTCGGGATGGCGTTGATTTTGAAATATTTCACATTCGCGATGATTATGTGGATGTCATTTTTTGTGAATACCATATCCCGATAAAATAATTAAACATACTTTTTATGACTTTTAACAAAAAATTCCATTTAAACTCAATAACAAGGTTTTTGATAACATGGTATCTCGTGCTCTAAGCAAAGATAGTGACCGGCTTTTTGTTTTTGGACTATATTGGCCGGAAGTGGATGGCGTCGTTTCACTATGTAACAGAACACAAGAGTGGACGAGTGTTACTCCTTATTATTTTGATGATTTCTCATCATTGATATCAGATTTGAAACGATTCAAATCCGCGAAGGTTATACTTATATTACCTCCAAGAAACTATGCGTACTTATTATACTCACTGGTGGCCCACCTTCCTGATGTACAGGCGATGATACTTGGTGATAGGTTTTATCACTCAGATAGAATCGTATTAAGCTTACTTGGTTTTTTAGCATGGAGAGAAAGTAACGCATTTTTAAGTGAGTATCGACATATCAAATCATCATGTTTTTCTGTCAATGTTAAGGCGAAAGAAAAGATGGAAAAAGGTAAGTGTGAGGTAAGCTTAATTGTTTATATGAATAATTACCTACTCCGCAACCTTCGTATTTATCAACTGACGCCAACAGAGCATGTAACATTAATATGGGTAAGCAGAGGGCTATCATTAATGAGTATTGGCCGTATTATGAGTGTGAATGTAAAAACAGTGAGTTCACATAAGCTTAGTGCGCTAAAGAAGCTCCCACATGGTTCGGATAGATGTTCATCATCGATAGGGCTACGCATCAATTCACATATGGGAATTACTTTACATCGCTATCTGTAATTTTTTAGAAACAGCGTAATTTATCACCGTAAAACGGTGGTCACTCCCGTGTTTACAACACCGATTTTGACGATAAATTGGCTTGCTTGAATTTATCCGGTGTCTGAATGGAGTTTAATTTCCGTCCTCCGATGAGTCTCGCGCATGATGAACCTCCAGAAATTATACGGCTTCAGCGAGCCTTTCCGTTGGCAATATCCGCTTTGGAAAATGCCAAAGCTCGGCTAATTTACGCACCATAAAATAAAAACCGCCACGGGCTTCCATTGTGATGGTTGTTACGGAGCATGTTGCCAGAAATCCGATTAGCTTTAGTCTAGTACCCTTTTTTTCAAAAGATAGTCCTTCAGAGAAGCTCTTAGCAATGAAAGTGGGAAGTGTTTTACCCAGAGCAATACCAATGGGTGCTATGTTTTCCATGATGGTTCTCCTACTATTTTCAACATAGTACCCAATTGGAGAGAGTAATCATCTCATTAATAGTCTGATTAGATATCAATGCATGCTACATAATGTTTTTCGCTAGGCTTTGCATTAAAGCCTGGGAGGGGAGAGTCAAGGCTGCTTGCGAATATTTTATTGTTAAATAAATTCCAGTGAGTGTCTTTCAGGCCAAATGTTTCACTTGGTACGCCTTTTGGGTACCAGTTTGCATACACACTGTTTTCTGTTGATGTCCATAAGTTATTGTCCATCAGTTTTTTCCCCATATTACTACAGTAATCGACAGCATCATAAAAGTTCATCTTGACTCTAGGTGTTTGAATCCAGTTATGTGCTTTCGTCGCGGTGTAGGATAATATTTCTCCTGTTATCTTTGACGTCGCAGTGATAAAAATTGGCTTAGAGAATTCTCGCAGCATTGTCACCTCACCAGTAGAGGATACGGACATAACGCTTGGGTTAGATGACTGCCAGATATATTCAGTGGGGTTCTCATCGGTGTCCAATATAAACTTAGCATTCGCAAATGTAGGAGCAGGCTTCTCGTCGAAATATTTTTCGGTGATAGTATGTTTATTATTGTAACTCAATGATTTAAATTTTCCTGATACGATACGAGCCGAAGCTATCTCGGTGGGTGAGCTTTCGCGCGGGTTAAGCGTATACCCCTTTTGAGTAGCAATGCCTTGGTCTGAAAACAGCGTAATCACACTTTTAATCTTAAACCCAGCATCGCCTGTTTGAACGGTATAGGTACAGTTGCGATCATTTTGGGGAGGTTTTTTTACGAGGCTGGAAATCCCGTTATAGTATACTTTGTACCAGACACAATGCGCTCCAGCTTTATCAGTATCACCATCAACATCCACGTAATTAGAGCCATCGGCAAGTAAGGTAATTACATCTCCGGGTTTCAATACTGTTGTCGGGGAGGTAATATCATGGGAATCCACCGTTAATTTTAAACTAGTGACAATAGGGCGATGCCCAACAGAAGGGCTCGGTGTTGGGTCTGATGTTGTTGCATAGGCCAAACTGACGGCGGTAAGCCCGCTGAAAATGCCTAGTAACATAATCGAGATATTTCTAGCTAGGTGCATTTTTCTTCTGATGATGCCGCTTCTGTAGAGATCATGTATAAGTTGTACTGCTTGTTTTTTGTGTGGTCAACTTTAGAGGTGTTCCGCTAAGTGATCTGCGCCCAAGATCTTGGACAACCTTACCCCGACTTGAGGTTGGTCGACGACTTGGTATCCATAAAGGCACTATCAGTGATCTCTTTGTTCGTTTCAGAATACAGGGGTAGGCTGGTCGTTGCCTGCGGACATCACTTTCAGGAAAACAATAAGCGAAGACAAAGACGTAAGGTAATTATCGAATTAATTACAATCAAACTATGCTTTTTGTTCTGCGGTGTTTTTTTATAAAACGGATCCTGATTGAATCAGTAGGGTAAAAGTCTCTCGATTTAGATATATACTCCTCGTTGGAACATGCAAACCATATAATTCTTCGTCGCTATATCCTAGGCCAAATCTAAAATATTTAATCATTCGTAATTATGGTATAGCTAATAACGCTGTAACTGTAAAGTATCCGTGGTTTCGCTGGGGAGTTATAACTGATTCGGACATTAACCTGAGCGTGAATTTAGATACCAAATCATCATAGGATGATTAACATCCTTATTATAATGAGGGTGGTAATCATATGGACGAAGACTATAACTCGGCTTCAGGTATATGTTTAAATATCCGAAACATCTTAAATATTCACCGAGTGTCCTGTGCTTGTTGTAAGCTACCGATGAAATGATTAATATTAAATCATTATCGTTATATAAAAAACATATAAGTATGTCGACGTCGTTTGGCTTCGCATTAAATATGTAATTTTTCTGACTGGTATTTATAACTAAACTTATAAAAATAGTGAAGTAAAAATATAAGGTCTGCGAAGCTATTCGTTAGTTCCCTATTACAAGAAAAAGGAAATATACATGGCTGAAAATTTCATTGTACCAAGTAAAATCTATCACGGCATTGGAACCTTTAGTAAATTAGCTGAGTTAAAGGGTGAACGAGCCATCATCATTACTGGACAGGGTTCTATGAAACGTTCCGGTTATCTTGATAAAGCGATTAGTTTGCTCCAAGGCAGTGGCATTGAAGTTAAGGTGTTTGATGGTGTCGAGTCTGATCCATCGATAGAAACTGTGATGGCCGGCTTTGCCATGATGCAACAATTCCAACCAGATTGGATCATCGGTCTGGGAGGCTGTTCGGCCATCGATGCAGGCAAGGCTATGTGGGTTTTCTACGAGCATCCTGAAACCCAATTTGAAGATATTATTCCCCCCTTCACCATTAAGCCCTTACGTAAAAAAGCGCATTTTGTTGCAATACCGTCCACTTCAGGAACGGGGACTGAAGCAACTTGTGTTGCCGTTATCACTGACAGAAACAAGGGAACTAAATATCCATTAGTGTCCTACGAATTATGCCCTGATATTGCAATTGTTGATGGCGAAGTGTGTCAGTCTATGCCACCACACGTGACTGCCAATACCGGACTGGATGCGCTGACCCATGCACTCGAAGCATATGTAACCCCATTAGCAGACGCTTACACCGACTGCATGGCTGAAAGAGCAGTTATTGATATTTTTAAGGTGTTACCTTTAGCCGTAGCTGATGGTAGTAATTTGGCCGCTCGCCAAATTATGCATGATGCCTCATGCTTAGCGGGCATGTCATTCACTAATGCTCTACTAGGAATTGTCCATTCTATGGCACATCAGGTTGGCGGAATGTTCAATGTGCCGCATGGACGTGCTAACGCGATTCTATTGCCAAATGTCATACGTTTTAATGCACGTGTTGTTGCTCATAAGTACGCCCAATTAGCGCAAATGGTAGGGTGTGATAATGCAGAACAATTAGCTAGGCAGATCGAGATGCTACGTACTTCGGTCGGCGTTGAGGATAGTTTACAGGCTTATGGTATCGCGCCCGATGACTGGGAAGACAAAGTTCAAATCATGGCTCAGAATGCCATGAATGATGCTTGTACTGGCTGTAATCCGCGCCAACCAACCAAAGATGATATTGTCGAACTATTGAATCTCTGCTTTCAGGGTAAGCACTATTCTGAATAAGGTGCAGTAAACCATGCTTCTGAACCTCAGATATATATCGTTGGTGCATATAGCCTCTTCATAATGTAGATCCACTGCTCTCTATGGGGAGTTCTAGTGACTCATATGATAAGCATCAAGTGGTCGTATAAAGCAGAGCTAATAAACAGTCAAATGGAGCACTCCACTTAATTTCGTTATGGCGTAGAATGACTTGTAGTTTAACAGGAATGCGTTGTTTCAGCCTTGATGGGATTATTTTCAATAATCCCATCAAGCTATAGCTTGAAAACTCTAATTATGAACTCAATGATTAAGAGCGACCATGGGATGTACAGTCATAGCATACATACACACTTATTTTTCTTCAGAAAATCTTGAATCTCTCGTATCTAGGTTAAGCTGCTTGAATGCATCCAACGTTTGATGATAATTATCAATCCTCGTAGTCATTCCCGTGGACGCATATCGATCATCTGCTTTTTTTACGGTTTTCACAGCGATCTTAGTATGCAACTGTCTTAATGAATAAAATGTCTTAACACACAAATTATACTGTTCAATTCCAAAAGTTCCCTTCAGCCCAGTTCTTATCTCCCTTCCATATTCTCTTGCTAAGTGAATCCGCTCACGATCATTTTTTGTCATGTACCCCCGTGATTTAATCAACATGCATTGCATTAACGAACTGGATTCTATGCCGAAAAATTCATGTAGAACATTAAAAAAAGGAGACATTGTACCACTCGCACCAATATATATATTGTTGTCGCCATTAAACCCTCCGCCCCAGGTCATGAATGGTTGTATTTTCTCATGAAAAACAGAAATTGCTTTCTGGGATTGAATTTTCACATCTTTAAAAAGATCCCGCACTTGATCTATTGTTTTTAGAAGGGAATTAAGAAAAACAAGATGATCGTTGAGTTGATTATCAATGTGGCTATAAACATCTGACGCATAATGCTCAATTAAAATAGGAATTCTGAAAAAATCATTAAAATACGATGTGTATTCACTTTCCACCCATGAATAAATTGGGTGTATGACATTTAAATCCATATAATAATTTTTGAAAAAAAACAACTCAAGAGAACCCACTGGTGGAATATTGTGTTTTTTTGACGCCATTAAAATAAAATTTTTTATCTCCAGTGGTAGAATGCTAAAAACTACTGATACATCCCCATCCTCGTTGTCAATCTTTGTTTTATGCATAATAAGACAAGCCATAGCCATGTTTTTTAAGTTTAAATGGCAAGCGTCAGACGATATATTTTGAATGATGAGTTTTTTTTCATGGAAAAATCCTGAAGTTGCTTTTTTATTATCAATAAATAATTGCTTGCACAAATACGATAATGCACTTGTAACTCGACTCATAATGGTCTCCAGAAAATCCAAGTGTCTAGGAGTTAGTGACAATAAGCACAGTCAAAGTTTATATACGATAAACTATCATTATACTGCAGGTTGCACCTTATGTATTTGTGTCACACTACATAAGGTGCTTCAGAAATAGTTTTTGACACCACCTATTAGGTAGATAAGTTTCACTGGTGATAATTATCCTCCAGAGGGGTACTGATATATAGTACCGACCTTTTTTTACTGAAGAGCACATAGAAACTAGGGTTGAAATATAGGGAGGAGAACTTACAGTACAATAACTATATAGATATCCTAACTCACTGCTCCCTAACCGGGGATCAGTGAGTTTCAGGTTTCATATCGAAGACATAAAATAAATTTGGTTCACTTACGATATAGATACGTTCATTGTGAATCGCAATCCCTTCCGGTTGAGGGATGTTTTTGACAAAATCACTCAGAACTGACGCCCGAAGTATTCGACCATTAGAGGATATCTCAACAACGCTTTTATCCTCTTCAGATAATACATATAATCGCTGAAGATTCTCACTCCACGCTAAACCAGAAATATCATTTATTGATGAGTATATTTTTTCAATTTGTAGCGCCTTGCTTCCTCTTTGTATAACCCCCTCTATTTTATAAATACAAGCTGGGTGTTTTTCGTTCGCAATAAATAATACATTGTTTTTCTGTGAAAATGCAATTCCCTCTATCCCCGAGTTCGGTTTTCCTCCTAAATTAAAAATCAGTTGAGAATCAAGCGTGATATAACTTTCTTTATCTATGGACAGCTCTATTATCGTAATCTGTCTCTTTCGCTCCTCGGCGATTAGAAAATTATTGCTATCTAGAAAGGAAACCGACTCGGTATCAAGTTTGTCTGGTAACATTATCGCATGCAAGACGTGACCATGAAGATCTAATTGAAAAAGCTGTGCTGGCTGATTACTAACAGCCAGCAATTTTTTGCTCACTGGATCCCAGGTTATCCCCGATAGATTCTCGGAAATTGAAGTTATTTCCTTCTCCATTACCATTTTTTCAATTAATGGTGCTACTCCGTTTTTGGGGTATAAAACAAGACAACCTAATATTACTGCTGTTATACAGAGTAAGGATAATAAATTCCTTGTGCCATTTATCATTGTATTATCATTCCTAAAATGTATTATACAAATAAAATACAGCGACATCGAAAAATAAGTTTTCGTTATTTGACATTAAGTGGGTATTGAACTGCATTGTTAAATACAGCTACGCATTATGAATGAGCTCAATGTCCAGTGATGAGCACCTGAACAAGCTCCATCCCAATGACGCAGGCTGGCAATGAGTTCGGGCAAAGCAGCCCAGGCTACTTTGAATAGCCCGCCTACGGCGGGAACTAAAACTCTGTTACGACGGTGCTTTTTTCAGTTGTCCTCGCTCGTTATAATCCCGTGTATGTATATCCCCAGACCCGAAAAACTCCTCTTCAGATTGATGATGACTGGGGCAAGCTACTCACTAAACACGGTGACGCCATTCCTGAATGGACACCACTGGCCATCGAGCGCATGCTCGCCTGTGGTACCCCTGTAATGGGGTTACGACGATACTGCTGAGCATCTCCCCATTGCACACACGCCAAATACATTTGCTACAGTTGTAAAAGTAAAGGCTGCAGCGCCTGCGGTATGAAAAACCGAGCAATGGATTGCCGAACAGCAACACAACCTCCCCGACTGCGAATGGCAACATATCACCTTCACTATGCTCGACAAACTCTGGCCTCTCTTCGCTAACAACTGACCCCGGCTCAATCAGTTATTTTCTTGTGCGGCCAACACCCTACTGAAATGGGCCAAAAAACTCGGCGTAGAAAAGAACTATAAAATTAGAACTGATATTTAACTCCCAGCATTACCGAGGCATCACTGTAACTATTCTCACCGACTTTGAGCGATGTGCCCCCCCAAAGATTAAGCGATGACGTCAGTTGTCCCTGAATACCGAGCTTAATTTGAACAATGTCACGGGAACCATCAATTGAGACGGTTTCACCATCCGAGCGAATCCCAAATTGCTCACTATTATGTATCCAGTTAGCTTCAACATAAGGTTTAAACTCTCGATGCTGACTGTCATCTTGTGTACTATGTCCTTTTATATACATCCGTACACCCAATCGAGTTTGGATATTATCTTTGTTCACATCTTTAATATGTGCGCCATTTTCTTTGATTAACGTACCTCGGTTTTTAACATCCATCCGGATAATCTGAGCTTGTGGCTGAATATATACTGCGCTGCGTTCATACTGTGCAAGTTGTAAAATATGACCCGCTTCCAATGACGCAGTAAAGCCTCGACTTTTCCACGATCTACCCGCTTGCCCTTCACTGCTTATCTCATTGTCGAACCAGTTGTAAAGTGCCCAGCTATCAATATACCAACCCTCTTCATTTTTCGATCTTTCGAACCAAGAGCCATACATACCTGCACTATAGCCATCAATTTTTGAGTTAGTACGGTAACCGGTTAACTTAGATAGTGTATTGGCATGTTGACTGGCGTATCCGGCCATAATGCCCAGATTCCAACTATCGTATTGTGACCAACTACCATTGGCTATTTCTCCGCCTAATTGAACTACATATCGGTTAGCTTGAGTTTTCAGCTGGCCTGACGCTGCGCTAAAACGGTTTTGCCCTGCTTCTTGTCGCAACCACATCGCTGTTTTCTTCATCTCCCCACTCATCGGATCAAAATACTCAGTACCACCTTCACGATCGTCTAGTGTTAGAACAAATAACGTATTTGCAGCCGCTAGATTTGCCAAATAACTACCGATTTCAGGGTGATAAGGTTTTATATCCCCAATAGTATCAGGCGGTGCCGGTGGCTCTACAGGCGGTGCCGGTGGCTCTACAGGTGGTGCCGGTGGCTCTACAGGTGGTGCCGGTGGTTCTACAGGCGGTGCCGGTGGCTCTACAGGCGGTGCCGGTGGCTCTACAGGTGGTCGTGGCGGAATGGGGTCAATAATATCAGGTGGTCGTGGTGGCGGAATGGGATCAATCGTAACATCAGGATCTATTGGAGGTTCAATTAATTGTGGCGGCAAAATTACTGGCGGTAGCGGCGTCACCGGAGGTGTCAACTCTGGACGAGTTGGTCGATTAGGTTTGGCTGGAGCAATAGTATTGATTTTAGGGTTAACCAAAAAAGTATAATTTTTTTTCGAGTCAACTTCAGAACTATCACTAATTAAAATTTCCGCCTGTGCATACGAAAAACCAGATAGGATAAAACTTGATAATAAAGATATTTTTAATTTTATACTGCAAGCCTTCATAATATTCGCCAGTGGTGGGGTAATATATTTCAATTTATTGTCATTAAGTAAGCAATAATCCGAGATGCAGTTTTATTGCGTTCGACGCAACTCTAGAGCTAGCCCTCTGCGCCAGAATTAAACAACGTAAAAATGATCATCCTTTGTCTTTTTATGCAAAACCTAGAATAAACTGCGTTCCTGAACGGTGATAATACTCAGATAATGCAAAGAACGAGTTTTCACACAGCCAGTGCCACAACTGGATAAGGAGCTTCGTCGGCATAAGCGCCCGTGGGTCCCGGTGGCGATATATGTGGTCCGCATGGAAAAGGGAATCTATGGTCACTCCCGTTTTTGCAACACCGATTTTGACGATAAGTTGGCTTGCTTGAATCTATCCGGCGTCTGAATGGGATTTTATTCCCGCGCCTCGATGAGTTCCGCGCCTGATGAACCTCTAGAAGGGGTTCTACGCCGGAACCCCAGATTTTTCCGTCCGTCAAAATTATCCCTGGTTGAGCAGCTTTATGCCGTCAGCTCGCAGTTGACCATCCGGGGAAATGTGGCGGTATAGTGTTTGTCGGGTTACCCCCAGCTCCAGGCATAACGTACTGACTTTCGTCTCTGGCCGTCCCATTGATGCCATTGCCAGTCGCAGTTTTATTGGCGTCATTTTGTAAGGCCGTCCGCCGTTCCGCCCTCTGGCTCTGGCTCTTGCTCTTGCTCTTGCTCTTGCTGAGGCTAGGCCTGCTATCGTTCGCTCGGCAATCAGTTCGCGCTCAAACTCAGCCAGTGCTGCAAAGATCCCAAAAACAAGCTTGCCGGCAGCGGTCGTGGTATCGATCGTTGCACCGTGACCGGTCAATACCTTCAGGCCTATCCCGCGCCCGGTCAGGTCATGAACCGTATTAATCAGATGACGAAGGTCACGACCGAGTCGATCCAGTTTCCATACGATCAACGTGTCATCTGGGCGTAGTGCTTTCAGACAGGCAATGAGTCCAGGGCGATCTTCCCGTTTTCCCGATGCCCGGTCCTCATAAAGATGGGCAACATCAACGCCGGCAGCAATCAGCGCATCACGCTGTAAATCATTTGTCTGCGAACCATCTGCTTTTGACACCCGCATAGCCGCACCAACCGGGTTCATTCCTGAGAGCTGGCGAAAGGTCGTGATCACTCCCACCGGCATTGACCGAAAATATTACGAGTTTTGTGTGCTGAACGAGCTTAAGGGAGCATTACGTTCTGGCGATATCTGGATAAAGGGGTCGCGTCGCTACAGGAATTTCGTTGATTATCTGATCCCGTCAGACGATTTTGAAAAATCACTCCGGGATAATCAGTTATCCCTTGCTATTCCGAGCCATTTCCATGAATACATCAAGAGCCGTATGACGCTTCTGGCATCGCGCCTGGAGGAAGTGAATGCGATGGCGCTGGCCGGTGATTTGCCTGATGTTGACATATCGGATAAAGGTGTGAAAATTACCCCGCTGGATAACAGTGTCCCTCCAGCAGCATCCCCTTTTGCCGATCTGGTTTACGGTATGTTGCCTCACCCTAAAATTACGGAAATGCTGGATGAAGTGGACGGCTGGACCTGTTTTACCCGCCATTTCACGCATCTCAAAAATAATAACGTCAGGCCGAAAGACAGAAAATTGTTACTGACCACCATCCTGGCCGATGGGATCAACCTGGGACTGACAAAAATGGCCGAATCCTGTCCGGGAACAACAAAATCGTCACTGGAGGGCATTCAGGCATGGTACATCAGGGATGAAACTTATTCAGCCGCGCTGGCCGAGTTGGTCAATGCCCAGAAAAAACGACCTCTGGCGGCATTCTGGGGCGATGGAACAACGTCATCGTCTGATGGGCAGAACTTTCGGGTTGGCAGTCACGGGCGTTATGCCGGTCAGGTCAATTTGAAATACGGACAGGAGCCAGGCGTGCAGATTTACACGCATATTTCGGACCAGTACAGCCCGTTTTACACCAAAGTGATCAGCCGCGTGCGGGACTCCACCCACGTACTTGATGGTCTGCTGTATCACGAAAGTGATCTGGAAATTACAGAGCATTACACCGACACCGCAGGTTTCACTGAGCATGTTTTCGCGCTGATGCATCTGCTAGGATTCGCTTTTGCCCCAAGGATCCGGGATCTTCACGACAAGCGGCTTTTTATTCAGGGAAAGGCTGAGCGTTATCCGGGACTTCAATCTGTGATATCCACAACCCCACTGAATCTTAAAGACATTGAGACACACTGGAATGAGGTACTTCGCCTCGCAAGCTCGATAAAACAGGGGACTGTTACCGCATCGCTCATGATGAAAAAACTGGCCAGTTATCCTAAACAAAATGGCCTTGCAAAGGCATTGAGGGAAATCGGACGCATCGAACGGGCACTGTTTATGCTGGACTGGTTTCGCGATCCATCACTGCGCCGACGCGTACAGGCAGGGCTGAATAAAGGTGAGGCCCGCAATGCGCTTGCACGAGCGGTCTTTATGCACCGGTTGGGTGAGATCAGAGATCGGGGGCTGGAGAATCAGAGCTACCGGGCCAGTGGTCTGACGTTGCTGACTGCGGCAATCTCCCTGTGGAATACGGTATATATAGAAAGAGCGATAGATTCCCTGAGACGAAAAAGGGTCCCGATTAATGAGCAACTGATTTCTCATTTGTCCCCGCTGGGATGGGAGCACATCAATCTGAGTGGGGATTACGTCTGGCGGACAAATCTAAAGCTGGGACAGGGTAAATACCGTTCATTACGCTCAGTGGATAGTGGTCTGTACAAAAAACAGGCTTAGCGTAGGATATTTTCCGTTTTCCAAGCGGACCCC
>Ga0302347_1002086_pt1 | contig 21507 bp, 19 predicted proteins | sample PhyWR1_FD_202178 | JGI IMG/M metagenome (GOLD analysis project Ga0302347, IMG submission 202178) | Leaf surface microbial communities from wheat plants in UC Gill Tract Community Farm, Albany, California, United States - DLSL W.R1 (v2)... | ecosystem: Host-associated > Plants > Phyllosphere >...
CCCCGTTGCCCGGATAGCTCAGTCGGTAGAGCAGGGGATTGAAAATCCCCGTGTCCTTGGTTCGATTCCGAGTCCGGGCACCACTATTTAGAAAAACCCGCCTATGGCGGGTTTTTTGCTTTCTGAGTCAACAACTTTACTACCCTTATCGATCCTCCGGCCTCGCTTCCCGATGGTACAACATGGGCATTATGATAAAAGCCTACTAAAGACCGAAACAGAACCTGTTACATCCGTAAAGCAGTTCTTCAGGAGCTACGATCGACTATTGGCAAAAGTGAGTTAAAACAACCCTGTAAATAATTCTGCGTAACTGCCACCCTATTAAAGGTGATCGCTCAGGCGGTCACCTTTCTCTGTCTCAGGCAATAGTCGTCAGGACATCCTCAAGCCAGCCGGCTGGGATCGCGGCTTTCGCCCGCGCCGGCTGTTGTTCAGCCACAAGCGCCTTTCGCTGTGCAACCACCACGCCCGGCTCCCGGGTAAATACCCGCAGCTGTTCCCCGCCTGGCAGTTCCGGCACGGCTTCACGGGTGATCCGATCCTGCACCTCAACCTGCAACGATCGTACTGCACCTGTCGCGGCCAGCCCTGCCAGCTTTCCGGTCAGGGTCTTTTGTCTGAAGCTCAGCACAACACCTGTGGTCAGGGTAGCAAACCCAACCAGATCGCCGGCGATCACCAGTGGTGACAGGGACTTATTACATTTGTCGCTGAAATAAATCATCCGGTAGCGGAAGTAGCCGCCCCACATCTCGCGCGTACCCAGCGCTGCGTGCATAAACCAGGCACGCGAGTCGTGTACCTGGTCGTCAAACAATGCCCTGACCAGCCCGGCTGGCTGTTCTGCATTACTGGCCTCACCGGCGGCAGGGAACAGGACTGCCACGCGGGCGTCTCCGTCAGCCTTCATACGCCGGTATTCCTGGGGTTCATCATCGGTATTAAGAACGAAAATCATCGGCTGCAGCACGGTATCCAGCACCGCCTGCGCCAGGTTATCCGGGATACGGTAACCGTCGTTGTAATCCTTACCAAACTCCTTCGCCGCTTCAAATAACTGGGTTTGATCCATCTTTGGGTCAAAATCTTTAACCCCAGGATGGAGTACCAGCTCATCCATCTTGTCGGCGGGCTGTTTTACTCTCTGCTCCTGACGATTTTCAAGCACCTCTTTCTGCTTCCCATCCCGTACTGCTTCTGCAGCCTTACGCGCGGCGGGCAGCGCTTCAGTATTAGTGGCGCGCTGGTAGAAAGGTGTTTTCAGCATTGAGCCTCTGGCATAGCGATCGATACGCCAGGCGGTGATCCACGCAATCTGGTTTTCGACAACGGTTTCCAGACTACCGCTGGCGCGTGGTGGCTCGTATCGGGATGCCTCTTCAGGAGCGATTTTTTCTGGGGTGGTCTGATTCAAGGTGAGTTCACGCCAGGCGTTGAATCTTAATATCAATTCGGGTGCGACGACAAAATCTCTAAGTTGCTCAGCATCTAGAGCGCGCCAACTATCCTTTCTTAAACTCTCCGGTAAACTAGACTTATTGACTTTCAGTGGTGCACCAGAAGAAAAAGCGCTTGAATACAGGTCATGCAACACTATTTGCGACAGCAAATAACCATCATGTTCAGCATTCGCCTTACCCTGATCCCCCGGCAGATAACCCCCACCCAGATCCGAGTGCATCCCCGGGTAAACCACCTCAGTGGCATAAGGCGGATACTTGCCGTTACCCCGGCGCACCGAATCCAGCGGGAAGCAGAGCCGCTGCTCATGACCGGAGACCAGATGGACGCATTTTTTTATCAGCCCACCATAGGTTTCATCACTCGGCAGCTCCATTGTTCCATCCGCCCAGGATATATGCCCCTCGGCAATCGGCACCACGTGCGCTATCCCGACGGAGGCCACAGTATCCAGCAGCCCGAGAAACTCCACGCTAACAGGCAACTGCAGCTCACCAATCTGCAGGCACTGCGGGGGATTTTCGCCTTCAGCCTTTGGCGGGGGCAGCAGCTCGCTCAGCCAGCGCACAAAGGCGCGTGCCGCCGCAGCACCGCGGGAAAAACCGTAAACGTACAGCTTGATACCCAGCAGCTTCGGTTTTCCCGGCTCTGGCTGAGTCATTAATATCTTCAGTTGCGGGGCTAAATCATTCAGTAAGCGACTGAACTCTTCATAACGGTTATGGCTACCGCCAAACCACAGCCGGTTCCAGCTGGTGCCCATTTTGTCTATGGATTTACGGCTGGCACCCTCTGACAGCTTTATGCTGTTGTTTTTCGGGTCCTTACTTATGCGCATAAGCACATCAATAATACGCAGCAGTGCCCAGTTAATACGCTCCTCGCCCTTGGTTGCCCCCACCAGCCCCATGGTGGAATAGTCCGGGTCGTTCACTTCCGGGAACGGGGTACCCACACCAGGAATATAAAATTTGAAGTATTTTCCACCGCTCTCACTTGCCGTATCCAGCGGCACCTTGCTCGTATCAGATACGCCACCAGCAGTGCCATCTCCGATAGTGGCGCGAAACAGACGCGCGATATTGGTCGGATGCCTCGGGTCAGACAGAAGCAGGTCATTGTTCAGGTTATTACCCGTACCGTCGAAAAACAGACTGATATGTAGCGTCTTGCAGCACGGCGGTTCCACACGTCGTCCGGCCGCCAGACACAACTCCTGACGGTAGAGCCGCTCGGCGCTGTTCTGCTGATGGCAACTGTGCCCGACCTGCAGCGCCTGCGTCGGCAGGCGTCCCTGAACCGGAAACGGCGGCGGTACCCAGGCTAAATCGGTTTCTTTTACCCCGGACATACTTTTGGCTCCTTCATCCTGACGGGCTCTTTAATCGGGTAGGACGGACTGCCGTAGGTGTAGCAGCTGGTTGTCACCTTCACGTCATCACAGGGCAAAAAGTGCACCGTGATACCGCAGACATCCTGGTCGTTATAGTCGGGGAGCGGGACGGTTTTGCTGTGCTGACGATTCTGGGCTTTCATTTTCCTGGACCAGGCGAGATATTTTTCATCATCGCCAAAACCAGGAAATCCATCCATATCCCCCACCCCGGTTTCCCAGTCAATACGCACCGTCATACCCGGCGTCCACCAGGCGGGCACGCTGTAGCAGCAGCCTCCACCGCCACCCTGAAACGGGCCAATAATGTCGATGCCCGACTGGCTATCGACGCTGAAGTGGTTAATCGCCCATTTGGTATGGTTGATGGCGTCAATGGTGCCACCGCCGCCACCGCCTGCGGCCTGAGCAGCAGGCTGAGAGCAGCCGGTTAACAGCAGCAGACCCGCCAGCAGCGGGCTTAACAATAAATGTTTCATCTGACTTTCCTTGTAGAAGCAGGACTAAAGGGGGAACTGCAGTGGTACCCAGGCTAAATCGGTTTCCTTTACCTCGGGCATACTTTTGGCTCCTTCATCCTGATGGGCTCTTTTATCGGGTAAGACGGACTGCCGTAGGTGTAGCAGCTGGTTGTCACCTTTACGTCATCGCAGGGCAAAAAGTGCACCGTGATACCACAGACATCCTGGCCGTTATAGTCGGGGAGCGGGACGGTTTTGCTGTGCTGCCGATGACTGGATTTGATTTTTTTTCCCATTTCAGATATTTATCCCAATTTTCATATCCAGGGAAATCATCTGTCGATGCTTCCCCACTTTCCCAGTCAATACGCACCGTCATACCCGGCGCCCATCGGGCGGGCACACCGTAGCAGCAGCCGCCACCGCCGCCCTGAAACGGGCCGATAATGTCGATACCCGACTGGTTATCGACGCTGAAGTGGTTAATCGCCCATTTGGTATGGTTGATGGCGTCAATGGTGCCACCGCCTCCACCGCCTGCGGCCTGAGCAGCAGGCTGAGAGCAGCCGGTTAACAGCAGCAGACCCGCCAGCAGCGGGCTTAACAGTGAATGTTTCATCTGACTTTCCTTGTAGAAGCAGGAGCAGGACTAAAGGGGAAACGGCGGCGGTATGAAAACGATAATTCCTGAGGCTGGAACGCCGCTATTTTGCAGGAGGATTTCTTTCTTTTTCCTGCATCAGCACGTATATCAGTGCTCTTAGATGCTGTTCTGTTTGTTGAATTTGCTGCTGCCTGGCAGGGGAATCATCTTGCAGAAGCTGAATGACTCGAAGCTGTTCTTCTGCCGGTACCGTCTGGCGAAAACTGGTCATCATGTCAAAGACCGCTGATTTCAGTTCACTTACCGTCATATACTTACCGCGTTTTTCATCCAGCGCATTCAGCCTGTCGGCCAGTTGCTGTAGCTTCGTCATCCCCTGATGCCAGCCATTCAGGTTTTCTGTCGGTATGCTGGCAGCGTTTAACTGCCGAAGCCACTGCTGTGCCAGTGGTTTCGCCTGTTCAGGCCACAATACCAGAGCCTGTTCGACCAGTTGATTACCGTAGTTAAGAGCCCAATCCGGCGGTAACTGATTCAGGTGGGTAAGCCGCTGCTGTATTTCTGTGAACAAAGTTTGCGGTAAGGGAGATTGCTGACGCAACGTATCCAGTTGCTCGGGGGGAAGGATTGTGGGTAAGGGTGCCAGTGATGCAAAAGGCTGAGTCTGTAACGGGTCAGGTCGATGTAAGGCATGCCAGCCCCACACCGTTGCAGCGCTTACCACCAGCATGGTACACATCCCTGCGGCGAAAGATTTCCAGTTTTTTGCCGGAGCCGGTATCGTCGTCAACACTTCGACATTCGGCTGAAGTTCCGGCTGCGCCACATACACCCATTTCACCGCATTAACCGGTTCATTTTTTTCTGTAACCGGGATACTGGATAGAACGCTAGCGGCTGTTCCAGCGCTATTGATCGCTGGCTCAGACTGGGTGACAGCGCCAGGATCGGCTGCACCGTCGCTATTTTCCAGCCGGACAGCACCTTTATGCATCAGAGTACGCAACGTATCAAGCTGGCTCAGATGTTTAAGCTCCAGACGCTGTAGTTCCCCCCCCAGGCTAGTAAGCAGTTGTTCCGCCCGATAAAGCTGGCTGAGGTCGCTATAGTTCAAGGGAAGCGTGCGCATAATCTGCTGTATACGCTGGCTCAGACCGCCGAGGATCTCCATCCGGGAATGTACCTGCTGCGGCCAGAGCGCACTCCACTGATGGCTCACCAGCGCTTCCAGTATCGACAGCCCTTCGTTCAGCCCGAACAACCCAGCCAGATGCATACGGACAAGCGTGTACCATGACGCCGTCTGCAGCTCGACGCCATTTTGCTCAAACAACGAGAGGCAGAGTTTTTCGGCATACCGCCAGTCCACGTCGGGTCGGGCAGGATGGGAAAGTTTAGCCAGTTCATCGCGCAGAGCGGCATAATCTGGCAATGTGCGCGGGTCGCCGCCGGTTTTAAGGTAACGTTCAGAAAAATGAGGCATGGGGAAAACTCAAAAAATGAAAAAAATAAAAGTCTCCGCCAGTCAGTACGCTGACGTCTGGGAAGCAAGGTAGTGCTGTTGTTTCAAATGCCGGATCAGCACCCGCCCTTCGGGCATAAATTCGGTGCCGTAGCGCACCAGGCCAATACCTTTGAGTTCAGCATCAATGGCATAACGCAGTTCACCAAGGATGGCCTGCTCCAGCATGGCCACCTTAATACTTTTCAGCCGGGGCTCATATTTCAACAACACCTCGGAAAGCGTACACATCAACTGATGCGCCGTACCGGGAAGTCCTTGCAGAATTTGGGTCATATCCGGCAGGCCGTAATCGGGGAGATGAGCCAGTGTACCGGCACGGCAGTTGAGGATGCGCTGCATATTATCGAGCACCGATAGAATGATTTGATTTTCTTCGCTGACCAGATGTAAATCGAGTCCGCCGGTGAAATTGCCGGCGAGCATTTCGTAAAGAGAGGGCGTGTAGTGTCCATCCGGCATCATTTTTTCTCCGGTAATAGCGTCAGGCTGTTATTCCCCACCTCAATAACCCGGGGTTTGTCAGGATCCAGCTCTTCGCGTTCCAGTACCCGTTTCCAGCTGTTTTTATCCATATCTGGATGACGGAATAATCCCACCACGGCAACAAATTTCGCATCCTGCTCCATTGGCATATCGAGAGTGGCATCACCCCCTGGCTTGATAACGACATCGCGGCTGGTGAGCAGCTCGGCTTTCAGTACCGTGTCGCCGTCTTTCAGCAACTGCTGATAAACGGTTTTGTCGAAGATTTTATGGTCTTTCAACTGGTATACGCGCACAACCAGCGGTTCAGATAAGGAATTACTTTCCCGCGCATCGGTGTTAAGTGCTTCACGGGCGGTGAAATCCAGATGCAGTACTTTTATTTTTTTGTAAAAAATGGATTGCACGGCGGAGCTAGTGCCATCGGTGACACTCTGCGTCAGGCCGCATCCCGTGAGACTCAGGGCCAGTACCGGCAACAACCAGAAAACAGGTTTAGTCAAACTTGTAGGTAACACGTCGATCTCCTTTCGTAAATGTGGCTGGCGACAGGCCGCTGTAAAGCCCGAGTTCTGTGGTAAATGTCGCAGGAATATCCTCCGCAACTTCATGGTTTTCCACGCCGAGTACGCCGTTCATTCCCAGCCAGAAAGGGGCATCTCCCAACGGAGGGACAGGCAGCAGGCATGTGCTGACGGTCAGCCTTATTTTTGCTTTAAATCGCCAGCCCAGATATACCCGCAGCATCACCAGAAAGTCCTGATACAACTGCCCGTCCGGCATCCAGCCTTTGGCCTCTTGTTCACTGCTCGTGATGAGTTCAAGCAGCAATTGGCTACTCGCATCCATCGCTTCATCGCCCAGCGGCGTATTGCCGTCCAGCATAAAATCTTCATCATCGTAAAAGCCCAGCTGTCTGCGGACCGCAATCGGGCGCAAACAGTAGGGGCTGACACATACCCTTGTCTCCGGTGCCAGCAGGTGCACGATAGCCTGCATGCCTTCTTGTGTTTTTCCCGGTTGACGCAGTACGCCCAGCAGCCCAAGAAACCGTGAAACAGGCGTAGCAATTTTATTCGCCGTACCGGGGATCCCCAGGCCTATCAGCCCCAGCAACGATTGCGAAATCGCATCCGTTCCGCCCGATTCAAACGTGGCAGGGTAGGAATATTTTCGCCAGATGCGGTAGAACTGCGTCAGGATACGGTGGTTGAAGATATCGAGAAATCCCTGCAGAGCTTCATGGCCTTCACGCTGTTGGGTAATATCATCGATATAGGCAGTCGGCAGGGGAGAGTCGACGCCGTACAGACCCATAAAGGTGGTGCGAACCACTGGCGGCGCGGTGTCATCCTCTTCGCTGTATTCAACACATCTCAGCTCACTGGCAGGAAAACCCATACCCGGATGAGGCAGAAGCCGTACCGGGTCATCACTCGGATGGCTGGTACTGCCCATCATAGGTTTATCAGGGTGACGTTTTTCCAGTAACTGACAGAATCGGTAGAAGTTGACTCGCGTGATATCCGCTTCCAGTCGCGGGGTTAACCGGGAATGCGGCGGTTGTGTTTTTCTTCCCATTCCAGGCGTTCTCCGGTCGGTTGTAGGATAATGATCAGGCGGTTAAACAGATAAATATCGGTGTACAGGGCGAAAAAGCGGCTCAGCATTTCACCAAACAAACAAATATCGCCCCTGCCCGCAAAACCATTGCTGTCGAGGGTCACTTCTATCTGAACCCCTCGCACCAAATACCCCTGCTCAAAGCGTTCTGTTTCGCTGTGCTGGACGTGGATGATAGCCTCCAGACGGCGGCGGTTCATTTCACTGTGCGTCCACTCATACAGTGCCAGCGTGCCACGCAGCACTTCAGCATTATCCATCATTGACAAGAATCCGCTGCCCAGATGGCTCAGTACCCGCCAGTGAAAACGGTCACGATCTGGCGGATAACAAGGCTGTGTCGGCGCACAGAGGTTACGCACACGAATGTTGGTCGAGGTCGTTTTCATCACCGTATCAAGTACCGTGCTTTGTAACGCACGTCGCGGCAGTTGACCGTTGGTGCCAGTCAGGGTCAGTGACAAGCTTTCGTCTTCCGGTACGGTATGCTCGTCAAATGCCTCACCGCCCAGAATAAGCCAGGTATTATGCAGACCTGATGGCCCTCGACGTACACGGGTATGGTAATAATATTCCGGTGCTTCGTGACGCAACATGCCGCCTTTATGGCGGAAGCTGGAAAACGGGACATAGGTATGCTGGCTGGCTGACATCACCGAATCTACTGAGTAAATCTCGGTATGCCCGTCCTGTACGCGCATCGGTCGCAGCATATATTCTGTTTGCAGTGAGTTCAGCGTCAAAGGGTCAGATTCGAGCGGGAAAAGATTAATCACCGGCACGCAGTTAAGGCACAGGTGTTTTTCGGTAAAGGAAAAGTCATGCTCCCAGCGCTCACTCAGCACGATATCAATTTCAAACCACGGCAGTTCCGCCGGTAGCGAAACAGTTTCCAGCCCGCGAAGGCCAGTAAACATGAATTTTTCCCGGAAGGTAAAGTATTCCAGCAACAGCTGATAGCCACTGAAACTACTGCTACCTTTTGGCCACAAGCCATCATCATCGTCAAAACCCAGTGCGGTGAAATAACCGTCCAGCGGGCGGCTGTCGGTATCTCCCGGCAGGCGCAGTGACATGCTAGCGACATTCAGGGTGAATGCCTGATGCATCGCGCTAGCCAACGGCGCGTCCGCATTGAAATACAGCGGCAGACAGCTCAGGTCGGTGCGGCTCCAGTCTGCCAGAGGGCTACAGGCAAATCGCAGACGTATCACTGAGCGCCCCTCCGGATCCGTCGTCAGTGTCGCCTTTTTCAGCGCCAGCGGCTGTAGGTGAATTTCCTTGGTGGTGGTGTAACGGCAGCGGGTTCCCTTCTCGCCAATGGGGCGAGAGAGCACCTCTAACCCTTTGGCGATACGCATTTTCTCTTTCATTTCACGCCAGTCCGGGGTGAATTCCACCACCGATACTGAAGGAATGGTACGCAGATAATGCGGCCACAGCAGGCTGACCAACCCCTCTGTTAGCTCCGGCAGGTCATCATCGAGTTTTTCACGTAGTCTCCCCATCAGGAAAGAAAACCCTTCGAACAGGCGTTCTACATAAGGGTCACGAGCGCCAGCCTTGTCGAGATTCAACAGGGCGGCGCGATCAGGATGGGCACGGGCAAATTCTTCACCCGCTTCAAGCAGGTAGCGCATTTCAGCGTCGTAATAACGCAGAGTTAAGTCGTCCATAGTCCTTTATCACTCTATTGTTTTTATATCTTCACGACCGGGTTACCCACACAACACCGCCGCACGGGCCGGATCGATGGCAATAAGACCGCTCAGTAATGCATCCATGTCCGGCTGCAGGCGACTTTTTTCTTTTTCGCTGTGCGCCGCTTTCATGCGCAGCAGCTTGAGGCGGCGGGCTTTGACCTCAAACATCAGATCCGGGGACCACTGTTGTAGGGTGATATGTTGTACACCGGTGTCCAGCTCGCCGAGCAAATGTAATGACATCTCGTTTTTACCGTACTGTTCGGTTACCCGGGCCATCAGCAAACGTATTAGCCACCGATCGCGGACAGAAATGACCCCGGGGCGCGTCTGCAGCCAGTTAAGCGACTCTTCCACGCCATCGCTGTCTGCTTTCTCCAGCGCTTCCGGCTCCAGTGCCAGAATGTCGCTGTCCGGTATCATTGCCGTAATGACCGGGTCAGCCTGCCAGCCGTTCAGGCTGTCCATAACGTGCTGACTGATCCAGTTTCGTGTCACTTCATCCGCAAACGGCGTGCCGTCGTTAAAGGCCAGGCTTTCCAGCCCTGGCATCCGGGTTAGTAACCCTTTCAGATCCTGACAAATAATGTCAGCACGCACGCTATCGTGGTCGATTTTCAACAGCGCCTGCCAGGTATACCACTGCACATCCAGCCAAAGGTGGTTAATGCCCTGGCTGAACAGACTGTCAGTCTGCTCCAGCAGTTCCAGCCAGCTTTGCTGAATATACAAGCGTTTAAGATGTGCACGGTTGTCGGGCTTGGGCGACGTCAGGCGGGTTCGGCCGCTGGCATCCAGCGGCGGCAGTTGGGTCAGCGTATCCCAGCGGACACTTTTCATCATATGGTGCCCAGCCAGCCAGCCTGCGGGCTGGTCGCGCAGAAAGCCTGCCAGCAGCTTTGCCTGATCGAGCAGATCGCGCCCTGAAGTGACGGCCGTCATCAGTGGTGAAGAAGCTTGCACGGGCAGTGGGCTTTCTTCACCGCTGTTCTGCGGTACTACGCTGTCGGCTCCGCCGCACTGTGCAAGACGGTTTTCCAGCGCCTGATACAAGAGTGCAAATTGCGGGCGGACGTCTTCCTCTTCCTGCGCGGTTACCTGTTCAATCAGGGCCAGCGCACCGGCAATGCGTTGCAGGGTTGGCAGTTCAACTTCTGGATATAACGATAAGCTGTCGAGCATCCTGCTGCTGCCCAGCCATTCCAGCGCTGCTTTACGGCTGCGATCCCGCTGAGGGTGCAACTGCCCACTAAAACGTTGCAGGAGTCCGGCCAGTAATTCCAGACCTTCAGCCAGCCCCATTTCGCCGTCGCGGTGCAGGCGTGCCCAGAGATAGAAGGTGGCGGTGCGAATGTCTTTACTGAGGTGTATCAGTACATTCTCTGACAACGAACAAATCAGCCCGGTATCAATACCGGAAAGCTTATTCATCTCCTCACGCATCAGCTGAAAATTGTCGTCATAGGCCGGATCATCCCCGGCGGGAGTCGCCTCTGAGATCGGGAGTAGCCAGCTTTCCCATAACGAAATATGTTTCTGCGTGCATTGTGCCAGCGTTTCTTTCGGCGTAGCGCAGGCGGCCAGTAAACTGTCAAGTGTCGCCATTATTCGATTCCCTCCATCGCCATATCGCCCTCGTTCCCGGACAGTGCCTGTGCTGCTGCGGCATTGACCGTAAATATCTGTGCCGGCAAAGTAAAACCGCGTAATTCAAGCAGGGCCAGCGGACCCTTGCCCAATTGAGAGCGCAGTACCCACTGCAAAGTGCGGCCATCCGGTGCGGTGAAACTCATCATCCACTGGCTGTTATCCAGGGATTTGCGCTTACTTTGTTCCAGCCAGCGGATAAGACCCCAGGTCCCGCTGTAGTCACCAAACAGCCGGGCACCGGCGCGGGTTGATGTCCAGGTCAGCATGGTGCCGGGTTTGTACGTCTCTCCCGGCCAGCGGAACGACTGCCAGTCGGCCATCTGGTTAAAGTAATGGAGCAGCTGACCATCAATAGTGAGCTGAGTTTCCACGATGTCCGGTACCGGCCGTGCCTGCAACTCAAAACTGATACCCTGCGTTCCATCGGTAAACAGAATGTCGGAAAGCTGGCTTAGCTGGTTAACCGCTTTCAGGAAGGCGGGGTTAAACGTCAGTCCCTGGCTGTGTGCACTGTCCGCAACCCACTGGCTGCCTTCTTTATGCAATATGCCGCTCAGTTCCGTGTTCAGAAAGCGATCTATGCGCCCGCTGTCTTTACGCACAAACTCAGCAAGCATCGGCAGCGAGGCATCACTTTTACTGGCGGCAAACGGATAGCGTCCGTTAAACGCGGTATGCCAGTTCGCCACCACGGCACGGTTCCATTTGTCATTCAGGCTGGCGGCAGAGGGTTGCAGCACGGTTTCCCACGCCTGAGTCAGCGGCTGAACAAACATCGTCTGGCCAAAACCACTCCATTCCTCACCGAGGCTGGCTGCCACCAGGCTGCCGTATTGCCGGGTATCGGTCAGGTCAACGCTTTTCCCCTGGAACACAGTCTGCGCCAGGGTTTGCATCATCGCCTGCGGATCTGATGCCCCGGCAATCTGTTGCAGACGCAGGCGAACGCGGGTGATGCGGGTGAGATAGGTTTGCAGGTTCAGCGTGGTATCTGCTGACATCATGCTGCCCGCGTTGTTTTTGCCCATCAGTGCCAGCAGGGGCCCGAAGGTTTCATCCAGCGGCCCCTGAGGACCTGCGGCATTCTGGTCAATCACCGGTTTATCTTTGCTGCCGGTCAGGTCTTTTACCGATTTAATCAGGGAATCCGATAACCCTTCCGCTTTCTCTCCGGTCTGACCCTGCCAGGCCAGCGTATTCATTAGCGCAATCATCGGCGACTGACGGATATCGCTTATCAGCGTCAACTGGTCGGTCACATCAGCGATATTGCTGGCAGGGTTAAGCCGCAGGCTGTTGAGAAAACCCAGCCAGACTCCTGCAAAATCAGCAAAATAGCGTTCTGTCAGACGGGCTTTCAATGCTTCCGGAGAAATGTCCGCCGATACGCTGCCACGGCTGTCGCTCAACACCCAGTCAATCTCATCCCGGCGGGAGGCCACCGCGTGATCAATGGCTTTTTGAATTCCACCTTCCCAGGCCTGACGGGTAAACATGCCCGGTATCACCTCATCGGAGGTAAACAGGCGACGCGCGTCCGTACCGTTGACCATATCATCGAGGCTTAAATCTGCGTAGTTACGGCGCACCGAGGTGAGCATATTTTCATACAGCGTGCTTTCCGCATTGCGGCGACCAATCTGCTCCAGCAGCACCTGACGTGCCTGCGTCACCAGCCCGGCATCCGGCGAGATTTTCCAGTGCGGCTGCTCTGGCAGTTCGGCGATATAAAACGCCCACAAATCCGGGGACAGGCTTTGCCACAGGCCGGTTGAGATGCCCGTCTGCGTCGGCTGCACGGTTTTCATGGTCTGCGCATAATACGCACCGTCGGCCTTATCCGGACGGGCCATCATCAGCCAGGCTTTTAGCTGGTCATAACCGGGTTTCGCCAGTTCACCGCGCAGTGGGCTGGCCGGGGGCAGGCTGGCCAGCCTGCTGATTTTTTGCTGTAACGCCTCATTTGCCGGGTCGCGGATCAAACGGTTACTGGCAACACCATACCAGGGCAGCATGGCAGCAAGCAGCCGGGAATTGTGGTCAAGACCAAAACGCTGATACCAGGGAGAGCCTTCCTGAACGCGATATTTAAGACGCCCGGCGTCATTGCGTAAATCATGCAGCGCCGTTAGCTGTTTGTCTGACACCGAAGGATGCTCAACCAGCGTGTGAGATTTTACCGCCACCGAGACAATCTGCTGACGGTTGACGGCAAACGACAGCAGCAAACCGGCGGCCCATATCCCCAGCACGGTCAATACTGCCCATGCCAGCGTACGCTCCCAGGCCATGCCGACGCGGCGACCGTGTACGCGGGTGCAATCGTCAGTCAACCCTTGCCAGCTTGCAGGAAGAGCCAGCGCATGTCTGTGGGCAAGAGAGAACAGCGTGCCGGCTTCGTTCGCCGCTTTTTCACCGTTCGCTGAAGCCGCTTCTGGCAGGCTGAACACCAGACCCCGGAGCGGAACGCGTTGCTGGCTGGCATACAGCCAGGGTGCCAGTTGTTGTACCCGGCGGGCAATGCCCCCCGCCTTCAGGTGCTGACCCAGCCTTAACAGGAAGTCATGTCTGTTATTTTCAACCACCTGACGCATGCCCTGAGCATTCAGTGCAGGCAGCAGGTTTTCCAGCTGACGAGTGATATCATCGGGTTCAGCACGCAACGGAAAGAACGCACCCACTGCCTGTTCAGTGCGTCCGTTCTGCGACCAGTCGCTGTCGCAGAGTTGCCATAACCAGACAGGCGGCTGATAGCGCAACAGCTCACCTATTTTTTCAAGACCACGTAAATCGTTGTCACTGATTTGTGGTGTCAGGTTAAGCGACTCAGGCATAACACGGACAATCCCATCCAGTGGACGACTCCGGCGCAGTTTGCACAGGGCAGCGTATTTTTCACGATCGGGCTCAGATGCCAGGTTGCCGCCATAAATCAGAACGGTACGATTGCCTTCAAGCCACTGTTGCTGTTGCAGGCCAGGAACCAGTTGTTCAATCGCAGCTTCATCACCGGTGACCAGCAGCAGACGGACTTTGCGACGCCAGAAAAATCTGTAGCGGATTCCGAGGTGTTTTTTTAGGCTGGAAAAAGACTGAACCGCATCACTGCTCACAGCGGAGAGCGGCCCGTTCTTCTCGCCTGATACCTGAGGCTTGTAGACGACCTGATTTCTTCTCTGCTTCCATCGCCACCAAACAGGTGAACCAATCAGGCCAAAGAGCAAGGTGGCAAACACGCCTCCCCAAATTGTCCAGATTTTTTGAGTTGAAATCCCGATGCTGTTCAAACTGTCCAGGTTGATAAAAAGTAAAAAAGCACTTATCCCCGCAAGACCAATCACCAGAAGCAAGTATCCCCATGAGCCATAGCGTTCATTTGGCAATATTTTTTGTTCAGTCATGTGTAAAGCTCCCTGGTAATCAAGCAAAGTGTCCCTGTTTGCTGCGGCGTCTGATTAACGAGCAGCTGATCCTTACCCGTTTTATTAGCCGCTTCGGCCAGCATGGCTAAGGAAAGTGGTAATGCCATCTCTCCAGGCGGCCCAAAGGAAAGATCGATTGAATGCAGCGGTCTTTTTTCTGGCAGCGGCCACTGATGCCGGGTTGCGTACTGCATTATTACTGCAGCAGTATTTTCAGCCGCCCCCGACAGCCAAACGTATTCCAGGCTCTGCTTATCGGGCTGGATATATTCAAACAACATATCTAACTCATTAATAAGCTCTCCTGCTTCCAGCGGCATCATACGCGTTATGCCAGCGATAACAGGCAGTGAGTGTTGGCGTGCAAAGGTGGGTGAAGCGATAAGCTGGGCAGAAATAAACTCACTTGACTGCCCGATACTACGAGCGTGCCAGTCCTGAAGACAAAGAATTAATATCAGCCCGTCAGCGTTATTTGCGTCATAGAAAGACGCGATGGATTCAGTGGAATAGATTGAAGTGGGTATAAGATCCCATTGTTGTGAAATCAATTCATTGCGAAATTCCTCAAATTTATCTGACGATTGAAAAACATAAACGGAGTGTAGAAAATGACGATAGCCTGGATATTGCAGCTCCAGCTTCTGGTCTGTTTCTTTTATTAATGTTGGAAAACTATGAGGGGAATTAAATAACGGGCGAGCTTTTTTAGGATATACAGGCACCTTATCCAACTCCCCCAATAACGCCTCCATACCCTTCTCTTCCGGAGAAAATAAAACATTACCAACCACGGCAAGCTGCCGTCGACTCCAGCGACTCCATTCAGCTTTAGTTTGTTCTTTTTCTAAATCCCAGGCCCGGCTGGCTACGACAGACTGCTCGTAGCGATTAAATAGCACTCCAAACAAACATAACCAAATTAACAATGCAGGCAGGGCACCGTAGAAGAAAACTTCAGCGTAAGTTACCTTATTCCAGATCCATAAACTGGAAATAGCACCCGTTATTAACATCACTATCAATACTATTATCCAGAACCAGTACTTTGGTGGTGGAAGAGATTTTTTATCAGGAATATCAGATATAGGCCATGCCATAGTAAAACTCGATATTTGTATGTTTTATTTAAGACACAAAGGAGAAATTAAAAAAATCATGTGCAACGTTCAAGATTAACTGAGTGCCACGCCGCACATTAATAGATTGAATAAAACAATAAACCATGCGTTATTTTAGAGTTAATGCTGTTGCATTTCATGTTTCAGAGTCACCCACTCTTTTCTGTAAGTTATTTTTAGAATAGACATGAGCAACTTATGCTTGCATTTTGCGGAAAAGCCTTTTTTGTTTCTATAATTGCAAATATCAATCCATAACGTTTTTTTATCAAACCCACTCCATACAGAAGGTGCTGGGGTCAGGAGGTTGGTGTAACAAACAGGGGCAACCCATTCAAATAAAATCTCTTCAACTATAGCAACAGGGAATTCTTTTGCTATTAAGGAAATGTATTTAAAATCAACTTCGTTATCCACAAATATATCTGATAGTGCGCCACATAAATCGAAGTAAACTAATTTATCTTCCACGTTGTAAACTCCTCAATTTCCTCATCCAGACCATCAGCGACTACCGAACCGACTATACCGCCTGCAGCACTCCCTAACAATACTAATGCAATTGCACAGACCGGAGCACCCGGGCCGCAAAGTAGCGCTACGGCGAGCCCTGCTAACCACCCACCAGCGACACCGCCACCAATTTGAACACCCTGTTTTATTGCTTCTTTCGGTTTGTTTTCCGCATTTAATATTTCATAAATTGCCAGTGACGCGGTAATTAAAACACCAACCTTTCCCATGACCTTTAGTCTTTTGTTGGATGCTGTGAATTTAGGATTATCTCGTGCAGATGACTCAATAATTTCGTAATGAATTGAATTTTTCTGCTGTGCCGTTAGCTCTTTGAAAGAGCGATCGAATTTTTTAAAAGCATACTTATCATATAGATCGTCTAATTTTGGAGGCGTTTTCTTATGTTTTTCAGCAAATGACAAACCTGTTGATGAGGTGTATTTCCTGTGTTCCTCAAGAATTTTATTTCTCATCTCATAGCAAAATTCAGAAGCTTCTTTTACCGTTATGTTCCTGGCTTTTACCATTGCCTTTACTTCTGATGTGACTCTTTTAATATTTGATGTATAGCTGGCTCTGACATTGGCATCGTTGATAGCATCAGTAGAAAACTTGATGGCGGTTCCCTCAAGAGCCGCAATTGCATTATCCAATGCAGGGGATTCTAACTCATGCTCTTGCCCGGCCTCATACAGTCCTTTAATGATCATATAGTCCATTAATCACCCCATTATATTTTTTAATAGTTGACTGGTCATGCTTTCACCAACGTTTTTATCATCACCCGGTTTTTCAATTTCCACGGAAATACAGGATCTGGCAGAAACAGAAGGAATGTATGCTTTATTATTTTCATCGAACATCCCTTCATGCATGCTGCCATCATCCATTGTTAAACGGTAATTAAGGCCTGAATAATTTTCTGTTTTTGGCAAAGCAAAGCTTATCCATAAATTATCCATTACAGATTTAGCCTCTTTTACAGCGGAGATTGCTTTTTCCAGGCCTCCTGCATCTAACTTAGAGTAACTATCCGGAATACCGGGGATAAACTTTGCGTGACACGGGCAGGAGCTAAAGCTGTCAAGCGACCCCGCCAGAATCTGGCCTCCATCGAATGTATCTGCGACTCCACCTAAGATTTTGTAAGTTCCGGGGTGCTTACCGCAGTTAACCATATCTCCTTCTCTGGCAGCAGAAACGCCGTACCATTGAAACACTGAATCGCCGGTAAGGATCTTCCCACCACAAGTGGTGCTATCACCCACTCTTAAAAAATAGCCGACGCTCATTATCTATCCTCTATTTTCAAATATTGCAGAAGTATAAGGAAAGCACTACTAATTTCACTAGCGGCTACTTATAGCGCAGGGAATTGACCAGCCTGTCCCAGATATCGATCATCTGCGCTTCGCTGTAGCGCGTTTTTTTGTATTCGCTGGTGATCCCAATTTTAAGTTTCGGCTTATCCGGTGTGGCATCACGCTCATTGGCGTAAAAATCAAAATCATAGAATGTGTTCTTTTCATCCTTTCCCGTTACCCTGTTTCTGGTTGTTTGCGCGCTGCGGTTAAAAAGGGTGTCATCTGAACCAGGGTATTTATTATTTGTAAAAAAAACAGAATAAAATCGTCATTTTCATACTGGAAAGTGATTTTTTCAACATGTTGACTATCATCATCCCGGATAAATCTATTCGGAATACAGTTCCCCTTCGCGACCAGAATATCCTCATCCTTCCTGCTACTTAATCGTGATATCAGGGACTCCAGAGCCGCCAGTTTGGCTGGCTTCTCATTCATTGGAGCCTCGGTAAAACCAGCTTTAATGTATGTTTTTTTCTTTCTACATATTTAGGGCTGGATAAATCAAGTATTTCGGTCGTAATCAGAACAATAACAACATGATTATCGCTCTGGCGTGAATTAGAATGCATTGGGTTTATAGCGCAACGAGCCAATAATGCGATCCCAAATCTCGACCATTTGAGCATCACTGTATGAGGTAAATTTATCTTGATTATGCATACCAATATCTAGCTTTGGAATAATATCAGTTGCCGTTGCTTCATTAGCAAAAAAATGAAAGTCATAATAAGGTTGATTGGGTATTCTTCTATTATCAGCTTCGAAATAAACTTCCTGAACCTTTGTAACAAGCCACTCCTGTGATGGGATTCCATTAGGAGACAGATTGCCTTTTTTAATCGTTCTATATCCTTGATCATGGATTACTTCATTGATTTCTTTTTCTCGATTTAACAGTGTATCGCTTGAGCCTAGATAACGGTTATCAGACTCAAATGATAAAAATAAATCAGCATTTTCATAAAGCATAGTAACTTGTTGCTGATGCTTTTTACCATCATCTAAAATAAAGCCATTTGGAATACAGGCCCCTTTTTCTGAAGGGATTTCATGATCTAACCGTCCACTTATCCGAGAAATAAGCGAACGCATGGCAGTGAGCTTAGCTTGCTTTGTATTCGTTTCAAACTCACTATATCCAGAAACATCCATATATGATTTTTTTTCTTTTGCATATTTATCTGCTGACAAATCTAAAATACCCGTCGTAATAATAAATGCTATATTATTAACATACACATGGGCTTCCAACACTCGATAGGCATCATCTGCTGCAGGTTTATTTCGATCAAAAATTACGCCTTTTCCATCTGGTAATAAGATCACTTCTTTCAGGTATGGAGCATTTTTCATCTCATTTCCAGGAAGATTAATCGCCTCCCTAAGCTCTTTTTCACGTAATTCAATACGTTGTTTAAAAGCAGGGGGGTAGATAAATTTACTCTCTATTTTAAAATCATCGATGTAAATACTGTCTTTCAGTTGATTATCAAATGACTCAGGAACATCGATAACATAACGTCCAATACACTGGGGCTTCGTTTTTTCAAATAAGGTATCAATCACCACGATTTCCTTGTCTGTTAGTTCAGAGAGTTGATAAGGCAACAAATACCAAATCAGCCCTGTACCAATAAGTAAAACACCTAATAGCCCAACAGCTAATACATTAATCCGCCGCATGAACATCAACCTCTTGTACGATTTTAATTATCGACTGCAACGTAAACTTAATGGCTTCGCTGTATTTCTCAGGATACGGTCCACTGATTTCATAAGCATCCTGATGGTCAACATTTGTTGCTAACCATCCTTTAAGTAAAGGGTGTTTTTTTATTTCATCTAGTGATTCAACAGGCACAGTGCCATCACCGGCGGTATCTGATTGAGTTAATAGATATTTGCATCGCTCACCATCAGGCTGATGAACTATTTTACCATAAGGCTCTGGACTATATAGAGGAGAAACAGGTTGCCCTGTATATGGATTTTTAACTATTTCTTTTTTCCAAGTTAAAAATCCATCTGACTTGACCTCTTCTCCATAAAAAACATAAGTATTGGGATGATACTTACCTTTTTCTATATCAATCATAAATGTTTTAACAGTATCTCTCATTAACTCAGTATAATATTTCTCATTCTTTCGAATAGTTACTTGATCCTTATCCAGAATATCCGGTTCATATAACCGCCACCACACATCATTTCGCAAATAAATCTCTTCGAAAGGGTCGGTCTTGGGGTAGCTTTCTTCCCCCTCAATTTTAAGCCAGTTCGGGGGATATTTTGGTGAAGGCAATAATTGTAATGGTCCAGGCGCAAAGGCTAATACAGGCATCAATTTTTCCGCAGTGCCTCCCAAGACCATACCAGGAACGCCTTCTTTTCCTGCCCCTGTTTTCATTCGGCGATAAGCAGCAGGCGAACCTGTATCAGGAATAACGCCATGCACGATACCCAATATTTTATCTTTAGCCCCTAAGACTTGAGAGGCATAACGAGCAACCAGCCCCCCCATGGAGTGGGTGACAAGCATGACTTTTTCTACTGCCAGACCATGCCCGTGCTGATACTTGTAGGTATTGATAACCTTATCAATATATTTAACCAGTTGAGCCGCAGAGATAGCATTATCAACCAGCCAGTTATAGCCAAACACATGAACAGGAAATAAAAAACGTTTGAAGTGATTGAGCTCTTTTTCAGTAAAATCAGTCTTATTACTCAATGCCTGCAATTCACTGAGTATCCCTCTGACGGGTAAAACTGTCTCTACCTTTTCCACGAATTCCGGATTAGTTATTCGATGGATATCTCGCTGCCAGTCATCAACCAAGGAAGTTTGAAAAATATCTAAAAACTCGCCATAACTGAGATAAAGAGCGTCTCCCCAATGGCGTTGCTCTCGGCTTGGAAATAAGTTTCCATCATCTGAGTACAAGGTATATTTACTGGACTTAATCTTGCCCCGGTCATCAACAGCGGTAGTATCAACATTCAATAGTTCACGTCTTTTATTACCTCTTTAAAGACCAGAGGTAAGGTATCAGCGCCTTTAACCCAATCCGCTCGCCAGATAGATTTTCCTTTTTTGTTTTTTAAATTAGTCCCCATAACTCCAGGAATAAAAATAACAGGAATAGCCTTAATGGGCGGCAATATGCACTTGGCCTTAGCATTAAGAGATTTATGTTGTAATTGAATGCCATTCCAATGGCATTTGCCATTTTCATCCCAGTGGGGTCTGTGATAGGAAACATGCTGACATTCATTGGTGTCGGGAGAATTATCTTCTGTCATATCGAGACTCCTTAAAATTTGTCCTTAATGTAAACAGGATAACGATGTTTCGTTTCACGCATAAAACGTGTTTATTCTCTTACTGTTTCTATCAGATAAAAACGGCCGCCTTTTTTATTGGTGTACTCATTACCTGCCACCTGTACACAAGGTTTACCGTCGCAAGTACTGATATTAGCGAGAGGTGCTTTCTGCTCCCAGACAGCTTCCATCCGCTGCATGGCTGCAATAATAAAAACCGCCATATTGACAAACACATGAGCCTCTAAAACGCTTCCAAGATCGTCCTCCCTTGGAATATTCCTGTCAAAAATAATCCCTTTCTCGCCAGGCAGCACGATCTTGTCTTTTATAAATGGCGAATTTTCAGGTTTATTAATGGCATCACGCAGCGCCTGCTCTCTTAGCTGCACCCGCTGTTTAAATGCGGGGGGGTAGAGAGGTTTGCTTTCAATTTTAAAATCATCGATAAAAATCATATCGTGAAGCTGATTGTTAAACGACTCAGGAACGTCAATCACATAACGACCGATACACTGCGGTTTGGTCAGCGAAAATAAAGTATTTATCACTGCACTGTCCTTCTGCATTAGCGTGGATGCCGTGGCCGGGGCCATAAAAAACATCCCGGCCGCCGCAAGCGATAAGGCTGTCAGTTCGCGAATACTTTGCATGGTCAGCACCTCCATTTCCCGGTATTCCTGCCTGGCTCCCCGCCAATATACGAAGGGCCAGAAAAATGGCCGATTATTTATAGCGCAAGGAATTGACCAGCCTGTCCCATATTTCAATCATCTGCGCCTCGCTGTAGCGCGTTTTTTTATACTCACTGCCGAGCTCAATGTTGAGATATGGTTTATCCGGCGTGCCAT
>Ga0302347_1002087_pt1 | contig 21504 bp, 18 predicted proteins | sample PhyWR1_FD_202178 | JGI IMG/M metagenome (GOLD analysis project Ga0302347, IMG submission 202178) | Leaf surface microbial communities from wheat plants in UC Gill Tract Community Farm, Albany, California, United States - DLSL W.R1 (v2)... | ecosystem: Host-associated > Plants > Phyllosphere >...
GGCTGAGCGGAAAGACGGACGCATCGCGGATGCCCGAGAACGCGCCGAAGGCCCGGCCGGCCAGCGCATCGGCCTGCTGGCCTTTTTCCTTGCGCTCTGCCCAGTCCTTGAGCGTCACGAAGGCCAGGCCGGCGTTTTGCCCCTGGCCGGAAAAGCTGAAGCCCAACACGCCGACCATGCCCTGCACCTCGGGCTGCTTGAGCATGAAGCCCTCGACCTGCTCCATCACGGCGCGGGTACGCTCGACCGTCGCGCCCGGGGGCAGCTGCACGTTCACCAAGAGCGTGCCCTGGTCCTCGGCGGGCAGGAAGGACGTCGGCAGGCGCGTGTAGACCAGCGCGACCACGCCGATGATGGCGGCATAAATGATCAGGTAGCGCCCGGCGCGCTTGAGCAGGCGGGCCACAAAGCCTTCGTAGCCCTTGGCGGTGCGCGAAAACCCGCGGTTGAACCAGCCGAAGAAGCCGGTCTTTTCGTGGTGGTGGCCGGCCTCGACCGGCTTGAGCAGCGTGGCGCACAGCGCCGGCGTCAGCGACAGCGCCAGGAAGGCGGAAAAGCCGATCGAGGCGACCATCACGGCGGAGAACTGGCGATAGATGTTGCCCACCGAGCCGGCAAAGAAGGCCAGCGGCACGAACACCGAGATCAGCACCACGGTCACGCCGACGATGGCGCCCGAGATCTGGCCCATGGCCTTGCGCGTGGCCTGCAGCGGCGGCAAGCCCTCCTCGCTCATGATGCGCTCGACGTTTTCCACCACCACGATGGCGTCATCGACCACGATGCCGATCACCAGCACCATGCCGAACATCGTCAGCACGTTGATGGAAAAGCCCAGCGCCAGCAGCGTGGCAAAGGTGCCCAGCAGCGCCACCGGCACGACGATGGTCGGGATGACGGTGTAGCGCCAGTTCTGCAGGAACAGGTACATCACCAGGAACACCAGCACCACCGCCTCGATCAGCGTTTCGGCCACCTGGCGGATGGAAATGCTGACAAAGCGCGAGCTGTCGTAGGGAATCGAGTAGCTCACGCCCTTGGGAAAGTAGGGCTTGAGTTCTTCCATGCGCGCGCGCACCGCCTTGGCCGCTGCCAGCGAGTTGCCGCTGGGCGTGAGCTGCAGGCCGATGCCGGTGGCCGGCGTGCCGTTCAGGCGTGCGGAAGTCGCGTAGGTCTGCGCGCCCAGCTCGATGCGCGCCACATCTTTGAGGCGCACGGTCGCGCCGCTGGTGCTGGCGCGCAGCACGATGTTGCCGAACTGCTCGATGCTGGAGAGCTGGCCGTTGACCACCACGGTGGCGGTGATGCCCTGGCCGTCCACGTTGGGCAGGTCGCCGATGGTGCCCGAGGCGACCTGGGCGTTTTGCGCCCGGATGGCATTGTTGACGTCGGCCGCCGACAGGGAAAAGCCGTTGAGCTTGGCCGGGTCGATCCACACCCGCATGGCGCGCTCGGTGCCGAACAGCTGCGCCTGGCCGATGCCGGGCAGGCGCTGCAGCTCGGGCAGCACGCTGCGCGAGGCGTAGTCGCCCAGCGCGATCGGGTCGATGTCCGGGTTGCTTGACGACAGCATGGCGAACATCAGGAAGTTCGAGCGCGACTTGTCCACGCGCACGCCTTGCTGCGTCACCGCCTGGGGCAGGCGCGGCGAGGCGCGCGACAGGCGGTTTTGCACGTCCACCTGCGCCAGGTCGGGATTGGTGCCGGTTTCAAACGTCAGCGTCAGACTGCCCGAGCCGTTGGCCTGGGCGACCGACTCCATGTAGATGAGGCCAGGCGAGCCGTTCATCTCGCGCTCGATGACGCTGAGCACGCTGTCCTCCAGCGTCTTGGCGGAGGCGCCGGGATAGCTGGCATTCACCACGATCGAGGGTGGCGCCACCGGCGGGTACTGGGCAATGGGGAGCTGGGTGATCGACACACTGCCCAGCACCAGGATGAACAGGGCGATCACCCACGCAAAAATCGGTCGCTCGATAAAAAACTTGGCCATGCGCTGCGCTCCTTATTTCGCGGTCGCCGAAGCGGGGGACGCTGCCGAAGCACTGGCCGGTGCCGATACAGCTGCGGAAGCGCCAGATGCGGGCGCCGAAGCCGCCCCGGCGGGCATGGCGCCCGTGGCGCCTGCTGCGCCCTGGGGTTGCCACGGCACGGCCTTGACCGGCGTCCCGGGCGGCATCATCTGCAGCTTCTGAAAGCCATCGACCATCACCTGCTCGCCGGCCTTCAGGCCTTCGAGTACCACCCACTGCGTGCCCTTGGACGAGCCGATCTTGACCGGGCGCGGGGCGACCTTGCCGTCGCTGCCCACGACCATGACCGTGTCGCCCTGCGCCGTGCGCGTGACCGCCTGCTGCGGCAGCGTGATGGCATTGCTGGCCTGCGCCTGCTCCAGCCGCACGCGCACATACAGGCCGGGCAGCAGCTGCGCGCCGGGATTGGGCACTTCGGCGCGCAGCGTGATCTGGCCGGTGGTGGGATCGACCGTCAGGTCCGAGAACAGCAGCCGGCCCGGCTTGGCGTATTCGCTGCCGTCTTCGAGCACGATGCGCACGCTGGCGGCGTCCGGGCCGCTGGCGCGCTTGAACTGTCCGCCGGCCATCGCCGCGCGCAGCTTCATCACATCAGAGGCCGACTGGGTGAAGTTCACATACATGGGATCTATCTGCTGGATGACGGCCAGCTCGGTGGCATCGCCCTGTCCGACCAGCGCGCCTTCGGTCACCAGCGAGCGGCCAATCCGGCCCGAAATGGGTGCCGTGACCGATGCATAGCCCAGGGTGATGCTGGCGGTCTGCACATTGGCCTTGCCCACGGCCACATCGGCAGCAGCCTGCTTTTGCGCCGCCACGGCATTGGCGTATTCCTGCTTGCTGATGGCATTGGCCTCGACCAGCGGCTTGTAGCGCTCGGCCAGCGCGGTGGCTGTGGCCAGGTTGGCTTCGGCGCGGGCCTGGGCGGCCCGGGCGCTGGCGGCGGCCGCAGCATACGGTGCTGCGTCAATCGTGAACAGCGGCTGGCCGGCCTTGACATCGCTGCCTTCGCGGAACAGGCGCTTTTGCAAGATGCCCGCGGCGCGCGCCCGGACCTGCGCCACGCGCGAGGCTTCGAGGCGACCGGGCAGCTCGGTCACCAGGCCCACATCGCCCGGCGTGACCGTCACCACGCCCACCTGGGGCGGTGGCGGCGCGGCACCCGCGCCGGGAGCGCCAGCGCCGGGTGGCGCATCACTTTTCCCACAGCCCGCCAGAAACAGTGAGAGGACCGCTGCCAGCACAAGCGGCTGGCAACGCGTGAATCTGGCAGGCAAAAAAGAAGCGGAAACGCAGGGCGTAGGCATGTCTGTTCCTTGAATTTTTGGAGAAAGGCGCAAGGGATCCGTAAGGCATTGGCGATTTCGCAAGCGCGTGGCCAATACCCGAAAACCGGAAGAATAAGGGTTTTCACGAGTGGTATAGTTTACATACATTTGTGAATGTATAGAGATTCCCGGTGAAATCGTTTTCAGGAGAACCAAAATTGGCCCGTCGAACCAAGGAAGAAGCGCTGGAAACGCGCAGCAGGCTGCTCGATGCAGCCGAATGCCTGTTTCAATCGCAGGGGGTTTCGCGTACCACGCTGCAGGACATTGCGCTGCGGGCTGGCGCCACGCGCGGTGCCGTCTATTGGCATTTCAAGGACAAGGCCGACCTGTTCAATGCCATGATGGAGCGTGGCACCTTGCCCCTGGAGGTGTTTTTCAGGCTGGAAAACAGTGCGCAGGGAGATCGGGATGCAGCGCACGATTTTTTCAGTGTCGAGGCACTTGAGCACATCCGTAGCGCCCTCGTCAATATCCTGCGGCAGATTGTCAACGACCCGCAAACGCGCCGCGTGCTGGAAGTGGCCACGCACAAGGTCGAATACACCGAGGAGCACCAGACGATACGGCTGCGCCATCTGGCCGTGCGAAATGAGTTCCTGAGCCAGGTGGCAAAAGGCCTGAACGCGGCTGCCCGCCAGGAAAACCTGAAAAAGCCCCTATTGGGCGACATGGCAGCCCAGGGCCTGCACGCCCTGGTGGACGGCCTGCTTCAAAATTGGATGCTCGATCCGCAGGCTTTTGATCTGGTGCAGGCCGGCCAATACAGCATGGATATTTACCTCACCGGCTTGGGGTTTGACTGTAGCCAGCCCTGCAGGGTTGCGCTGGCGCAGAAATAGGCGAAAAAAAACGCGCAACCTGTGAAGATTGCGCGCCTGATTTGGCGGAAACGGAGGGATTCGAACCCTCGATGAGGCTCTACACCCCATACTCCCTTAGCAGGGGAGCACCTTCGGCCACTCGGTCACGTTTCCAATTCACGCATTATGGCACGACTTTTGGCCTGTTTCAGGCCACAGGCTGATCGAGATCGAATGCCTTGTGCAGGGCGCGCACGGCAAGCTCCATGTATTTCTCGTCGATCACGACTGAGGTCTTGATCTCGCTGGTCGAGATCATCTGAATGTTGATGCGTTCTTCGCTCAGCACGCGAAACATCTTGCTGGCGATGCCAACGTGGCTGCGCATGCCGATGCCCACGATGCTGACCTTGCAGATCTTGGCGTCACCCGTGACTTCCTGGGCGCCTAGCGCGGGCAGCACCTGGCTCTTGAGCAGGTCCACCGTCTTGGCGTAGTCGTTGCGGTGCACGGTGAAGCTGAAATCGGTCTTGCCGTCGCGGCTGATGTTCTGGATGATCACATCGACTTCGATGTTGGCCTCGGCCACCGCGCCCAGAATCTGGTAAGCGATGCCGGGGGTGTCGGGCACGCCGAGCACGGAGATTTTGGCTTCGTCGCGGTTGAATGCGATGCCCGATACGATGGCTTGTTCCATGTTTTCGTCTTCCTCAAAACTGATCAGAGTGCCGGACTTGGCTTCTTCATTGATGTCGATGTTCCAGTCGGTGAAGCTGGAGAGCACGCGCAGCGGCACCTTGTACTTGCCGGCAAACTCCACCGAGCGGATCTGCAGCACCTTCGAGCCCATGGAGGCCATCTCGAGCATTTCCTCGAAGCTCACAGTCTGCAGGCGGCGCGCCTCGGGTACCACGCGCGGGTCGGTGGTGTACACGCCATCGACATCGGTGTAGATCAGGCATTCGTGGGCCTTGAGCGCGGCGGCAATCGCCACGGCCGAGGTGTCCGAACCGCCGCGTCCCAGCGTGGTGACGTTGCCGCCCTCGTCCATTCCCTGAAAGCCTGTGATGATCACGACCTTGCCGGCGTCCAGGTCGGCGCGCACCTTTTCGTCGTCGATCGACTCGATGCGGGCCTTGGTGTAGGCGCTGTTGGTTTTGATGGTGACCTGCCAGCCGGCGTAGCTCACGGCCTGCATTCCTTCGGCCTGCAACGCAATGGCCAGCAGCGCGCTGGAGGCCTGCTCGCCGGTGGCGGCCAGCGCATCGAGCTCGCGGCTGTAGGTGTCGTCGGGCCGGGCTGGCGCCAGTTCCTTGGCCAGTCCGAGCAGGCGGTTGGTCTCGCCACTCATGGCGCTGGGGACGACCACCATCTGGTGGCCGGCGCGGGCCCACTTGGCGACGCGCTTGGCGACATTGCGGATGCGCTCGGTCGAGCCCATCGAGGTGCCGCCGTATTTATGAACGATCAAAGCCATTGCAGGAGGTCAATCAGGGTTTGTTGTGAACATGTTTTTTTGCCCGCCCATGCCCGAAAAAATGCTTCCTTGAAAACCTTGCTTCGGGCTCATCGGCAAAGCCTCAAATTATACCCAGCGTGGTTTCCTGCCCGGTTTTTCAGCCAGGCGGTGCGTAATGCAGGCTGTTGCCGAGCCGCAGCACATGGCCCTGGGCCACCTTGAGGTGGATGCGGTGGCCGCGCGTCGTGCAGGCGGCCAGCTGCAGCAGCAACTGGTCGAGCTGCGCCGCGCTGGGCGTGGCCTGCTGGCGCAGCAGCCAGTGGCGCAGCACGTTGGCCTGGCGCGGCGGCGACAGGGCCTGCAACGCGGCAATGGCCGGCGGCTCGCCCACGGCGGCCAGATCCTGTATTGCCACCTCCCCCAGCACCGCCTGCGCTTGCGCCGCATGGCGCGCGCTGCGCGCGAAGGTGGCGCGAAACTGCGGAAATGCTTGCGCCAGCACCGGCAACAGGCGCGCCCGGATGCGGTTGCGGGTGTAGCGCTCGTCGGCGTTGGTCGGGTCATCCATGAAAGGAACGTCCTGCCCCAGCAGCCACTGACGTAGCGGCGCGGCCGGCGTCTGCAGCAGCGGCCGGCAAAACAGAACGCCGCCGCGCTCGAAGCGCTCGGCCATGGCCGACAGGCCCGGCAGGCCGGCGCCCCGGCTCAGTGCCAGCAGCAGCGTCTCGACCTGGTCATCGGCGTGCTGGCCCAGCAGCACCGCGTGCAGCCCCTGCCCTGCCGCCGTCCCGGCCAGCGCCGCATAGCGCGCGCGCCGCGCTGCATCTTCGGGGCTTTCGCCGCTGGCATGGCGGGCATCGACCTGCACGGCATGCAAAGGCACGTCAAACTGCGCGCAGACGGATTCGCAGACGCGCACAAACTCATCAGCAGCAGCCTGCAGCCCATGATGGATGTGAATGGCATGAACCTGTCCGGGCCAGCGCTGGACAGCGGCCAGCAGCAGGGCCGTGGAATCGGCGCCGCCGCTATAGGCCACGCCGACAGGCAGCTGCACAGTCACCGACAAAAGGGAATCCAGGCCTACCAGCGCCGGATTTTCCGACAAAGCAACTCGGACCGGCGCTGAATGAAGCAGGTTATTTACTGGCGTCGGCTTTGGTGTCAGTGAAGCGTCCATAGCTCTGCAGCCGGTCATAGCGCCGGTCCAGCAGTTCCTTGGTCTTGAGGTCGCTGACCTGCCGGAACGCGTCGTTGAGCGCGCGTTTCAGGAATGAGGCCATCTGTTTTGGATCGCGGTGCGCCCCGCCGACCGGCTCGTTGACGATCTTGTCGATCACGCCCAGCGCCTTGAGCCGGTGCGCCGTGATGCCCAGCGCCTCGGCCGCGTCCTGCGCCTTGTCCGAGGTTTTCCAGAGGATGGAGGCGCAGCCCTCGGGGCTGATGACCGAGTAGATCGAATACTGCAGCATCACCACCTGGTCGCCCACGGAGATCGCCAGCGCGCCGCCCGAGCCGCCTTCGCCGATGATGGTGGTGATGATGGGCACTTCGAGCTGCGCCATCTCGAAGATGTTGCGGCCGATGGCTTCGGACTGGCCGCGCTCCTCGGCCTCGATGCCCGGATAGGCGCCCGGCGTATCGACAAAGGTGAACACCGGCAGGCCGAATTTCTCGGCCAGCTTCATCAGGCGCAGCGCCTTGCGGTAGCCCTCGGGGCGGCTCATGCCGAAATTGCGCAGGCCGCGCTCCCTGGTGTCACGCCCTTTCTGGTGGCCCAGCACCATGCAGGCGGTGCCGTTGAAGCGCGCCAGGCCGCCCACGATGCTCAAGTCGTCGGCGAAATGCCGGTCACCATGCAGCTCGACGAAATCGGTGAAGATGGCCTGAATGTAGTCCAGCGTATAGGGGCGCTCAGGGTGGCGGGCGATCTTGGTGATCTGCCAGGGCGTCAGGACGCTGTAGATGTCCTTGGTGAGCTGCTGGCTCTTCTTGGCCAGCTGCTCGATCTCTTCGGAAATATCGACCGCGGACTCGGTCTGCACGTAGCGCAATTCTTCAATTTTTCCTTCAAGCTCCGCAATCGGCTGCTCGAAATCGAGAAATGTCTTTTTTGCCATGGGGTGATCCTCGGACTTTTTACTCTTGGAAAGGGGATGCTGCGGCGCGTGCTTGTGGCCCGCCGGGCGTCAGGCGCCGGGCGGCGTTTTCGGGTCCAGCGAGCGCCAAATATACCAAGTCGCCACGCTGCAGTACGGCGCCCAGGCGGCGGCGACCTCGCGCGCGTCGCTGCGGCTGACGGATTCGCCGGAAAAATAATTTCGGCTGATGCCGTTGATCAGTCCCACGTCGTCCAGCGGCAGCACGTTCGGGCGCGTGAGGTAGAACATCAGGAACATCTCGGCCGTCCAGCGGCCGATGCCCCGGATGGCGATCAGCTCGGCAACGATGGCCTCGTCGTCCATGGCCTGCCAGTCCTGCACATGCACGCGGCCCGCGTCAAAGTGCAACGACAGGTCAACGAGGTATTCGACCTTGCGCGCGCTCAAACCGGCCGCGCGCATGTCGTCCACCCTCAGGCCCAGCACATGGGCCGGCGTCATGGCCGGCGCCAGCGCGGCAAAGCGGTGCCAGACGGTCTGCGCGGCCTTGACCGAGATCTGCTGGCCGACGATGCTGCGCGCCAGCGTGCTAAAGGCGTCGCCGCGCGACTGCAGGCAGCTGTGGCCGTACTGCGGAATCAGCCGCTTCATGACCCGGTCTTTCTTGACCAGGTGGCGGCAGGCTTCGGCCCAGTACGGCGGCACGACGATGGCCGGCGCCAGGGCGCCGTCCTGCGCGGTCAGGGTGAGGGGCGCGGGGCTGGCAGGGTCGGCGGTCGCTATCTTATTCATAGCTTAAAGTGCAGGCATGGCAAGGGGAGGCAGGCAAAAAGGCTTGAAAACCCTTCATGCCTGCACCTCCCAGGTCGTGCCCTGGGCCGTGTCCTTGAGCACGATGCCCCGGGCCAGCAGCTCGGCGCGGATGCGGTCGGCTGCGGCAAAGTCGCGCGCCGCCTTGGCGGCGGCGCGCTGCGCGATCAGCGCCTGGATGGCCGCCTCGTCCATGCCGGCGCCGGCCTGCAGGTAAGCGGACGGCTCGGCCTGCAGCAGGCCCAGGCAGGCGCCCAGCGCCTTGAGCAGTCCCGCCAGCGCGGCCGAGCGCGTGCGGTTGACCTCCCCGGCCAGATCGAACAGCACGGCCACCGCCTCGGGCGTGCCAAAGTCCTCGTCCATCGCCGCCTTGAAGCGGGCGGCGAACGGGTCGGCCCAGTCGATTTCGACTGCGTCCGACTCAACCAGCGCCAGCGCGGTGTACAGGCGCCGGAGCGCATTGCGCGCGTCGTCCAGGTGCGCGTCGCTGTAGTTCAGCGCGCTGCGGTAGTGGGCGCGGATGATGAAAAAGCGCACCGTCTCGGCGTCGTATTGAGCCAGCACCTCGCGGATGGTGAAGAAGTTTCCCAGCGACTTGCTCATCTTCTCGTTGTCCACGCGCACGAAGCCGTTGTGCACCCAAAAGCGCGCCAGCGGCCGGCCGTTGGCGCCTTCGCTCTGCGCGATCTCGTTTTCGTGGTGCGGAAACTGCAGGTCGGCGCCGCCGCCGTGGATGTCGAAGGTCTCGCCCAGCGTCTGGCAGCTCATGGCTGAGCATTCGATGTGCCAGCCCGGACGGCCCACGCCATAGTCGTGGCCCAGGGCAGCGCTGTCCCATTTGGCGTCCTCGGGCTCGCTGGGCTTGGCCGACTTCCACAGCACGAAGTCCAGCGGGTCGTCCTTGCCTTCGAGCACGGCCACGCGCTCGCCGGCGCGCAGCTCGTCGAGCGACTTGCCCGAGAGCTTGCCGTAGCCGGGAAACTTGCGCACGGCGTAGTTCATGTCGCCGCCCGAGCCCCGGTAGGCCAGCCCCTTTTCCTCCAGCTTGCCGATCATCGCCAGCATCTGCGGCACGTACTCGGTCGCGCGCGGCTCGATCGTCGGCGGCTCGATGCCGAGCGCGCCGATGTCCTGGTGCATGGCGGCAATCATCTCGTCGGTCAGCGCGCGGATGGTGATGCCGCGCTCGACGGCACGCTTGATGATCTTGTCGTCGATGTCGGTGATGTTGCGCACATAGGTGACCGCAAAGCCGCTGACCTTGAGCCAGCGCTGCACCACGTCAAAGGCCATCATCATGCGCGCGTGGCCGATGTGGCACAGGTCATAAATCGTCATGCCGCAGACATACATGCGGACTTGGCCGGGGACGAGAGGGGAAAAATCTTCTACGGCACGCGACAGCGTGTTGTGGATGCGAAGGCTCATGGGAAAAGTGGTCTGGGTGCGTGGCCTGACGGGAAGCGGTCAGAGAAAAATGGAAGGAGCCGGCATGGGGCTTGGCGCGCGTCACCGGCGGCGCCGACCCCTGGGGCGAAGGCAGGATTCGTGAGGTAAAACCGGCCAAAGGCGGCAGGAAAAGGTGGCTGACTATACCCCCTCGGCTAGAATTCAGCAGTATATCGAGCCGGTACAGGCGCGTGCGGCAAGGCCTGAACCGCCCCCGGTGGGGACCGGCTTTTCTGGCCTTTTCCTTTTCCCTGCCGCCCGGCGCGGCCTCATGCCCCTTCAAGAAAACAGCGAGACTCCCCTATGCCCACGCCAGCCTTTTTTTCACGCAAGTCCCGCGCGCTGCTGGCCGGCGTGCTGCTGACCCTGCTGGCTGCAACGGCGGCGCAGGCCGACGAGTACAGCGAGGTCAACCGGCTTATCGGCGCCCGGCAGTTCCCGCAGGCGCTGGCCAGCGCCGACAAGTACCTCGTCGCCAAACCGCGCGACCCGCAGATGCGCTTTTTGAAGGGCGTGATCCAGAGCGAGACCGCCCAGACCGCCCAGGCCATCGACACCTTCAGCCAGATCACCACCGACTACCCCGAGCTGCCCGAGCCCTACAACAACCTGGCCGTGCTCTACGCGGGCCAAGGCCAGTTCGACAAGGCGCGCGAAACGCTGGAGATGGCCGTGCGCCTGAATCCGCGCTACACCACTGCCCACGAGAACCTGGGCGACATCCACGCCCGCCTGGCCAGCCAGTCCTACAGCCGGGCACTGCAGCTCGGCGGGGCCAGCGCCAGCCTGATGCCCAAACTGGCGCTGATCAACCAGCTGCTGGCGCCCGCCGCCCAGGCCGCCGCGCCGGCCAAGGCGCCCTGAGCGCGGCCTATGAGCCCGCCCTTCCCTGAACTTTTTGCAAAGGCCCCATCTCCATGCCATTTATCCGCCGCACCCTCACCCGCCGCGCCGCCGGCGCGCTGCTGGCCGCCCTCGCCTTGAACGCCGGCGCGGCCATGGCCGCCACGCCGGCCAGCCCGGCCGCGCCCAAGGTCAGGTTCGCCACCAGCGAGGGCGACTTCGTGGTCGAGGTCTATCCCGACAAGGCGCCCAAGACGGTCGAGAACTTTCTGCAGTACGTCAAGGACAAGCACTACAACGGCACGATCTTTCACCGCGTGATCGACAACTTCATGGTGCAGGGCGGCGGCTACGACGCCAGCTACGCCGAGAAGAAGACGCGAGCGCCCGTGGTGCACGAAGGCCGCGAGGCGCTGGCCAAGGGCGGCCCGAAGAACGAGCCCGGCACGCTGGCCATGGCCCGCACCAACGACCCCAATTCGGCCACGGCGCAGTTCTTCATCAACGTGAAAGACAATGATTTCCTCAACCCGAGCATGCAGGCCCCCGGCTACACCGTGTTCGGCAAGGTCGTCAGCGGCATGGACGTGGTCAACAAGATCAAGTCCGTGCCCACTGGCAGTGGCGGGCCTTTCGCCACGGACGTTCCCAAGACGCCCGTCGTGATCAAATCCGCAACCCTCGTCAACTAAACCCCTCAAAGGATTTTCATGAGCAACCCAAAAGTCGAACTGCACATTGCCAAGTACGGCGTCATCACGCTCGAACTCGACGCTGAAAAAGCGCCCATCAGCACCGCCAACTTCCTGAGCTACGTGAACAAGGGCCACTACGACGGCACCGTGTTTCACCGCGTGATTCCCGGCTTCATGGTGCAGGGCGGCGGCTTTGAAGTGGGCATGAAGCAAAAGCCCACAGACGGCGAAATCCAGAACGAAGCGACCAACGGCCTGAAGAACGACAACTACACCGTCGCCATGGCCCGCACCAACGCGCCGCACTCGGCCAGCTCGCAGTTCTTCATCAACGTGGCCAACAACGGCTTTCTGAACCACACCGGCCAGAACGCCTCGGGCTGGGGCTACGCCGTGTTCGGCAAGGTGGTCTCGGGCACCGACGTGGTGGACAAGATCAAGGCCGTCAAGACCGGCCGCAAGGGCTTTCACGACGACGTGCCGCTCGAAGACGTGGTGATCGAAAAAGCCGTCGCGCTGGCCTGAATTCATTAGGGACTGAGCTTGCCTGAGTCCTTGGCGACAGCCCCATCGACCGTGCCCCCAATGGCCGAGCTGCTTGCCCGGCCTGCGTGGCGCACGGTCGATTTCATTTCCGACCTGCATCTGAACGCCGACGAGCCGGCGACCTTCGCGGTGTTTCAGGACTACCTGCAGCACACGCCCGCCGACGCCGTGTTCATGCTCGGCGACCTGTTCGAGGTCTGGGTCGGCGACGATGCCGTCAGTCCCGACTTCCTGGCACGCCCCGACGCCAGCGTTGAAAACGCTTGCGCTTGCGTGCTGCATGAGGCCGGCAAGCGGCTGGCGCTGTTTTTCATGCACGGCAACCGCGATTTCCTCGTCGGACGCGATTTCATGCAACGCTGCGGCGCCACGCTGCTGGCCGACCCGACGGTGCTTGGCTTTGCCGGCCAGCGCTGGCTGCTCTCGCACGGCGACGCGCTCTGCCTGGGCGACACGGACTACCTGCAGTTTCGCCAACGGGTGCGCAGCCCCGAGTGGCAGCGCGATTTTCTGGCCCGCCCGCTGGCCGAACGTCAGGCCATCGCCCGCGAGATGCGCCGGCAAAGCGAAGCGCGCAAGCGCTCGGGCGCGGACTATGCCGACGTGGACGCCTCCGCCGCCCGCCAGTGGCTCCAGGCCGCCGACGCGCGCACGCTGATCCACGGCCACACGCACAAGCCGGCCGTTCACAACCTGGGCGACGGCCTGCGGCGCGTGGTGCTGAGCGACTGGGACGCGCAAGCCAACCCGCCGCGCGCCGACGTGCTGCGCCTGACACCAAGCGGCCTGCAGCGCATCGCCCTTTCCCCGTTTCCGTTCCCGGCCTGAGCCGGCGGCCATGCTGGACTGGCTCAAAAACCTGCCCGGCCTGCTGGGCCTGCCCGGCGCCCGGCCCAAGCCGATTCCCGAGGGGCTGTGGCGGCGCACGCTGGCGCGCTACCCGTTCCTGGCCCGCCTTTCCGGCGCCGAGCAGCAGGCGCTGCGCGCGCTGGTCGGGCGCTTCCTGCAGCGCAAGGAGTTCACCGGCGCGCACGGCCTGGCGGTGACCGACGAGATGGCCGTGGCCATCGCCGCGCAGGCCTGCCTGCCGGTGCTGCGCCTGGGCCTGAGCTGGTACGACGACTTCACCGGCATCGTCGTCCACCCCGGCGCCATGCTGGCGCGGCGCCACACCACCGACAGCGCCGGCGTGGTGCACCAGTACAAGGAAGCGCTGCTGGGCGAGGCCATGCAGGGCGGCCCGGTCACGCTGAGCTGGCAGGACGTGGCGGCGGCCGGCGAGCTGGCCGGGCGCGGCCACAACGTGGTGATCCACGAGTTCATCCACAAGATCGACATGCGCGACGGCGCCGCCGACGGCTGCCCGCCGCTGCCGTCGCGCGCCGCGCGCGCCCGCTGGCAGGGCACGATGCAGCCGGCCTATGACGATTTTTGCGAGCAGGTCGCCATGGCCGAGCGCTTTGGCGCCGCGCCGCCGTGGCTGGACGCCTACGGCGCCAGCGCGCCGGCCGAATTTTTTGCCGTGGCCTGCGAAGCGTATTTCGTCAACCGCGAACGCTTCACCGAAGACTTTGCGCCGCTGACCGCGCTGTTTGACGACTTTTTCAAGCTGAACAAGGCTTTTGCGCAGGCGCCGCCTGCGTGATCAGCTATAGTTTTAATAGCATCAAACCCCGCCCATGAACATCTTTCGCCAGCTTTTTGGGCGCTTTCTGGCCTCACGCCACACCCGGCACCTGTTTGGCCGCAGGGTGATTCTGGAATCGCTGTCGCAGGAAAACCGCGTGGCGGCCATGCCCGCCGCCTTGTCGCACCGTCTGGAGCAGCAGGCGCGCGACCCGCTGGACGGCGTGCTGGCGCAACTGGGCAGCCGCCCGGAGGGCCTGAGCCATGCCCAGGCCGCAGCCATCCAGCGCCGGGTCGGCCCCAACGAGGTCGAGCACGAAAAGCCGATGCCCTGGTGGCGCCACCTGTGGCTGAGCTACCAGAATCCGTTCAACCTGCTGCTGACCGCGCTGGCCGCGCTGTCCTACCTGACCGAGGATCTGCGCGCCTCGGCCGTGATCGGCAGCATGGTGCTGCTGTCCACGCTGATCCGCTTTGTGCAGGAACGCCGCTCCAGCCAGGCCGCGCTGGCCCTGAAGCGGCTGGTCGGCAACAAGGCGGACGTGATCCGGCGCGGCAGGACCGCCAGCGCGTCCGGCGCACCCGGCGCCACGGCCGGCGGGCAGCCAGGCGGGCAGGTCGAGCTACCCATCGAGCAGCTGGTGCCGGGCGACATCGTGGTGCTGTCGGCCGGCGACATGATCCCCGCCGATGGCCGCGTCATGCAGGCCACGGAGCTGTTCGTCAACCAGTCGGCCATGACCGGCGAGTCGCTGCCGGTCGAGAAGTTTGCACGGGCCGATGCGCCGGGCCAGAGTCCGCTGGACATGCGCAACCTGCTGTTCACCGGCACCAACGTGGTGTCGGGCTCGGCCAGCATGGTCGTGCTGGCCACGGGCGGCAACACCTGCTTTGGCGCCCTGGCCGCCCATGCCACGGCTGCCCCGCCCGCAGTCAGCGCCTTTCAGGCCGGCGTCAACCAGGTCAGCTGGCTGCTGATCCGTTTTGCCATGGTGATGGTGCCGGTGGTCTTCGTGGTCAACGGCCTGACCAAGGGCGACTGGCCGCAGGCCTTTTTGTTCGCGCTGTCGGTGGCGGTCGGGCTGACGCCGGAGATGCTGCCGATGATCGTCACGTCCACGCTGGCCAAGGGCGCGGTGCTGCTGTCACGCAAGAAAGTCATCGTCAAGCGGCTCGACGCGATCCAGAACTTTGGCGCCATGGACGTGCTGTGCACCGACAAGACCGGCACGCTGACGCAGGACAAGATCGCCCTGGCGCGCCATACCGACGCGTCGGGCCGCGAGTCCCAGGAAGTGCTGGGCTTTGCCTACCTCAACAGCCACTACCAGACCGGCCTGAAAAACCTGCTCGACCGCGCCGTGCTGGCGCATGCCGAGGTGCCGCTGGCGCTGCAGCTGGCCGAAAACTACAGCAAGATCGACGAGATTCCGTTTGACTTCCAGCGCCGGCGCATGTCGGTCGTGGTGTCCGAGCGCGGCCATCATCACGAGCTGATCTGCAAGGGCGCCGTGGAGGAAATCCTGGCCGTCTGCACGCAGGTGCGCGACGGCGACGCCTGCCTGGCGCTGGACGCGGCGATGCTGGAACAGGTGCACCGCGTCACGCGCAAGCTCAACCAGGAGGGGCTGCGGGTGGTGGCGGTGGCGATGAAGGAAATGCCGCCCAGCCAGTCGGCGTATTCGGTGGCCGACGAGTCGGCGCTGACGCTGGTGGGCTACATCGCCTTTCTGGACCCGCCCAAGGAATCGACCGCGCCGGCGCTCCAGGCGCTGGCGCTGCAGGGCATCGGCGTGAAAGTGCTGACCGGCGACAGCGAGCTGGTCACGGCCGAGGTCTGCCGCCAGGTCGGCCTGGCGGTGCGGGGCACGCTGCTGGGGCCGCAGATCGACGCCATGGACGACGCGGCGCTGGCCCAGGCCGTCGAGCGCCACACCATCTTTGCCAAGCTCTCGCCGCTGAACAAGGAGCGCATCGTGCGCAGCCTGCGCGGCAACGGCCACGTCGTCGGCTTCATGGGCGATGGCATCAACGACGCGCCGGCGCTGCGTGCGGCCGACATCGGCATTTCGGTCGATACCGCCGTGGACATTGCCAAGGAAGCGGCCGACATCATCCTGCTCGAACGCAGCCTGATGGTGCTCCAGCAAGGCGTGGCCGAGGGCCGCAAGACCTTTTGCAACATGCTCAAATACATCCGCATGACGGCCAGCTCGAACTTCGGCAACGTGCTGTCGGTGCTGGTGGCCAGCGTGTTCCTGCCGTTTTTGCCCATGCTGCCGCTGCAGCTGCTGGTGCAAAACCTGCTCTACGACCTGTCGCAAAGCGCCATTCCCTTCGACAACGTCGATGCCGAGCTGGTCAGCAAGCCGCTCACCTGGAACCCGGGCGACATCGGCCGCTTCATGGTGTATTTCGGCCCGGTCAGCTCGGTGCTGGACATTGCCACCTTCGCCCTGATGTGGTTCGTGTTCAAGGCCGACAGCCTCGCATCGCAAAACCTGTTCCAGTCGGGCTGGTTCGTGGTCGGCCTGCTCACGCAGACCCTGATCATTCACATGATCCGCACGCCCAAGACGCCCTTCGTCGAAAGCCGCGCCGCCTGGCCCCTCACGGCGATGACGCTGCTGATCATGGCGGCCGGCGTTTTTCTGCCCATGGGTCCGCTGGCCGGCTACTTCAAGCTGCAGGCGCTGCCCCTGCCCTACTTTGGCTGGCTGGCCGCCATCTTGCTGGTCTATGCGCTGCTGGCCACATGGATGAAGCGCCACTACCTGCGGCGCTTTGGCTGGTGATGGTCCCAGGCTTGGCGCATGGGGCGGCTCGAACGGTTCGGTTAATGCTTTCTTAATCTGGCCTGGCTACGCTGGATTTCTCCGCCGCTGCGCGGGCCCTGGCGGGGCGCATGCGCGGCGAACCTTGAGAACCCTTTTGACAGGAGCCACCGCCCATGCAACCGAACGCCTCCACCCCCAGCCGCGCTAGCGGCAACTACACGCCGCTGGCGGTCCTGCTGCACTGGACGCTGGCCGTGCTGATCATCGGCATGGTCGCCCTGGGCTGGTACATGATGGACATCGAGGACGACCCCGGCAGCGCCTGGTATTTCAACCTGCACAAGTCCATCGGCCTGATGATTGCCGCGCTGGTACTGCTGCGCCTGCTCTGGCGGCTTGGGCACCGCCCGCCCGCGCTGCCCGCCAGCCTGCCGCCCTGGCAGGCCGCCGCCTCCAGGGCGATTCACTGGCTGCTGTACGGCGCGATGGTGGCGATGCCGCTGTTTGGCATCACCGGCGCGCTGCTGAGCAAGAAAGGCATCGAGTTTTTCGGCACGCCCCTGCCCCGGGTGTTTGAACCCAACCACGACCTGGCGGAGGTTTTTTTCGATGCCCACGGCGTGACCACCTGGATTCTGCTCGCGCTGGTGGCGCTGCATGTGCTGGCCGGGCTCAAGCACCTGCTGATCGACAAGGACGGCGTGTTCCAGCGCATGTGGTTTGCCCGCTAGGCCCGCGCGGCCTCGCGGTAATACGCCTGAACCGGCCCCTTGAGCTTGATCAGCAGCGGGTAGCCCTTGCGGTCCACCGACTTGCCCGCCGGCACTTTCACCCAGCCTTCGCTGATGCAGTATTCATAGACATCGAGCCGCTCCTTGTCCTTGAAGCGGATGCACACCTCGTGCTCGAACACGGCGGCGTCGTGGTGCGGACTGCGCGGGTCGATGGACAGGTGGTCGGGCAGCGCGGGGCGCTGCGGCGCCGGCACGTCTGCGGTGGCATCGGGGACGGAAGAGGTATCGTTCATGGAAAAAACTTTGAAGTGAAGGAAATCGGCCGCCATTTTCCCCGAGCTTTCAGGCGCTTTTGCGGACCAGCCCCGGCGGCCGGTGCCATGATGTGGACTTTTCCACCTCCTTTCGCAAAGACAAGCCCATGCCCATGAACGCCTCCCGCCGCCTGTCGCTGTTGCTGACCGTGCTGGCGGGCATCGCCGCGCAGGCGCGCGCCGATGAAGTCCCGGTCGCCGTCGCCGCCAACTTCACCGCGCCGATGCAGCAAATTGCCGCTGGCTTTGAAAAGGCCACCGGCCACAAGGTCGTCGCCGCCTACGGCGCGACCGGCAAGTTCTACGCGCAGATCAAGAACGGCGCGCCCTTTGAGGTGCTGCTGGCCGCCGACGATGAAACCCCGGCCCGGCTGACGGCGGAAAAAGCCGCCGTGGCGGGCAGCCGCTTCACCTACGCCATCGGCAAGCTGGTGCTCTGGTCGGCCAAACCCGCCGTGGTCGATGCCCGGGGCGACGTGCTGAAAAACGGCACCTTCGACCACATCGCGCTGGCCAATCCCAAGCTGGCGCCCTACGGCGCGGCCGCCGTGCAGGCCATGAAGGCACTGGGCGTGCATGAGGCGCTGCAGCCCAGGTTCGTCATGGCCGAGAACATCACGCAGGCGCACCAGTTCGTCAGCAGCGGCAACGCGCTGCTCGGCTTTGTCGCGCTGTCGCAGGTCTTGCGGGACGGCCGGATCGAAGGCTCGGCCTGGATGGTGCCGGCCGCGCTGTACCCGCCGATTCGCCAGGACGCCGTCCTCCTGGACAAGGGCAAGGACAAGCCGGCCGCCCAGGCGCTGATGCGCTACCTCCAAAGCGAGCAGGCCCGCGCCGTCATCCAGTCGTTCGGCTACGGCCTGTAGCGCGCCCATGCATGCCTCCGACCTGGCCGCCATTGCGCTGACGGTGAAACTTGCCGCCGTCACCACGGCGCTGCTGCTGCTGATCGGTACGCCGCTGGCCTGGTGGCTGGCGCGCTCGCGCTCGCGCCTGAAAAGCGTGGTCGGCGCCCTCGTCACGCTGCCGCTGGTGCTGCCGCCGGCGGTCATCGGCTTTTACCTGCTGGTGCTGCTCGGCCCCGACGGGCCGGGCGGGCGGCTCACGCAGGCGCTCGGGCTGGGGCTGCTGCCCTTCACCTTTGCCGGGCTGGTGGTGGCCTCGGTGATCTATTCGATGCCGTTCGTCGTGCAGCCGCTGCAGCAGGCCTTTGCCGCCATCGGCGCGCAGTCGCTGGAAGCCGCCGCCACGCTGCGCGCGTCGCCGCGCGACGCGTTCTTCAGCGTGGCGCTGCCGCTGGCGCGGCCCGGCTTCATCACCGCCGCCGTGCTCGGCTTTGCGCACACGGTCGGGGAATTCGGCGTGGTGCTGATGATCGGCGGCAACATTCCGGGCAAGACGCAGGTGCTGTCCATGGCCATCTACAACCATGTCGAGGCCATGGAATACGGCAGCGCGCACTGGCTGGCCGGCGGCATGCTGTGCTTTTCCTTTGCCGTGCTGCTGGCGCTCTACAGCCGGGGCTGGAGCCGCTGATGCCGCTTCAAGCCATTGAAGCCCGGTTCGAGCTGGCCCATCCCGGCTTTTGCCTGGACGTCGATCTGCGGCTGCCCGGCCACGGCGTGACCGCGCTTTTCGGCCCGTCGGGCTGCGGCAAGACGACGCTGCTGCGCTGCATCGCCGGCCTGAATCGCGCGCCCGGCGGGCGGCTCGTCGTCAACGGCGACACCTGGCAGGACGGCGCCGCCTTCATGCCCGTGCACCAGCGCCCGCTGGGCTATGTGTTCCAGGAGGCCGGCCTCTTTGCGCACCTGTCGGTGCGGCGCAACCTGCTGTTCGGCCAGTCGCGCGTGGCCCCGGCCGAGCGGCGTGTCGCGTTCGACCGCGCCATCGCGCTGCTGGGCATTGCGCACCTGCTGGAGCGCCAGCCCGCCGGCCTCTCGGGCGGCGAGCGCCAGCGCGTGGCCATCGCGCGCGCGCTGCTGACCAGCCCGCGCCTGTTGCTGATGGACGAGCCGCTGGCCGCGCTGGACGTGGCGCGCAAGAACGAATTCATGCCCTACTTGGAGCGGCTGCACGCCGAGCTGGACATTCCGGTGCTCTACGTGACGCACGCGCCCGACGAGGTGGCCCGGCTGGCCGACCACATCGTCGTCATGCAGGAAGGGCGCGCGCTGGCCTCGGGGCCGCTGCTGGAAACGCTGGCGCGCCTGGACCTGCCGATCCGCCTGGGCGAGGATGCCGGCGTGGTGCTCGATGCGCGCGTGGCCGAGCGCGACAGCGCCTGGCACTTGGCGCGGGTCGAGTTTGCCGGCGGCAGCCTGTGGGTGCGCGACGGCGGCCAGCCCGTCGGCGCCCTGGTGCGCGTGCGCATCCTGGCGCGCGACGTGAGCATCGCGCTGGCGCCGGCCAGCGGCACCAGCATCCAGAACAGCCTGTGCGCCATCGTCGGCGACCTGGCCGATGACAGCCACCCGGCGCTGTCGCTGGTGAAACTGGCCGTCGGCGCGTCGCCGCTGCTGGCGCGCATCACCCGCCGCTCGGCCGCCGGGCTGCGCTTGGCGCCGGGCCAGCCGGTCTGGGCGCAGATCAAGGCCGTGGCGCTGGTCGGCTGACAACGCCTGAGCGGGCGGGCGCGCCGGCCGTTTTTCGTCAGGACAAAGGCCGTACCATGCGCCCGAGTCCACAGGGTGCCTTCCCACTGAAATGGGAAGGTGTCAACCGAGGAAGCTTTGCAGTTGCCGTTTTCAAGCCAAACAGGCTGCTGGTCCAAGCGCCACCTGTCTATTCAGCTATTTATTTGATAGCATATTTCGCACCGGCATGGTGCAGGTTGAGCGCCAGCAGCCGCTTTGTCGATGAATTCGGGTGGCATCAGGGTGCCGTGGCTCTTGGGTGACGTTGCGGCGTTGGCGTGCCAGGGAAGGAAAAAAGCCCTCGGGCGGCAAAGAAAAACCCGGCACCTGCGCCTTCAAGGGGCGCCCGGTGCCGGGTTGGCGGACAGTTGGCGGGGCGCTGCCTGGACAACGCCGGCCCGCGCTGCATTGGCGCGCACCGGCATCGACTTGCGCGCGCCGGCTTCAGCGCTTGAGCAGGGCTTTCAACGCGTTTTGCAGGCGCCGGGCGTTGCCCGCGTCAAACTCGGCGGCCAGCACCTTGGCGGCGTCCTCGCCCCAGGTCTCGGCGGGCGCGGGCGCGTTGCGGCGCGTCAGCAGCTGCAGCTGCAGCATGCGACGGGCGCTCAGGTGCTCGGCGGGCGTGGGCAGCTCGGCGGCCATCTCCAGGCGCAAGAGCGCTTCGGACGCGTCCTTTTGCGCCGGCGCGCTCAGGGCTTTGACCCAGCTGCCGCGCACGGCGGGCGCGACCTGCTTGCCCAGCTCCTGCGCGGCGGGCAGCTGCTCGGGGTCGCGCTTTTCCCAAGCGGTGAGCACATGCGTCAGCACCTCGCCGTGGGCCTGGATGGCGAGCTTTTTCAGCGCCTGGTTGGCCGCGTCGAAGGCTTCGCGCTGGGCGCGGAAGGCGGCGTCGCCCAGACGCGGGCCGCGCTCTTCAAAAGCGCCGCGCTCGCTGCGCTCGGGACGGCCTTCGCGCTCGGGGCGGTAGGGCTCGAACTTGTTGTCGGTGCTCTGGCGCGCGCCGCCGGGCTTGCCGCCGGTGCGCGAATCCTTGCGGTCGCCGAACTTGCCGCCACGGCCGGCAGCGCCGGCGGGCTCGGCCCGGCGCGCGCCGGGACGGTCGTCGCCGCGCATGGCAATGACGGGCTTGGGCGCGGGCTTGGCCGGCGCGGCAGGCTCCGCCGGCGCCGTGGCGGGCTCGGACGATTCGGCAAAGCCGGCTTCGGCGGCCTGCGCGGTGATGTTGCCATCGGCATCGACCGGCGCAGCTGCTACGCTTTCAGTAGCGCCCTGCGCAGGCGCATCCTGCGCTGCGGGCTGATTGGCCTGGGAAACCGGCACGGCGCGCGCGGCATCGTCGGCAGTCTTGG
>Ga0302347_1002089_pt1 | contig 21495 bp, 19 predicted proteins | sample PhyWR1_FD_202178 | JGI IMG/M metagenome (GOLD analysis project Ga0302347, IMG submission 202178) | Leaf surface microbial communities from wheat plants in UC Gill Tract Community Farm, Albany, California, United States - DLSL W.R1 (v2)... | ecosystem: Host-associated > Plants > Phyllosphere >...
ACTGGGCACCGAAGAGCTGCCACCCAAGGCACTCAATACCCTGGCCGACGCGTTCCTGGCCGGTATCGAAAAAGGCCTGCAAAGCGCCGGCCTGAAATTTGAAGCGAAGAAGGTCTACGCCGCGCCGCGCCGTCTGGCCGTGTTGCTGACCGCGCTGGAAACCCAGCAGCCGGACCGCAGCATCAACCTCGACGGCCCGCCGCGTCAGGCCGCTTTCGATGCTGAAGGCAATCCGACTCAAGCCGCCCTCGGCTTCGCCAAGAAGTGTGGCGTCGAGCTCAGCGAGATCGACCAGAGCGGCCCGAAACTGCGGTTCAGCCAGGTGATCACCGGCAAGCCGACCGCCAGCCTGTTGCCGACCATCGTTGAAGACTCCTTGAATGACCTGCCGATTCCCAAGCGCATGCGCTGGGGTGCGCGCAAGGAAGAGTTCGTGCGCCCAACCCAGTGGCTGGTGATGTTGCTCGGTGATCAAGTGATCGACTGCACCATCCTCGCCCAGCAAGCCGGGCGCGATTCCCGTGGTCACCGTTTCCACCACCCGCAAGCTGTACGCATAACTTCGCCGGCCAACTACGCTGCCGACTTGCGCGCCGCTTACGTGCTGGCCGATGCCAATGAGCGTCGCGAGCTGATCAGCAAGCGCACCGAGGAGCTGGCCCGTCTGCAGGAAGGCACCGCCATCGTGCCGCCAGGCCTGCTCGACGAAGTGACCGCGCTGGTGGAATGGCCGGTGCCGCTGGTGTGCTCGTTCGAGGAACGTTTCCTCGATGTGCCACAGGAAGCGCTGATCACCACCATGCAGGACAACCAGAAGTATTTCTGCCTGCTGGATGCGGACGGCAAGTTGCTGCCGCGCTTTATCACCGTGGCCAACATCGAAAGCACCGACCCGCAGCAGATCATCGCCGGCAACGAGAAAGTCGTTCGCCCGCGCCTGACCGACGCCGAATTCTTCTTCAAGCAAGACAAGAAGCAGAAGCTCGAAGATTTCAACCTGCGCCTGCAGAACGTGGTGTTCCAGGAAAAACTCGGCAGCGTCTACGACAAAGCCGTGCGCGTCTCCAAGCTGGCGGCCTACATTGCCCAGCGCATTGGTGGCGATGCAGCCTGGGCGACACGTGCCGGCCTGCTGTCCAAGTGCGACCTGGCCACCGAGATGGTCGGCGAGTTCCCCGAGATGCAAGGCGTGGCGGGCTACTACTACGCCCTTAACGACGGCGAACCCAACGATGTGGCGCTGGCGCTGAACGAGCAGTACATGCCGCGCGGCGCTGGCGCCGAGCTGCCGACCACCCTCACCGGTGCGGCCGTGGCCATCGCCGACAAGCTGGACACGCTCGTCGGTATCTTCGGCATCGGCATGCTGCCCACCGGCAGCAAAGACCCGTATGCCCTGCGCCGTGCAGCCTTGGGCGTGCTGCGTATCCTGATCGACAAGAAGCTGGACCTCGACCTCGCCCAAGCCGTGGTGTTCGCGGTCGGCCAGTTCGGTGCCAAGGTCAAGCAGGCTGGCTTGGCTGAGCAAGTGCTGGAGTTCGTCTTCGACCGCCTGCGCGCGCGTTACGAAGACGAAGGCGTGGACGTCTCCGTGTACCTGTCCGTACGTGCCCTGCAGCCTGGTTCGGCGCTGGACTTCGATCAGCGTGTGCAAGCCGTGCAGGCCTTCCGCAAGTTGCCGGAAGCCAATGCCTTGGCTGCCGTGAACAAGCGGGTGTCCAACCTGCTGGGCAAGGCCGACACCCTCGGCACCGCCGACGTCGACCCGGGCCTGTTTGCCGATGCCAAGGAGTTCTCGCTGAACTCGGCTATCGCCAAGGCAGAAAACGCAGTGAAGCCGCTGATCGCCGAACGCAACTACGCCGAAGCCCTGGCGCGCCTGGCCACCCTGCGTGAGCCGGTGGATGCGTTCTTCGAAGCGGTGATGATTAATGCCGAAGATGCTGGCGTGCGGAAAAACCGCTACGCCATGCTGGCGCGTCTGCGCGGCCTGTTCGTCAACATCGCTGACATTTCGACGCTGAGCTGATCATGTTGAAACTGCTGATTCTCGATCGGGACGGGGTGATCAATTACGACTCCGACGCTTACATCAAGTCGGTGGCGGAATGGATACCACTGCCCGGGTCGATCGAGGCCATCGCGCAGTTGAGCAAAGCCGGCTGGACAGTGGCAATTGCCACCAACCAGTCCGGCATCGCCCGCGGCTATTACAGCATCGCTACTCTGGACGCCATGCACGCGCGCTTGCGCACGCTGGTGGCCGAGCAGGGCGGTGACGTGGGGCTGGTGGTGTACTGCCCTCACGGGCCGGATGAGGGCTGCGATTGCCGTAAGCCCAAGCCTGGCATGTTGAAAATCATTGCAGAACATTACAAGGTACCGTTGGCTGGGATATGGTTCGTCGGGGACAGTCTCGGTGACCTGGAGGCGGCCAAGGCCGTCGACTCTCAGCCAGTTTTGGTCAAGACCGGAAAAGGCGAAAAGACCCAGGCGAAAAACCTGCCGGTGGGCACCTTGATTTTTGACGATCTGGCGGCGGTTGCCGCAGAACTTATCAACAACTAGCAGCAGCCCTCGACTTCCTGGCCAAGGACTGTTCGGGAGTGCGCTTTAAACAGGCGGGCCATGTCCCGCAACGGTAAATGCCGCCATGTCGATTTTGCAGGCCATCAGAACCTTTTTCTTTTACCTGCTGTTGGGCACCAGTTCCTTTCTCTGGTGCACCCTGAGCTTTTTTATCGCGCCTTTCCTGCCATTCAAGGCGCGCTATCGCTTCATCAACGTCTATTGGTGTCGCTGCGCGTTGTGGCTGTCCAAGGTGTTCCTCAACATCCGTTTCGAGGTCAAGGGCGCCGAGCATGTGCCGGACCAGCCGTGCGTGATTCTGTCGAACCATCAGAGTACCTGGGAGACGTTCTTCCTGTCGGCGTACTTCTCACCGTTGAGCCAGGTACTCAAGCGCGAGTTGCTCTACGTACCGTTCTTCGGGTGGGCGATGGCCATGCTGCGTCCAATCGCCATCGACCGTGACAACCCCAAGGCGGCGCTCAAGCATGTGGCCAAAAAAGGTGACGAGCTGCTCAAGGATGGCGTGTGGGTACTGATCTTCCCCGAAGGCACTCGCGTGCCCTACGGCACCGTGGGCAAATTTTCACGGGGTGGCACCGCCTTGGCGGTCAACGCCAACCTGCCGGTGCTGCCGATTGCGCATAACGCCGGGAAGTTCTGGCCGAAGACTGGCTGGGCCAAGCGTCCAGGCACCATCACTGTGGTGATCGGTGAACCGATGTATGCCGAAGGCGAGGGACCACGCGCCATTGCGGCGCTGAATGACCGCGCGCAAGCCTGGAATCAGGCGCAACAGAGGGCAATGGGTTCGTTGCCACCGGAGCCCATCGTGGTGGACACGCCTGTGATATGAGGCTCTGTGGATAACCTGTGCACGGATTGTTGGCTAATTGGCTTTTTATGCTTATAAACGACTGATTTATATGCATATTTCATTAGCCTATAAAATTTCGAAAAACGTGCATAAGTTTTTTCGGCATTAAAAAACCGGTCCTGGTGACCGGTTTTTTATGCACAGGACAAAAGCTGTCTCAGCAGTCATCCAACAAGGGAAGTCGCAGACTGAACGTAGTGCCCTTGCCAAGGGTACTTTCGCACCTGACATGCCCGTCATGTCGCTCCACGACCGCCCTGACCATGGTGAGTCCCAAGCCCAGCCCCTCGCTGCCCTGAGCGGAATCGAAGCGTCGGTACTGACTGAACAGCTCAGGCAGATCTTCGGCCGCGATACCTGCACCCTGATCGTTGATATTGCATTCCAGCCAGCCCTGGGCGCTGCTGTGGCGCAACGTTACGGTGGTGCCAGACGCAGAATATTTGATCGCGTTCTCCAGCACATTGAACAACGCGCGGGTCAGCAGCGATTGATCGGCTGACACCATGCCTTCGTCGGCCTCATCCAGATCATGGACCAGGTGAATACCTTTGAGATGAGCGATCACCGCTACTTGATCGAAGGCGTCCATCACCAGCATGGCGAACAGGGTCGGCTGGAAGTGATAGCCATCAGCCTCGGCCTTGGCCAGTTGCACGAATGACTCGGTCAGGTTCAAGGCGCGTCGCACCTGTTGTTCAATTTGGGCAAACACCGTGGAATCGTCGCTGTGTATATCCAGCAGCGCAAGAATTGCCGAATGGGGCGCACGTAGATCATGGGACAAGAAGCGCAGCATGGTTTCCCGGTGCTGCTGAGCATCGCGTTCTTTGCTCAGGTCCGTCAGGCTCAGCAACCAGCCCAGGGCAACATCACCTTCTGCCGGGAGCAAAGGCGCAATCTCCATGCGCAGACTGCGCTGATGGATATCGCGAAACTCAATAAGCTCGAGCGCCGAGAGGGCAGGGCGCACGCCATTGTGCAGAGGCGGGTAACCCAGGTCGGCCAGTTGCTCCAGCACGTTGTGGCTGACCAGCTCATTGCCGAATACCTCGCGGGCAATCCGGTTGGCCAGCAGGATATTGCCGCGAGGATCAGTAATCAGCGTCGCCACCGGCAGACACTCCAGGCCATCGGCCATAAAACGCCGAGTGTCGCGCGTACGGCTGACGGCTTGCTCCAACGCGAAGATCCGCCCCTGCAACACATCGCCCTTGCTCGCTGGTGCACGCCGGCGCTCCGGCAAGACTTTGGGCTCGTCATCCAGCCGCGCCAGCTCCCAGCCGAAATAAGCGAGGACCGCACTCAAGCGGCGCCAATTCCAGATCAGGTAGCCGAGCAGTAAACCGATCAGGCAGGCGGCAGGTGACCACCACTGGCCCAGGCGCATCAGGGTCAATGAGCCCAACACGGCGGCCGCCATGCAACCCAATGTCATCCACGACGCGTAACGCGGTCGGTAAAGCAGCAAGCCGAGCAGCAGGGCTACGAGCGTGGTCGACAGCAGCGCAGCCAACCAACCTGACACCTGCGCGGTATCTTGCCCTCCCAGCAGGCCGCTCAGTGCGTCAGCCTGGATTTGCATGTCGGCAGAGGATAGCGCGTTGAGCTTGCGAAGGCCGTCATACAAAGGATTATCAAGGGCAAGGAATGGGTTAAGGGACAGATAGGCGGTGACAGGCAACAACAGCAAGCCTATCCACAGCCACTCGCGAACAAGGCCATTGAACAGATGCTGGGCGTGGGTGGGTTGGCGCTTTTCCGGCTGGCCCCATAGCTTCATCAGGGAGCCACCGCAGGCCGGCACGTGATTAAAGATGTCATAGACCTTGGTTTCTCCTTCCAGGCCATGCTCGTCGCAAGCCAACCAATAGACGTGATTTGGGCTCAGTGAAACTTATTTTGAAGTCACTGGATAGAGGCTCAACGTAGCGTCCCGGGAATGTGTCGGCGTGGCCTTTTACTTGCCAGCAGTAGCCGGTATCTTTCCTACATGCGCTCAAGCATATATTCCTCGGCTCAGCGTATAGCCAGAAGCGAAGAGCCGTTGAATCTGACCACAATTGTTCAGATTCAGCGGCTGGCATCTGCGCAGTAAGTGCCCTTGTTTGGATGGGCCGTCAGTTGCCATATTTCTCGTGAAGGGACCCACACCATGCGTGTCGCGATATTGGATGACGAACCCGCTGAATTGCGCCGAGTCGAACAGACACTGCGACAGATCCCCGGCACATCGGACCAGCCCTGGTCTGTGCATTGCTTCGAGCGAGGGGAAGACCTGCTGCGCCAACTGCGCCGGGAAAACTTCGACCTGTTGATACTCGACTGGCAATTGCCCGATATCAGCGGTATCGCATTGCTGCGCTGGACCCGTGAACATCTGGAATCACCGCCAGCGGTGATTATGCTCACCAGTCGCGACGCCGAGAGCGATATCGTCGCTGCGCTCAACAGCGGAGCCGATGACTACCTGAGTAAGCCCTTTCGCCCTAACGAGCTTAAAGCACGAGTCACCGCCGTGCTGCGCCGCCATGGTCTGCAAAAGCCCATGACGCCTGAAGTGCAAAGCTTTAACGACCTGACCTTCGACGATGCCGAACTCACCGTGACCCGCGCGGGTAAACCCATCAACCTGACCGAGCGTGAATACCGCCTGGCTAGCTGCCTGTTTGCCAACTTGGCACGACCGTTGTCTCGCGAGTATCTGTATGAGCGGTTCTGGACCCATGAAGAGATGGTGTCGTCACGGCCCTTGGATACCCACATCTATCGCCTCAGGAACAAGCTGGGGCTGACGGCGGATCGGGGTTGGCAGCTGTTGACGATCTATGGGTACGGGTATCGGTTGGAGAGTGTGGGAGTGGCAGCCGAGGGGTAATGTTCCACGTGGAGCATTTGGCAAATTGGAGGTAATAAAAAAGGCCAACGCTGAGCGTTGGCCTTTTTATTGCGGGTTCGCCTGATGTCGATGGGCATATCAAGTGTCATGGCTACCCCTGATGGAATCAGGTTTACACGTAGAGCATGGGCACAATAATTGTCTCAGTCGAGTCATAATTAATGTCGTTTCGGGGCTTTTTGACCTTATTAAATGTCGCTTCTTAAGCCAGCATTCCTAGGGCAGATATGCTAGCCAGACCAACGTAGAAATTTACGAGGGTCGCAATGCTAGAGCAGATCCATTATTGCTAGAGAGTCATCCGTGCGGTAACCAACAATCGCTTTACACCGACTGCCGTTTACGTCACCACCCTCATCAATACGACTTTAGCGGCATCAACGAACTAAACCGAACAAATGACTACTTCTTAGTATGTGCCCGATTCAGCATGCTCCACCGTGCTCCACGTTATCGAAAAAATCATGAAGCTTCTTTTTTAGCAATCAAATGCTGCCAAAAATTCAATATAAGTGGCATTGTGGCAGATAGCACTATCGCTAACCCAAATACAAAATCAATCTTATAAAACTGAAAATCCTCTACAGGCCCGATAAGAAACATGCGAATAGCGGCAACGCTAACAATCGTTGCGATGATATCAATGGAAGGTTGTTTATCAGTTCTAAACAACGAATATACTACAGGAAAAAACAAAAACAGTGTAAGCAACCCCACCATAAATTTAAAAGAGAGGCTCCGCTCAATTCTAACAGCGCACTCGTCGAAAGCGTAGGAACGCTCATTATCGTCTGAGACTAGAGAAGATTCCGAGTAGTCCATATAGTCCTCTGTAGTCTTCGCCACCAAAGGAACCAAGAATGAAGAGAGTTGAATTATGGTAAAAGCATATTCAAATTTTAAATCCTTAGTCCCGCCTGGAGTATCAATATATAGGACTGGCTTATACCCGTAGCGATATAGTTCAAACGGAAAGTCTCTTGGCTCACCGTATAAACGTACAATCTTTGGCTTTAGATCGACGTAGGCGTTATTATGTGGCCCGTCAAAATTAATAGACCAAGCTCCAAGCTCTATATCTTCAAAGAATGGAGAGATAAAGCTATAGTCAAGCTGCAATGGTTCAAGTCGAAGCTTTAACTTATGCTTTTTGAGTCCTAAAGCATCGTAAGTCGCCTTAGATACGTTTATATTTCCAGAAACAATCGCTTTCCCCGAGACATCATTTTTTAGAGATAACGAAATAAAATCAGTACGGAAAAATCCTTGAGGACTGGGTCCCACCCCACAGACTGCGTGGCCCGCAAAGATATCATTCCCCTTAAACAAACTCGCTCCGAACCATAGATAGAGCAATAAAAATAAAAGTGAGCCCACACCGACAATAGAAGAAAGTGAAACCTTGGAAGCCACAGCCAACCCTCATATGCAAATTAATAATTTGAGTGCACAACCATTCAAAAAACAGAGTGCCCTATTAGCTCGAAACTTTATTAGATGATGTGTAGATACCCACTTACCATTGACTTACTTTCGAGCGACAAAGCCTCTCCATAAAGATCTATGCCAATGCCAACATTGCCTTAACTTACTTGATACTAAGTATTGAAGATGCGCTAAGTATCGCCGAAATAGCAACAACAACTAGCCCAAACTCAACAATCAACATGAGCACGACTAGTTCCATAAACACGATTCGTTTATTCCTCCAAGAATAGGTTAAATTAGCACATGTAAGACGTATTCCCGTTAGACCTTTACGAGAAAACAAACGTGATGCGCGGTTAATTGGTTTAACAGAAACTAGGGACTTCTCCAAAAACAAAGAATTATTGGCCCAAGCTGCCATCCCCCATATTGCAATTAACATCCAAAATATAAGGGTCGGCCCAATATTTTTAAAATCAATCTTGGTGAAATCCAGCTTCATGCCAGAAACAATAGCTATTGAAAGTATTACCGCTTGGGGCGTGAGGTTTCTTAGGAATTCGAGAAACGCAGCACGTCCGTCATTTAAAATATGCATACATTTCCTTGGCCTCTGTAGCTGTTGAATTCTATATAGTTAAAAACTTCAGCAGATATCTCCAACTGACCCTGAAAAATAAAGGTTTGTGAATTTATATGCCTGCATATTTTTACAACAATTGGTTATCTGAAGCCCCCGGGGCTCGGGGGCTTCAATCAACGCTTATTTACTTAGGAAAGATCGACCACCGGAGCTGCGGGAGCATAAGCCTTAACAGCTGCAATACCTCCGTCACGCGACTGAGAAGTGGTGTATGTCTCACTAACCCCGATCACCTGACCATTATTGGCATGCAAGGTAAAATAGTATTGCCAATTGGTGGACGTAGCTTTTTTGTAATTTACCTCATAAGGGGAGTGGACTTTGACCGACTGAATACCGTTCTGGCAGTTCGCTTTAGTCGTGTAGCCTTCGCTGGCTAGGATTTTTTCTCCATTCGGCGCCTTGAGGTGGAAGTAATATTGCCGATTGGAGCCTAAGAAAATCTCAAATTTTGCACTCATTTTTGTACTCCTTATTTCTCTTTGCGGACGCCCTTGAACGGCGTTTTGTCCGAGGTTTTTACGTCCATAAACTGGCCGGTTTCTGAATCTCGTTTCACCCAGTGCCCTGAAGGAGTCTGAGTTTGAGAGCGATCCCGGACCGCGCCATTGCGATGCCCATCACCTGCTGGAGGATTTGTAGCCATGCTTATCACCAATCTGATTAATTGATCCAGTTTAACCAGGTATCAAAGAAATACACTGGCTTGGGGATAAGCCTACTTACAAAATCTGGATAAGTAAAGCTGTTTAAGCAGATTCGCCTATCGCGTAATAGACATACTCAATACCGCCTGATTCAGCGGCTTCCTCTGCTCTGAGGATGTACCCTTGATCCAGCAGTTTTTTTAATTTGGTACTGGCATTAGGTACCGAAATTTCGAGCGTTTCAGCCACCTTAGCGGCCGTTACGGAGCGTTTAGACAGTACGCAATCTAAAAGCTCTTTCGCTGACGAGCTGATCTCAGGGCCGATGACCTCAAAATTGCTCCCATCCCAAATGGTCAGAGGTTGATCTTTGGCACGGGCCGCATAGCTCCAGTTATCGAGCAGATCTCGATTTTTTACATCTTTTAGAAAAAAACCACGCTCTCCTTTGAAGTGCTTGGCGACAGCAACCACACTTTCCCTTGGAAAAGATGCGTCCGTCGCCTCTATGTCAGCAAGCGAGATACCAAAAACGGCGTACTGAGGATGGGCCTCAACGACATCAAGGAGTTTTCGAAAGGTGGCTTTCCCTTGGACGTTGCCAAAAGGATGGTCATCATCGGTAAGGTCACCGAGATTGACTACATAAAATTTCTGATTCATTTTTCCAGTTTAACCAGAGGCGCCTGGCTGTCAATCAAGAATTCAAAGCAGATGTGAGTTCCGTGCAACGTTGGTATGCCTACGCGGTAATCACTCGTAAGCTTGCCGTGCGTATAAACCATCGTTAGCTCGAAATTCTGTTGTCGGATAGAGACAGTCGCGTTGTAATTCGCAGCGACATCACCACTGCGTTTAAGGCCTAAGCCCCGACCATCGTCACTTGAGCTGGAAATCTGCCCCTGCCGAAATACTTGCAGCACTAGCTCGGGACCCGCTTCGGGCTTAGAAAAGTCGAGCTTTTCAAAAATAGCCGGGTACTTTTCTGCCAGTATCGGCTGGAGACTGCCCACGATACCGACTCCACTGTCAGAGATTACAGTCTGGATTTTTCCGCCTTTTGGATAGTGCTGGAGCGCGGCAAAACCGGAGATCTGAGACTGCGCGTGGTCTCGCACATTTCCAAATAACTCAGAAATGACAGTGAATGCAGATTGTGAATAGTGCTCCCCCGCGCAGCTGACAAGGCTGTTTTTTAAACGTTTCGGGATAGTCTCATCAGGTAAAATATGGTCAATAGACGCCAGCTCAACCACACCGTCATTATTGCCGTGATGTGCTTTGGCGGCCGACCACTTTGGTCTCTTTGGAAGCACATCTACCTGACCATCTAGATGATCAAAGAACCCTAGGCGATTGAAGTAAGTCAGTGTTGTCTTGCAAGCGCTGAAATCAATCGATACCGACTTCTTCAGCATCACCAATTGATTACACAACGCCAAAATACGTGCAGCAGCGTCAATCATGATTTTGCAGCCAGTGGGCACCACAAATTCGACCACCGAGCAATCGAGATCCAATGGTGAACCAGTGATCGCCAAGGCCTCTTCAAAGGACGCGCTTCCAACCCAAGCTCCCGATTTAAGAGCAATTGTCAGCTTTCCAGGATTTACCAAAGACCAACAGCTCTTATCGTCCTGGATAAAAATTTCACGTTGTCCGTAGAGGATAGGGTTAACTACGGACTTCTGCGTATCGAGATGGCGTGCAATTTCTTTTGCCATTGCGCCAGGGTTCGACCTCAGAAATTTCTCAATATCAGCAATCATCGACGGGCTCAATCACCTAATTTCCTTGGCTCCCAGCCTTCCTGGCTGAGTTTTATGGCGAGCATGGCCGACGCTATTCATGCGTCACGATACACCGCTCTCGCACTATAGTGGCCTATCGACAGCGAGACAAAAAATTAACACCTGTGAGCCTCGAACACCAATCGTCATGCTTGATTAGCTTTACGGTTCTCCAACACCCTCAAACACCTCCCCTGGTCCAAATTTTCTGCTCCTGCCGCCCTTCGACTCCAGTAAAGAACGAAACACAAATACCTCAGTCCGGCTCGTGTTCGTTCACCATGGACAAGCAGCAGTCAATTGCCTCCACTGCTCGCATCAGATCAATCCTTAATGACGGTAGCGTTGTACGCATAACCTCGCTGTTACGCTCGGCCATCTCTAAAAAACTAACCAGGGCGGCATCGGAGTGTTGAATAAGACGTGCCAAGTGTTCTCCACGAGGACCACAAGTTCCTTTCAACCAGTTTTTGGCCGTTCGTTCGTTTGCGTTTGTCCATCTCATGAGCGTCTTCACGGCCTGGTGCGTCGAACCCAGCTCTCGTTGTAATGCCACAGCCAACCCCAACGCATACTCTTGCCTACTCGGAAATGTTTTGCCCTTTTTAGGAAACATTTTTCCTCCGTTGATCCTCTATGGTTGAAAGACACACCGCTTGCTTGATTAGCAACAATACGGGACGCCCCAACGGCGCACGTCTAGTGTGGATGCACGAAGGGGCTATTGCGTATGCGCAGTCATAAAAGTGCTCACTCAGAAAGCTCACGCCACGACGCAGGCTCGGCAGCGGCTTACGTACGGATGTCCACAGAACATCAGCAATACTCAACTGAAAATCAGCTCGACACAATCAAGCTCTATGCGGCAGCGCACTCCCTCGAAATCGTCAAAATTTACACCGACGCCGGTAAAAGTGGTCTTCGCCTAGAAGGGCGTGATGCTTTGATTCAATTGTTCACCGACGTTGAAAGCGGCCAAGTCAGCTTCTCCACCATTCTCGTCTACGACGTCAGCCGCTGGGGCAGATTTCAAGATCCGGATTTGGCTGCCAGCTTCGAAGTAAGGTGCCGACAGGCCGGTGTCTCGGTTCACTATTGCGCAGAGCAATTTGCTAATGACGGATCCCCACTCTCGAACGTCGTCAAGAATCTAAAGCGAATGATGGCCGGTGAGTACAGCCGCGAATTATCAGTGAAAGTTTTTGCAGGGCAGGCACGTCTGATTCAAATGGGCTTCAGACAAGGGGGGATGGCAGGCTATGGGCTAAGAAGGCAACTCGTGGATGCAGCCGGTGCCCCCAAAGCTGAACTGGTTTTAGGTCAACACAAAAGCATCCAGACAGATCGTGTCAAACTGATCCCAGGGCCATCGGAGGAGGTCGCGACGGTTCAGTGGATCTATAAGCAATTTGTTGAGGCGGGCTATACCGAAAGGGAGATTGCCGAGCAGCTAAATAATCGCGGACTCCAAAGCGACCTGGCCAGGCCATGGACCAAGGGTGCAGTCCACCAAGTGCTCACGAATGAGAAGTACATAGGAAATAATGTCTGGAATCGCTCATCTTTCAAGCTCAAGGATGAACACATACGCAACCCTCCGGACCAATGGGTTCGAGCAGACGGTGCATTTCCAGCCGTAGTGGATCCGTTATTGTTCGCTGCTGCCAGGGAGATCATCCAGTCACGCAGCTATCGCATGCCAGATTCAGAGATGCTGGAGAGACTCAAACAGCTCTATGAAAAATCTGGCTATCTGTCTGGTCTGATTATCAATGAGTCTGACGATTGCCCCTCCAGCACGGCGTATCAATATCGATTTGGCAGCCTTCTACGGACCTACTCGCTGATTGGCTACACCCCTTCTCGGGATTACGACTACGTTGTCGCCAATCATCAACTTCGACTGATGCACCCACTAATTCTGGCTCGTACTGTGGAGCATATTCAGCAAGTAGGAGGAAGAGTCGCCATCGATCCCGTAAGCGACCTACTCCAAGTCAACGAAGAGCTGCTGATTTCTCTTGTACTGTGCCGCTGTCAGCGTGGTAGCTCTGGGGCAAGTCGTTGGAAAATTCGCTTTGACCTTGGTCTCTCGCCAGATATCACCGTAGCCGTCCGTATGGAACCGGGAGAAGAGTTAGCCCGCGATTACTACATACTGCCGACAATCGATATTCAACAGCCCAACATCCGTCTGAATGAGTCCAACGCCTCCAACCTGGAAATCTATCGCTACGACAGCCTCGAAGCACTTGCGCAGCTGTCTCGTCGCACTGTTGTGGGGAAAGCCGCATGAACATGCCACAACACCCTCGAAGCCCACACCATGTCGGGGAGGCGGCAATCATCCAAATGATCAGTCTGGATCGTATTCGAGTCCTCAACCCTCGTGCGCGCAATAAGCAGGTGTTTGCCAAGCTGGTCGAAAATATTTCGAGCTTGGGCTTGAAGCGCCCGATTACCGTCACACCCTCCAACGTCCAAGAGCCTAAAGGTTTGTTCGAATTGGTATGCGGGCAAGGACGATACGAAGCTTTTTGTGCGCTCGGCGAAAGAGAAATCCCCTGTGTCGTCGTCAGTGCCAGTGAGGCAGACCGATTTCTCATCAGTCTTGTAGAAAATCTTGCACGCCGTAAACACACCAACAAGGACTTACTTTACTCCATCCAAATCCTTTCAGAGCGCGGATACACCACCAAACAAATCAGCGTCAAAACCAGCTTGGATCCGACTTATATCAACGCCATTCTTGTGCTCTTGCGCCAAGGAGAGGAACGGCTGATCGCCGCCGTGGAGAAAGGCTGGCTACCACTCAGTATCGCCACCGAAGTCGCCAGATCTAGTGATACCGAGGTGCAAGTGGCGATGGTGAAAGCCTATGAGACAGGTGTATTGAAAGGCGAACAGCTGATCAAGGTCAGACGATTAATCGACAGACGAAGGGCCTTGGGGAAAAATTATGGCCAACGGCGATCAACCGCCGACCAAACGACGACGCCGCAAAAACTCCTGAGGACCTACCAAACCGAGGTCAGGCGCCAGAGAGTCATGATTAAAAAATCCGACATCAATGAGCAACGCCTACTAATCATGGTAACTGCCATGCGGCGACTGCTGGCCGACGATTATTTCTGCACGCTGCTGCGCAGCGAAAAAATTCCGGACATGCCTAAGTCGTTGGCTGATCGTATTCAAGGTGAGGGCTGATCATGGCCCAGGTGAAACAAGGCTTTGAGAGACAGATTATCCCTGTCCCCCTCGACCAGATTTTACCGACCCGAACTCTGGATAAGGAGATCGAGCAAAGCAAAAAATACTTAACCATCATGACGTCCATTCGGGAGCTGGGGGTCATTGAGCCGCTCGCGGTGCATCGACAACATAATAACGTGGAGGGTACTTCAACCTTCATGTTGCTGGATGGCCATCTTCGCTTGTACGCGTTAAAAGCACTGGGCGCCAGCGAGGCCCTGTGCCTGCTATCAACCGATGACGAAGGCTTTACCTACAACCGGCAGATCAACCGCTTAACGCCTGTGCAAGAGCACAAGATGATCCTCGCCGCTATTCATAAGGGCATTTCCCCAGCCCTGATTGCCAAGGTACTGGGCATCAACGTGGACCGCATCCATGAGCGCCAGCACTTGCTTGATGGCATTGCCCCTGAAGTAGCGGAAATGCTCAAGGTCAAAATGGTAAGCCAGGACGTTTTTCGTACGCTTAGAAAAATGAAACCCTTCCGCCAAATTGAAGCGGTAGAACTGATGGTTTCCGCCAACTGCTTCACCCAGACCTATGCAGCGATGGTACTGGCGGCGACGCGCCCAGACATGTTGATTGAGAAAAAAACCAACCTCGCATCCGAGGTCAGCGTTGAGGAAATCGCAAGGATGGAACGCGAGATGGAAAAGCTGTACCACGATTACAAAGTCGTTGAAGAGACGCTGGGGGAAACGATGCTGATTCTTGTGGTTGCGAAGGGCTATATCGTACGACTGCTACGCAATGAAAACATATCGAGCTACTTAAACCGCTGCCATGGCGAACTCTTGGAAGAGCTAAGCGCGATCATAGACGCGGTCAGTTCCGACGCCAGAACGCCCGAACGGGAATGACCATTTCAAAACCGATCTTTTTCAGTAACGCTCAAGTGGTCTGAGTGAAACCGCTGAGAGCGGCCAAATCGAACTGCAATCTTCTAGGCACAGGCCCCTCATCGTCTGCAAAGGCAGGTCGAACAAGGGTGTGCTTTCATCAAGACGGCAACGCACTATCTTCATCCAGAATGGACGCGCCGCTGGGCGTGAGCGGATCCAACCAATCAGCCATACCGCGCGCCCAATTCAGCAACGACCGCTGCTCTGGATTGATATCCTCACCCTGGTGTTCCTCCAGCGCCGCAAGATATTCCCGAAGGCGTACAGCACGCTGCCAACGCAGCGCCTGGTCTTCCAGTTGGGCCAAACGTTCACGTTCTAGCGCTTGTGCTTGCTGTCGTTGCACAAGGGATTGCCGGACCGCCTCGCGTTCCGCAGCCTCAATCGCGTACCGCTCTTCGCGCTGAAGAATCTCAACCGCTCGGGTCACCATCAGCACAATCAAGTGATTGAGCTGATCCTCTACCGAGCGGGCGCTGGAATCACTGACTTTTCCACCAAAACCGTCGCTGACAATTACCTGCAATTTTCCCGTGGGCTGAAACTGCCACTTCGGCCAATACCCTGCCTCACCAGCGGCGGCTTCCGCCAGCTCTGTGGCGGTGGGCACATAGTCCAGGCGATGCGTGGATTCATAAAAACGAACGGTCAACGCCACACCCAAGACTTTCACCTCCATACGCTGGCACCCCGATGTCAAGCTATAACCCCGCATTTCCAGGGCTTGCAGCAGGGTATTGGCTACGCTCAAGGTGCGCGACAGCAATGCTGGTGACACGGAAATATCCAAGGTGCCTGCGGTGGTTTGCGGCAACCCTCGCGCATCAATTCTTGGACGTTGCAGCGAAGCCTGGGCCGCAACCACCACGGGGTGCCAAGCCTGCACAGGCATCACTACGCGGATGCGGTTTTCCTCTCGGGCCTCAAACTCGATCACCGCCGCCAACCGAGGATCGACAGGCGTAGGAGAATCAATAGTCGCCGGGCGAGTGGGGCGTCGCAAAGTACTAGGTGCACCGGTGTAAGCCGGTAAGACAGGGGCAACAGGTACCGATTTACCCGCCGCCCGCTTGGCCCAATACCCTTGGGCGGGACGAGGAATATTTAGGCGGGTACACAGTTTGGCAAGGCCCACATCCGACAGGCCGTAGCGGCGAGCGACTACGGTCAGGGGCTCGGCCCAAACTTCCGCCAGCAGTTGAGCGCGATCATACAGTTGCCCCATGCACTGGATCCCCCGTGTAGATGAAACCACCACCGATTAAACCGAAGCTCGATTATGCGCACTGCGGTTCGAATCCACTGTTGCGCATCAAAAAGCGCAATGTGAGCAGCGGTCAAGCACCCGGATTGCGTACCAGCGCCCAGTGCAACCCCGCACATCAGCAGATTCACCATACAGGTGTAAACCAAAGTGTTGCCAAACACGAATTGACAGCCACCAACAGTCAAAGTACCGTAGGACCATATCAACACTTTACCCAACAGGACAATCCTATGGTCGACGCTATCCACGCCGCTCTGAGCCAGCTTACCACCGAGGGTGACCTGATCCATGGCACCGCCGCCTTAGTGGAGAGCATCAAATCTCACACCCACCTCTCTTACAAAAAAATTGGTGATGCAGCCGGGGTTACTGAGCAGGGCGTGCGCCGATGGCGCGAGAACAACTCGGGCCAGGCCTCACGTGTCCAAGCCCTGATGAACTTTGCTCAGACCCTCACCACTGCACCCGCTGGGGCTACCGTTCGACCCGCTGGCAATGCCGCCGATGCCATACGCGCCGTGACCCCCCTGTCAGTACAGACCTGCGTCAAACAGGCCCTTGAGAATCTGTTGGGTATCGGACTCAACGCATGCACTATCGTAAAGCTTGAAACCTTCAATGGTAAAGTCACTGTCGAGCTGGCCCTGGACTAAGCCCATTGCTCTCGACACGTTGACCCGCCCACGCCGGAGCGCGGACGACGCTTGCACGCCCCCTATAACGCTAAAAGGAATACACCGTGGCCCGCACTCTGCTGGATGTCCAACTCGCCCGTCAGCTGTATCCACTATTGATTGAACTGGCCACCGCCCAGGAAATCCTGACTTACGGGCAATTGATCGAGCGCGCCCAGGCCCGTTACCCGGATGATCAGCGGGTGGCCAACCTGATCCCGGTGCGCATGGGACGCATCCTGTGGGTGATATATGACTTCGTTGCTGAACGCGATCTGCCACGTTTGACCTTGATCATCGTCAGCGCCGGGGATCAATACCCAGGCAGCGCCATGTGGCAGCACGATTGTTCGGCCGAACAACAACGCTGTTTTGCTTTTGACTGGTCGACGGTTGATCAGGCCTTTGACCTGTATGGGCAACACAGCGAAAAAGCGGTCACGCCCCTTCGACGCGTCCCTCGTGAACAAGCAAAACAGCTGATGGCCGCCCATTACCACAATCCGGCACACGTGTACCCGAGCGGCATTCGAGCCCTGCGGGAAACGATCATCGAAAACATCATGAACGGGCTGTCGGTGGAGGAGGCGTTTAAAATCGAAGCCGAGTTGCTGACGCCGCCAGACTTCGCGTAATCAAAGACAGCTAGGCGTTCCCATCGGCCTTCCGTGCGCCCTCACCAAAGTGCAGATTTTGCACGTTGCTTTTTGGCACGGCACCTAGCGTGAAGATTTCCATCAGCCGCCTCTGCGTCGTACGCTCATCAGCGCCGTTCGGTGCTATGAGCTTTCTGCAACCGCAGCGCGTTAAGCCAGACCGGCTTAAAAAAACAGCTGCAAAGGATCACTGTTAGCGCTTGCGTAAAGGCTGTGATTTCCCGAATTGCTCGGCGATCTCGGCGCATTTTTGACCTAGCGCCTGATCGATGCGGCCCCGCGCTTCATCATCAAGCGCGTCATATTGGGCTTTCCACTCTGCCAGTGCCTTTCGCTTTCTGACTTGACTCTCGGCCTTCAGAGCCAGCATTTGGTTGAACGCCTGCCGTTTCCGCCTTTTCTCGTCATCGTCTTCGGGCAAATCTGTCATGTCGACCTCCTCTACTGGGGGAGTGGAAAGTATCCGCATCGGAGCGTTTAGCGCCCTACACCATTTCCCGCTAATGGAGCCCGCCAGGAGTAAAATGAAATCCTTTTAAGACCGTCTTGATCAACTGGCTCAACGACGCCCGGCCGCCCTTTGAGTCGAACGTTACGACGATGTAGTAGCTCCCGGAACGGGTGTAGATCGCCCAAAAATCGGTCCAATCCGTTATTTGCTGGATATCGCTGGTGCGAATCAAATGACCATCGGCGAACTCACCGCCCGGAGTGCGGCGAACATGCCCGAAACTATTGGCTACACAACAGCAGCTTGCGAAGTGCGCATTGATCAGGAAGGCCGTAACCGGGCGGCCAAAATCCACGCGTTGTGCCCACGCCAGTCGTTTTTGTGCATATAGACTTGGCTTGACCATCGTAAAGCCTCCCGACGCGCTAAAGCTGCGTCTTTTGCAGTGCCATTCAACTGAGTTTTTTGCGTAAACCGACCCGCGTAGTTTGTTGGCCGTATCCCACAACGTTTTCTTGAACTCTTCACTGGTCATCTACTTGGTCCTGTCCTTACGTTTTCGTTTGTGGGCGCTTCCTGCGCCACCATCCGTACTGGGGAGGCCGCTATAGCCCTCGCGAGCTGAAGCGGAATTGATCATTACGCGAGACATACCAAAGTGGCTGGCGATTTCGGTTTTTTAAGCATGACGGCAGAGCAATACGAAAATGTAGCGCTTGAAATCGGAGGGGTCGATGGGCCGCGCAGAATATTGGCGGACGTCCCCAGCCAGGACTCTGGCGTTTCGAGTGAAAGCCTGTCAACCATTGGTAAATCAGTCACTTAATAAAACGATGACGTGCCAGCGCCCGAAGATAACAGCCATGCTGCTCAGACAAATAAGAATTTGGAGTGGACTACTCCTCCCGATAGGGGACACAACCTTCATAGTTTGAAGAGTTTGTGAGAGCGCATAGCCAGACCAAAACAACCGTCATTGGGCCATATTTATAGCCCAATACATAGCAAAACCCCGGCACAAGACCGGGGCTTTTTCCTACTCCGCGACAATAACTCGCCCACTAGCGACACTTAATGTGCCCATCGACACCTGATCAGAAGTCCAGGTTAGAAACCGCCAGTGCATTGCTCTCGATGAAATCACGACGAGGCTCGACCGCATCACCCATCAGGGTGTTGAAGATCTGATCCGCGCCTATGGCGTCTTCGATGGTCACGCGCAACATGCGACGCTGAGCCGGGTCCATGGTGGTTTCCCACAATTGGTCAGGGTTCATCTCGCCCAGACCTTTATAGCGCTGGATGGTGTGACGCTTGGTGCTTTCAGTCATCAACCAGTCCAGGGCTTCCTTGAACTCCTTGACCGCTTTCTTGCGTTCGCCGCGCTGAATGTACGCACCATCGTCCAGTAGGGTGCTCAGTTGCGCGCCCAGGGTGACTACGGTTTTGTAGTCATTACTGCCGAAGAAGTCGCGGTTGAAGGTGACGTAGTTCGACAGGCCGTGGGAGATCAGTTCCACCTCCGGCAGCCAGACGTTACGTTCACGGTCTTCACGCAAACTGGCTTTGTATACGAGGCCAGACTTTTCGACGGTGCGCAGACGAACTTCGTACTGTGCCAACCACGCCTGCATGTGCGCGTGGTCACCCAGCTGTTCAAGGCTGATCGATGGCAGGTAGATGAAGTGCTCGGTAAGCTCCTGAGGGTACAGGCGCGACAAGCGCTTGAGCGTCTTCATCACCATGCGGAAGTCGTTAACCAGGCGCTCCAACGACTCGCCCGAGATGCCCGGTGCTTCGTCGTTCAGGTGCAGGCTCGCATCTTCCAGGGCCGACTGCGTCATGTACTCTTCCATGGCGTCGTCGTCTTTGATGTATTGCTCTTGCTTGCCCTTCTTGACCTTGTACAGCGGCGGTTGAGCGATGTAGATGTAGCCGCGCTCGATCAGCTCAGGCAACTGACGGAAGAAGAAGGTCAGCAGCAGGGTACGGATGTGCGAACCGTCAACGTCGGCATCGGTCATGATGATAATGTTGTGATAGCGCAGCTTGTCGATGTTGTATTCGTCGCGGCCGATACCACAACCCAACGCCGTGATCAGGGTGCCGACTTCCTGCGAGGAAATCATCTTGTCGAAGCGCGCCTTCTCAACGTTGAGGATCTTGCCCTTCAACGGAAGGATGGCCTGGGTACGACGGTTACGACCCTGCTTGGCGGAACCGCCAGCAGAGTCACCTTCCACCAGATACAGTTCGGAGAGGGCAGGGTCCTTCTCCTGGCAGTCCGCCAGTTTGCCGGGCAGACCGGCGATATCCAGCGCGCCTTTGCGACGGGTCATCTCGCGGGCTTTACGCGCCGCTTCACGAGCACGCGCAGCGTCGATCATCTTGCCGACAACCAGCTTGGCTTCGTTCGGATTTTCCAGCAGGAAGTCGGAGAAGTATTTGCCCATCTCCTGTTCCACGGCGGTCTTCACTTCGGAAGACACCAGCTTGTCTTTGGTTTGGGAGCTGAACTTGGGGTCCGGCACTTTTACCGAGATAATTGCGGTCAGGCCTTCACGCGCGTCGTCACCGGTGGTGGCAACTTTGTGCTTCTTGGCCAAACCTTCAGCTTCGATATAGTTGTTGAGGTTACGCGTGAGTGCGGAACGGAAACCCACGAGGTGAGTACCGCCATCGCGCTGTGGAATGTTGTTGGTAAAGCACAACAGGTTCTCGTTGAAGCTGTCGTTCCACTGCAGCGCGATTTCAACGCCGATGCCGTCTTCACGCTGAATGTTGAAGTGAAACACCTGGTTGACCGCAGTCTTGTTGGTGTTCAGGTATTCAACGAATGCACGCAAGCCGCCTTCGTACTTGAACAGCTCTTCCTTGCCGCTGCGCTCGTCCTTGAGGACGATACCTACACCGGAGTTCAGGAAAGACAGTTCACGAATCCGCTTGGCCAGGATGTCCCAGCTGAAATGGATATTTTTGAAGGTTTCATCAGACGGCTTGAAGTGGATCTGCGTGCCCGTGGTTTCACTGTCGCCAACGATTTTCATCGGTTCTTGAGGAACACCATGGACGTAGGTCTGCTCCCAGATCTTGCCGGCACGGCGAACAGTCAGGATCAGTTCTTCGGACAGGGCGTTAACGACCGATACACCCACACCGTGCAAACCGCCTGAAACCTTGTAGGAGTTGTCGTCGAACTTACCGCCGGCGTGCAGCACAGTCATAATGACTTCAGCTGCCGATACGCCTTCTTCTTTGTGAACATCGACCGGAATGCCGCGACCGTTGTCACGCACGGTGATGGATTCGTCCGGGTGGATGATGATGCTGATGTCGTCGCAGTGACCGGCCAGAGCTTCGTCGATGGAGTTGTCGACCACCTCGAACACCATGTGGTGCAAACCGCTGCCATCATCGGTGTCGCCAATGTACATACCG
>Ga0302347_1002091_pt1 | contig 21480 bp, 17 predicted proteins | sample PhyWR1_FD_202178 | JGI IMG/M metagenome (GOLD analysis project Ga0302347, IMG submission 202178) | Leaf surface microbial communities from wheat plants in UC Gill Tract Community Farm, Albany, California, United States - DLSL W.R1 (v2)... | ecosystem: Host-associated > Plants > Phyllosphere >...
CCCTTTGTACAAAATGAGCTGGATCAAACAAATTGAAAGATCCCATTTTTTCAGCTACCTGAGCTGCATCTTGTGCTTTATTTCCGTTTTTATCAGGAATCATTATAATCTGGTAATAATTAGATAAATAGACATCACTGTAGTAATCAATGATACTCCTGTTGTCAAAGTCTGTAGTGGCTCTTTCCCAAATCCGTTGATACTTTTGCCATTAGTATTAAGATAGATGATATCACCATTCTGTAACCAGTAATAAGGCGAATTCATAGCATCTTCTCTTGTAAGATCTAATCTTGCGGTTTTTATACCTTCAGGATATTTTCTATGGATCATTATATTTTTACGATCAACAGTACGATTAAGACCACCATTCATAGCGATGGCCTGCATTATATTAAGTTGAGTTACATAAGCTGTTTTTTCTCCAGTTACCCCAACAGTTTCCATGTCACCCAATAGATAATAACGGATACCATCAAGATTCAGTCTAACTTCGGATTTGCCCTGTAAGAAATTTTCGTTTACTTTTTCCTGTATCTCTTTGGTCATATCTTCCAAAGTTCTGCCTTCTGCCTTGACATATCCGATCCCGAAAATATTAACATCTCCTTTAGAATCTACTTTCAATCCATTAAAATAAAAAGTAGCATTACCCCCATTGCCATTGCCGCCACCAGTTTGCCCTCCTCCTGTCTGACCAGTATTGTTACTGCCAGCAGCAGATGCGTTGAGTGAAGAATAAAATTGGGCAGCATCACCTTTTGGAGTTGTCACAACATTTAAACTTAATATATCTCCTTTTGTAACTCTATATTCTGGAACATTGTAAGGGACTAACCCCTCCTCATTAATAGTGAGACTTTCGCTAGGCTGTAGATATCGAACATCTTTTTTTGTAACGCAGGAAGAACTAATTCCCACAAGAATAAGTAATAAAAATATGTTAAAAATATAACGGTGTTTCATCAATGTTTCTTTTTGCAAAAGTATAACAATTTTAATCTTTTTTGAATCGTAACAAAAATATCGGAATATAAGCTCCTAAAAAACCTAATGTTACAATAATTAGTAATAATTGATTTACATTAAGATGTCTTAAAAAATAGGCCGCTATAATTATAAAAAGATAGTAAGCAATAATGTAAGCAGTAGATCTGCGGTGAGTTAATCCAAGATTCAATAGTTTGTGATGGATATGATTTTTATCCGGAGATAATACTGATTTTTTATGATAAATTCTGGTAATAATTACTGTAAGCGTGTCTATAATTGGTAAAATTAAAATAGCCACTGCAATTACCGGAGCAGATTGTAAGTGATAAAAGACGTCATCTCTTTTCGCAATAAAAATATCAATAAAAGATATTCCGGTGAACGACAACAAAAAGCCCAATATCATGGAACCTGTATCACCCATAAATATTTTGGTACTTCTTTTATTGGACAAATTATAAAATAGAAAACCTAAAGAAGCGGCAATCAAAATACCGCAAAGAATAACCAAAGGATCATTGTGACTTCCTAATCTGAAAAAACTGATCCCAAACAAGGCACTTGTGGCAATGGTATAACTGCCCGCTAATCCGTCTATTCCATCAATCAGGTTAAAAGCATTAATCAAAATAATAAATGTCAATATACTGAAGGCTACACTCACATAATAATTAATCTCATAGACCCCAAAAACCCCAAAAAGATTTCTGATACGGACATCAGAACCTATAACAAGCAGCGCTGAAACTAATATTTGAGCCAACAGCTTTTTATAAGCCCGCAGAACCATAATATCGTCCATTACACCAACAAAAAACAGAATAATGAAGGAGGCAAACAAGAATTTATAACGGTCAAATAATTCGTATGCGAAGATTGGAGCGCAAACGCCTAATGAAAAAAAGATGGCAATTCCACCAAGATTGGGGATTTTTCTCAGGTGAGAACTCCTTGCGCCAGGCTCATCCATCAGATTTTTTCTTCTGGAAATTTTTATGATTGTAGGAATTGCAACGTAAGTAATGAGAAACGAGAATGCAAAGCCGAGCAAGAGCTTAAAATAAAAGAAAGATATTCCGGTGCTTTCTAAAAAAGTTTCGAAATTATTATTCATTCAGTGTTTTTATGGCTTATTATTAATTTATCAATAACCTGACGAGCTTCTTCAATCTCAACAGACTTAGGGTGTAATAAATTTTTTTCTTCAGGGGCAAAGATAATAGATAATTCCTACCAAACCGCTTATATTGCAATATATCTTTAATTTTTAAGCCATTAGTTTTGATAAAAGTATCCAGTTCTTGTGACATTTTATCAAAATCGCCTGCATCTTTTACGAAAGCCAAATAAGCCAGAAATGTATAAACGCCTTCCAAAATCTGAAATCCTTTCAAAGCTTCCAATTGATTAGAAAATTGACTTTGATTAAATTTCTTGCTCACAGTTTCTACAGCCTTCAGAATATCAAGACCTTTCATAGTATGACTTTTACTGATAGAATCCTGTCTTTCCAAATATTGATAATGATAATTAGGCGTGAATGCTAAGGTCTGACACTGAAGCAACAATTGAGGAATCAATTCAATATCTTCGAAATGAATTCCTTTTTTGAATCTTTTATCTTGAAATAATTCTCTTCTGAAAAGCTTATTACAAGCAAAATAAGAAATATCCGAAAAAACTGAAAGATTATTTTCCAGAACGATCCTCTCAGGAAAGTTTGGAAGTTGTGTTAATTTTTGAGTGATACTTCCATTCTCATCCACCTTTTGAAGATTACAGATTGTCATTTCGGCGTTCTGTTTTTCAGCAAGATTGTACATCTCTTCAAACATCATTTCGGAAACATAATCATCACTATCAACAAAGCCTAAATACTGTCCTTTCGCTCGATCTATTCCGAAATTTCGTGCATCGCTTAATCCACCGTTTTCTTTCATAAAGCCAAAAATCCTGTCCGGATATTCTTGCTGAAATTTATCAATAATCTGTTGAGACTGATCCTGACTACCATCATTCACGACAAGAATTTCTATTTCCTGCAAAGTTTGATTAACTAATGACAACAAGCATTTTTCCAGATATAACTCAACGTTATAAACCGGAACAATGATCGAAACTTTAAACAAATTTTCTTGATTTATCATTACCAATATGTCGCAACTTCGTTGCTCCCTATATATGAATATTATTTTCTACCAAGATTTCGAGACTTCGTCGCTTTATTTAATTTCTTGTAAATCTTGAACCTAAAAAGCCTCTCTTAGCTTCATCAAAATCCGATCGTGAACACGGAATGCAATTATCTATATTTTCATCCTCGCCAAAATACCAAAGATTGCTGAAAACTTCTCTCTTGAAAGCGTATTGCTCATCATTAATCAAAACATAAAAAGTCTCATAAGATTTCTCTTTCGGATGTGATTTTTGAATATTGATTCCTTCTACTAAATACCAAATCATTTGTGCCAAAAGCTGATGATTGAGTTGAGAATCAGAATAAATATTATAATTGAAAATTCCCACAGATTTCAACCTTTCACTCAATCCGATTTCTTTCATATAAGCACAAATTTCCCTTCTATTCAGTCCATTGACTTGTGGATTCATAGAAAATGCTTCGGCAAAAGTTTCAATCGCATCGCAGTTAATTGTAACCAAATCTGCCTTTCGGAAATAAGGTTCAGTTTTCTCCGTAGAATTCATCATCTCCGCCAGACGGATGATGTCGAACTGAACTTCTTTAATCAATTTCACAGAATCCATTTCGTTGAGATGTTTCTGATAACCTAAGTGATGATAATTTTTTATTGAGAAATTTTTGGATCCTAAGATTTTGCTCAAGAAATTGGACTCGTGGATTTCCTCATCCTGCTTCAAAGAAACTACGTTGCTAATCTGAGTATAATTAATATCTTTCTGATGAAAATTGAGCGCTGAAAACAGCGAAAAAGCCAAATCGTTGCTACCTCCAATAATTACGGGAACCGCACCTTTGTAATGACAAGCCGACAAAACTTCCTGCAGAATATAATGCGAATCCTGAGGCGTTTTTCCGGAAACCAGATCGCCTAAATCTATAATCGGAATATCGAAATCAAGTTGTGATAATCTATAAAATTCTCTTCTGATTCCTGTGAAATCCTGACTTTCTGCATCGCCATTCGCACCACGATAATCTGAAACGAAAAGCAAAACAATACTATTTTCTTTGATTTCATTTGTTATTTTATTTCCGATTTGCCACTTCTCGGTTCGAAATGATCTTGGCGTAATAATAAAGTCTTCGAAGTTCATAATTTCTAATCTACAATTTTTATAATAACGTCTTTTGGTGTCTTTTTGGAAAATTCAATCAGTTGATTTCTAAGTCTAAGTGTATTTTCTTTCTGCACAGAATAAAAAGAAACAGTTGTTCCGCCAGCCATATAATTATTCTGAATTGTCAAAGTTCCAACTTTTGAAAAATAATCCGGCATTTTTACCCATTCATCAAAAACCAAAGCCACATCAAACATCTGATTTTTTGCGGCATTATAAACATACTTTTGCAAAGCTTTGTTATCTGTAAATTTGGCATGGTCATTTTTTCTCAGTTTTGCCACTTCAATACTTCCCAAACCGTAAGTATCCAAAAGATGAATATTATTAAAGTAAGTAATAGCACCAATATCATTAGCAACAACTCTCGAGTTTCTGTAATATTGATGAAGGAAATCTGCCAGTTGAATCTGCTGGTCAAATATATTTTTAGAAGCAATCGGCTGTTTTTCCAACATCGTTCCGAATCTCATATAAAGTGTTATCAATAAAAGAAAAACTGTTCCAAATTTTAGAACGTTATTAGCCACATTTTTTTGAAAAACCTCATCAATAAAAGGTGTAATCGCCAATAAAACAATGACAACCAGATAAGACTCATATCTAATCAGCCAGCCAAAATTGGCGAACAAAAGATGAATTGCAAATCCGCAAAACACAACAAAAGGAATAGCAATTTTGGAGTGTTGGAGAATTTGAGGGTTTTTGAGTTTATGAGTTTTTACGTTTCTGAAAATCTGGATTAATAATATTAAAATCAATACCAGAACTGAAATTCCACGATAAGCATTTCCTGCAACTCTGGTAAAGAATCCGACAATTCCATCGTTCGTATTGCCCTTTAAAATTAAAGAATTAGGCAGAAAAAACGAACCGTGATCCAATGAGATCCACCCGTAAACCACAACCGGAACGATTGCAAAGAGTCCTAAAGCAATGCTTATGACATAATCTTTCTTAAGAAAGAAAAGGTAAACGCAAATAGAGAAAATGAAAAATAAGCTCTCATATCTGAAACCTACGGCAATGATAGAAAACAAAGCAAGATTCGAAAAGTTTCTCGGGGTTTTATCTTCAAGGTATTTTTGAAATCCTAGTAAAACCAAAACCATCGCCAATGTATGAAAAACGTGTTCCATCCCTGTCATTATCATCAGATGCAATGGCATTAGTAAAACTACAGATGATAAAACAATGATATAAGTTGTCGGGGAAAATCGTTTCAGATACCGATGAAAAATCAGAATTAATCCAATTCCTGCAACACTATTTGCAACCAGCGGGATATATTCCCAATTTCCAAATACTTTAATCAGAATTGCTAATAAAAATGTGAAAAGTGGAGACGATGTTGTGGAAGAAAATTCATATTGGGTAATTCCCCAGGTTTGAAATTCAGCGAAATTCTTCGCCATAGAAAGATGAATGTACGCATCATCCAAGGGATAAATATATCTTCCCGCAAAATCCACAACCACCTGAATATTGAAAAAAATCAATAATCCAAGAATTAGAAATATTATTAAAAGTGTTATGTTATTTTTCATCTATTTTTATTGAGGAAACCAAAGGAAGTTTTGATATTTATCTGGTGTGAATCGTCCAGCATCTCCCTGATACTTTACAAATACAAAATAGTAAAATATCATAAAAACTACAAAGAACAGGTGTGCCAACTTTTTGACATTTTTATTATCCATAGCCGCAATAATATTAGTAATTACAAGCGATGCAAACGCTAAATATGAACCCACCAATCTTGTAGAAAAGACAGGATTACTTCTCATTATAAAATAAAGACAGACACCCATCACCAAGAGATTTCGCATATACTCGTAATAATATATTTTCTCACAGGCTACTTTATCATAAGTAATCAGCAAAAAGCTGAAAACTAAGATTTGACCGTCCATGAAACTGGATCCTGAAGCTTCGTAATTGATATATCCATTATATCCATTAGAAACGTCCTGAACATTAAGTGTTTCCAAAAAGGAAGAAAATAGATTATATACTTGAAAAGGCGATAATATTACACAGGCAAGAATAGAATAAAAAATCTTATTGGAGTTCATTGGAATTGTTGCAATCCAATAAGCCGGCAAAAAGATAATGGTTGATTTATGAAATCCGTATGCAACGTACATACATAAAAGGAACCACCATACTTTTCTATCTTTGATAAATGTGAATGAGAGCATACACATCGTCATGCCCAATGCTTGTCTCATATGCCCGCTATCTGCAATGAAATACCCTGGAATAAAAAATAAAAGAATAGCAAAAACAGGATATTTGGAGTCTTTGTAGAAAACCATCAGCTTTCCTCCAATCGTTATAATTGCACTTATCAATGTAAATTCTTTGAAAGGAAAACCTGTTGCATATACCCACTTATTGAGCATCGCATACATCCACTCGATATCTATTCTGGATTGTCGGAACAGCATTTTATCTACCAATTGTCCATATTCGATTGTAGGAAAATATTGGCTGTACATCGAATCGTAAACCGGATAGTCTGCTCCAACATAACGCCTGTAACCAATCGCAATAATCATATAAACACCAATCGTCCAAAAAATAAATTTCGGAGTTTTAGAATTCTCGTCTCTGTTAACCTCTACAAAACTATAAAGGATTAAAAAAACAAAAATAATGGTGAAAATGGGGTGTAAAAATGCCATTAATTGCCTTTGTGCTATGTGTTTTTCTCGTTAGAATCTTCAAATATAATTCTTATTTTAAGATTATTAAACAAGTATTAATTGGGTTTAATTTTTCAGATATTAATTATTTTTTAATCATTTTTTTTAATAAATACAATCTTACCGGTTCTTCAAAATATTTGAAAGCCAAAGAAGCCATCATCAAATTAATCAAAACCAATATCAACAACTCTACAGGACTGGAAATATATTCTGAGACATTCAGTTTTCCGATATAGTTTTGAAACGGCTTGAACAAATAAAACGCTGTTAGCTGAAACATATAAAAAGCAAAAGAAATATTGCCCAGATAAACCATCCTTTTTGAATTGAATAACTTATCAAAATACGTTGGAAATGACAATGAATAAATCATCCCAGCAAATAGCAACATACACAAAGCATCAACTTTGTAATCTGTGATTGTAAGAGTCAATAAAGCCAAAACACTAGCCGCAAAAATCACACTCGCTGCGTTTTTCGAAATATTAAAATCAAATCTTAATAATCCTATTAAAATTCCCAGGAAAAACTCAGGAACAATCCTTTCGATTCCGTTAAAAGTATATTCATTAAGGTCAAAATTCTCTATATTGAACCATCTTACAATAAAGAAAAGAACAACAGCACCAAGAACAATTCTGCCCCAAAATTTACTCAATTTGATGATGAAAGCTGCTGTAATGAATAGGAACAGATAAGCAAACCATTCATCTGACAAACTCCAGGAATGCGTGTTCCAGCTCAATGAATCATTGATGTTCCAGGCGTGAATCATCAAGAGATTTGAAACAATATGATCAGGTCTTATAATCAGATCTTTTTGATGAAAAACATATTTTCCAACAAACAAAAGCACTCCAACAATTACAAAAGTCAATATCTGAAGCGGATAGATTTTTGCAAATCTTTTAACCAGAAAATTATAATATTTCTTTGAGGTTACTTTTTCCAAAATAAAGCTTTTATGATAAGCATAGGTCAAAATAAAACCACTCAACACAAAGAAAATATCAACACCCAAATAGCCTTTCTTCACGAAGAAATTATCCAATCCTCCGGTATAAACGCAAAAGTGGTAGAGGAAAACCCAAAATGCAGTATAGAATCTCAGTCCTGTTAAATTGTTCAGCATTGCAATATGTTTTACCAGTAAAAATTTCCAATCATCTGCATTCCAAAAGTTTGGAGAAGGCATAGATAAAACAAGGTTTTAAAATTGTCAGAACTAATATTCTTCAACAAAATGAGGAAATAAGGCACCAAAAACAGACAGGCTCTCGCCGTTTCACCCGTTCCGTAAGCGCCCGTCAAAAGCATTGTTGAAATGGCCGTGATGGCTGAGAAAAACAAAATATTGATATTCCGGTTTTCAAAAACTTCCGTTCCTGATTTCCTGGAAAAGAAAACCGCTAAATAGCCGAAAGACAGAAACAGAAAAATTTCGCCAATGTCTTCCAATCTTGTCATCAGATAAACAAATGGCTGATGGAATAATCGGAAGCCATCCGGATTTTCGGATTGTGATGCTAGTAGAAATGTCTCTAACTGATTATATTCGGTTGTTGAGTAAATTACTGTGAAAGTCAAAACAAAAACAACAGCGCTCATCAAACTTAGCCAGACAAAATTCCATTTTCCTTTGACTAAAAAATAGAAACTAATACAGCCAAGAAATGCAAACAGAAATAATCCTGAAAACGTCAAAAGATTAGTCAGAATCAATCCAGAAGAAATTAACAAAAATGAAATAGAATCAATTCTCTTCTGATGAAAAATTCTCGCAAATCCTAGTAGAAAAATTAAGGTTGAGGTCAACACCAATGCATCAATCGAAACCAAAAGATAGATATTAACGGAAGGAATTACCGCCAACAAAAGCAGCATCCGTTTCCTTCTGGTTTCTTCAAATCCTAGATAAAGCAGAATCTTATAAAACAATGGGAAAGACAAACTTCCAATCGCAAAAAACACAATTGCAAGAGTCTCGATATTAGAAATATTCAGAATCCAATAATGCAAAAGTGTCGCAAATGGCGGATGCGTTTTGGTGTGCATCTGGAAATGCTCCAGATTTTTGGAGAAATCTCTTAACCAAATTTGTCCGTCGGTAATCGCCAAAGCATCGGTATAATATTGTCTCCCTTTCAGGTAAAACGGTTGCAGGAAAGCAATATCAAAATTTCCCTGACTCAGATTGCCTAATAAAACCAAAACAATAGCGATAACAAAAAGAAGAACGACATTCAGTTTTTCAGAATACATGAAAGCGAAAATCCCTGCAATCAAAAATAGAAATGCAAACACAAATCCACTCCACAAAAACTGATTGGGATAGATGACGGAAATCGGGAAAAGGATACCTGTGCCGGTGTAACCACCTTGATTCTGGTAATAAAAATTGGCGCCCGCCATTGCAACCCAAATAACGATCGCTACAAAAAAAATCAGCCAGGGAAAGTTTTTAAGATTTGCCAATTGTAATTTTCCACCCATCAGGAAATGTGTTTTCTTGGTTTTAAGGGCAAAAATATTAATAAAACTTCAGACTGTTCATTAATTTTTTGTGATTTGCTAAACACAAAGGCACAAAGTTCATCACAAAGCACACAAAATTTGATGAAGTTTTCTCGTGACACCTGTTTTTAATCTATTTATTCAAAATCTCAAACACAAAAGTGGTAGAAGTTTCAAACGCTCCGCCTTGTGTAGCTCCGAATAAAAACTGAGGTTTCTTTCCATCTTTGCTCATCAGAAGCATCGGGCGCTCCAGTCTGCCAAATCGTTTCAAATGTTTTGGAGGCGTTGGTTCTGTGACATAAGATTTCATATCGAGATAGGCGATTTTTGGCGTTGTCCAGTTCAATCCATTTTTGGAGGTTAGATGCAAACCAAATTCGTGGTTATAAAACCCCATATCGCGCGCCACAAGGTGGAACTTTCCATTGTGTTGCCAGACAAAAGCATCTTCCAATTGGGCATTGTTTGGCATATTCGAAAAGTCAATGACGGGATTTTCGGAGACTTTGGTGTAAGGTCCCAGAGGTGAATCAGCTTTTGCTAAACCATACTTTCGGTTACCCCTCACTGCGCCTTTTTGGGTTTCATACTCGTAGGTGTTCCAGGATTTGTAGAACAGCCAGTATTTACCATCATTCCCTTTTACAAAAGCAGGATTGGTGGTACAATGATCATCCCAAGCGCCTTCTTTTCCCGGAAGCAACAAAGGTTGGTCTGGTCTTTGCCAATCGCCGTCCAGAGTTTTGGACGTTGCTAATCCTATCCTTTTGGTGTTGGTTTTCCCATTAGAATTTCCCATAAAAAACAACAGCCACTCGCCATCCACCTTTTTGATTAAGGGATTATGGCAAGTCGTCGCATCCCAAAACCCTTCACCTCTTGGACTTAGTATCACCTGCTTATGTTCGAATTGATGAAACGGCGAATCTGCCTCGGCACGGCAAATCTCAGAGCCATTCAGCCAACCGCCCATCCCTTTTTCCTTCTTCCAGCGGGAATAAAAAAGATGAACTTTGCCATCGTCTCCCCAGATGGGTGAGCTGCACCATATATAATAACCTTCCAAAGACAAACAACGCCCAATCGGTTTCAAATTGAAATAGGGCTTCTCCGAAAAATCAAGTACCTTGGTAAATGACGAACCAAAAAACACCGCAGCCATTCCCAAAGCAGAGGTTTGGATAAAATCTTTTCGGCTAAAGTTTCTAGATGCGCTCATATCTTATGATTTTCAGCTAAGTTAAAGCAATCGGTTCAGGGAAGTATCCTGCGGTTTGATGTTTATTAAAGTTCGTAGACAACACCATTAAACAATTCAACCAACAGCGTCATTTCGTATATCAAAATTTATTACATTTGATTGTTTAACAAAAAAATCACAAACGATGAGCACAAAAAATCAAATCAGTGTAGCGATTCCCGCTACAGTAACCGCCAGTGTCCAAGAAAAATTACAAGAATGCAGAACCCTGCTTGCTCCTTATCTGCAAGGATTAACTGTGGATGAAAGAAAATCTCTTTTTAAAATGGGTGATAAGACTGTAGCTACTGTACAAAAAGTCAAGGATTATGTAGAAACTAATCCAGAGTTCGCGCCTTCCTATATGGACAAGGAAGAATTTTTAAAAGACGAAGCATTGGTAACAGGACTTAGCCCTATTGGTAATCTGGCTACACAGCTGGCATCCTACATCTCGGATACTATGATGCTAGCTGGAAGCGAGGCACTTGCTGCTGCCCTATTCTATTATGGCACTACCAAAGAAGCCGCAGACAGAGGAATTGCAACAGCTAGTCCTATTTATGATGATCTGAAACAGCGGTTTGTACAAAAATCAAGAAGATTTCCTCCTAAAACAGACTAACAACTTCTGAAAAACCTCATCAACGACTCTTTTTGTACGTTGATCGTCTGAAAAGAGTCGTTTTCGTTTGAATTCAGAAGTTGGTCGTCTAAAAATAGATGACGGAGACAAAAATCAACCATTGTTTGTGTGAAATCAGACGAAAACGAGAGAAAACAGAGGTTTGTGAGACACAAATTGCGTTTAACTTCTTATATTTTTAGGATAAGCGCAACTGGATATATTTTATATTGGCGCAATGCGTATATTTATGAGTTATCTGCAATTTTTTAAAGACTGCATCCATGAAAAATATTTACAAGCTAATTTTAGTGTTTATTTTACCAATTTTATTTGGATGTAAAGACGAACAAAAACTACAAAGAAAAGAATTTCTAAAAATTGCAAAAATTTATTTTAGCGAAGAGTTCAAAAAAGATGCAGATTTTAAATCCTTAGACTCTTTGAGAATATTAAAAATTGACACATTGTCTGATAAAGATGAATTATATCTATATATATGTCAATTATATAGATATAAAAACCATTTATTATCACAATCAAAATCGCCGAAAGATTTGTACGAATTAAAATATGGAACTGATGATTTTGGTTCGCAAATGTATGAAGACTACGTAAATATGTTAGAATATAAGTCTGTAAAAGAAGAAGAAGAAGCAAAATTTAATGTTCTGAGGGATTCTATTGACATTATTAAAAAACAAATAAAACATTATGAACAAATATTAATCAAAAAAGACAGTTTAAATTTATGTATGTATGAAGTTAAATATATTCATCAAACAACAAATAAAAATATGACTACTCAAAAAGGTGTGACAGATTTATTATTTACAAAAGATATGAAAATAATTGAAAATAAATATCTTGAAATAAAAAATCTTCAAAAATTTCCATTTATTAAATAGAAAAACTGCAGATAACAAGGGTTTTGCAATAGTGGGGCGAAACTGCAAAGTTCAACGGCAGTTCTTCGGTTCAACTTTTGTGCAAAATTTAAGATTTGTTCTTCGATTGCCCCACCATCGCAAAGCCCCGAAACGTTATGCCTAATTTTAAAACCGAACGAAACAATGACACATTTAATTAAAGAAAATAAATTTGACGAGTTAAAGGAAGCCTTAAAAAATTCAACTGAATATAAAATACATTCATTTCTTTTGAACGTTTTAAATGACAAAACGGTCGAAATAGATGGAGAAAGTTTTTCAGCAGACAGATACCAAGAAGAATTTTTAGAAGGCTTGCAAATATTTGAGGCTCTCATTAAATCAAATATTGACAAAGTAAAATTGGATAGCTTTCTAAATATCTTAGTTGAACTAGCTTTCAAAATGGGTGGATTTATTCAACTAATGTCACAAACTGCAATGAACAAAGGTGTCTACTTATCTGACATTGAAGAATTGTATAGAGTAAATCCAATTATAAGACAGAGACTACAAGATTTCATTGAGTTTTTAAAAAAATCTGAAAATCAAGATAAACCAATTGCAAATCTTTCAGCTACGAAAGCGCAAATATCTAATTCAATTGGAAATTTATTGGAAAAATATGAAATTGGAGAAGATATGCTACAATTCGCTCAGTCATATGAAAGAGTTGAACAAACAGAAACAGCAATGAAAATTTATCAAGGTATTATGAATGATTTCGAATCCGAATCTGTGAAAGCGAGTAGTGGTTTATTTCCTGAAATTTCATATGTTGACGACAGACCTGAAAGTGAAATCAAAATATTTGAAACTGCTAAAAAAAGTTTTGAAAGGCTAAGTGGACAAAATATAGCTGAACCAAAAAGAGTTCACATATACGAAAATGAAAAAGCGAAAGAAATGGTGCTTGAAATGGAAAAAGCAAGTAACCAAACGTCACAAAAAAATGAAAACGGATTTCTAAATAAACTAAAACAGCTGTTTAAGAAAAACTAGGCATAACAAGGGTTTTGCAATAGTGGGGTAAAATTGCAAAGTTCAACGGCATTTCTTCGATTGAACTTTTGTGCAAAATTGAAGATTTGTGCGTCGATTGCCCTACCATCTCAAAGCCCGAAACGTTAGCAATCCAACATTTTAATGATATAAAACAAACACAAAAATAGTTATGAATAGATTTTTATTTTTTTTTATGTCCACATTTTTTATGGCACAAACCAATTTGCAAAACATTACAAATCAATGCGGTTATACGAATTCTTCAACAAATAATAATCAAGGTACTATTATGTATAGTGGTTATTTATTTGAAAAAACAAGTAATTTTTTGATATATAAAGCTTTCACACATTGTCAGAATGGACAGGATAATTCAATCTCTGTTTCTGCATATGATGGAATCAATCCTCCTTACAAGTTAAAATATGAATCCGGAGAGCAAGTTAATGATATTGGAGAATTATCAGGAGAATTGGTGAAAGTAAATGATAGGATATTTTTTAACAAAAGAAATCCAAATACATATAAATTCGACAAATTATATTTTTTTGATGAAGCAATTTCATCTGATAAAGTAAATGAAGTAAATACGGATAACTTTCCGGTGAACGGAAAGGAATTTACTCAATTGGTAAAATATCAAAATGGCTTTTTCTATTCTGGAGATACAGATACAACTTTCTTCTTGAATACGGATAATAACAATTCACTTTCAAAATTTTCAGAACCTCGACATAATAATTTCTGGCAAACTCCACGAATTTTTACAAATGCTGTTTACAACGGTAATTTGTTTTTTACTAGTGGAGCAAATCCCGGAAACATAAGTACTGAACTTAGAAAGTTTAATGTGGCAGATAATACAATCAGCACAATAACTTTCTCAGAAAATGATCCTTATGGTAGTTATCCTATTTATCTTACAGTATGCAGCAACAAGCTTTTCTTCATTAACAAGACTACACAATACGGAACAGAGATTTTTTATTATGACGAATCTACAGGAAATATTAACTGTTTGGACTTAAACCCAGGAGTTGCAAATAGTGATAACTCATTTCTTACTGTTTTGAATGATAAGTTATATTTCCTAAGTAAACTTGATAATAAAATAAGGGTTTATAAATATGATGGAGTAAATCCGCCAGTTGTTATTTATGAAGAAATTTTCACCGAGGCTTATGGAAGTAAATATAGTTATACCGGTATTACAGTACATAATAATAAAATATATTTCGTAAGATCTTTACGCTTTCCTGCAACAAGTGATGATGAGAAGACAGAAATCTTTTCTTATAATGAAACAGAACCTACAGCAGTTTTAGCAACAACACTTGCACCATTCACTACATCACGATTTAGCTATAATATTTTAGGATTTATTCCGCAATTTAATGAATATGGAAGAAGTACACTTATTTCTTTTAAAAATGATTTATATATTGTTGGGTTTGAGAAAAAAAATGGATATTTTAGTGGAGAAGATATTTTTAAAATTTCTCCAGAATCTCTGACTACAAATGAGAATTTTGCATCTGATAATTTAGTTTTATATCCTAATCCTGCTACAGATGAAATTAATATAAGGCTACCAAAAACTTACGCAAATATTAAAGTAGAAACATATGATTATTCACAAAACATCCTAAAATCTGATAGTTTTCATAATTTGGATTTATTAAAATTAAAAACTCCCACAGTAAAAGGAAATTATATCATAAAAATAAATGCTGACAATCATATTTATTACTCAAAATTTATTAGAAAATGATTGTTTTAATTTATGAAAAGAAACTAATATAAAATACTTCAGCCAACAAGGGTTTTGTAATAGTGGGGCGAAATTGCAAAGTTCAACGGTTGTTCTTCGGTTCAACTTTTGTGCAAAATTGAAGATTTGTGCTTCGATTGCCCCACCATCGCAAAGCCCGGAAACGTTACCTGCCATTATTCCAAACTGACCGTGAAAAACGAAATAGACATAAAAAGAGCTGACATAAAACAGTATTTTGACGAGACTGCAAAAATTGTAGGGACGGACGAATTTAAATTATCCGAATTTGGAATATATTATTTCGAAACGCAACAGTATCTACAAACCGACCCAAACAGAAACTGGAGAGTAACAAAAGTTCAAATCGGAAATATTGAAAAAGACGGGCACTTTTTTGAGTATCTGACCGACAATGAATACACTTGCTCACTATGGATTTATATGGACAAAAAGGACTACTTGTTACTTCCTGAATTTCAAGGCGGACAGTCTATATTTGAAGTTGAAGAGCAAAAGTTGCATAGTTTTTATTCGGAGGACGACCCATTTATTTGGACAAGTATTTTTCTTTCGCCTGATAAAACCAAACTTGCGGTAACGGGTTGCTATTGGGCTTGTCCTTATGAAATCGTGGTTTATGACTGTACCAAATTGACAGAATTGCCATATACTTGCATTTATCGAAAACTATTGGACAATAATTTTGAAATAAAAGAATGGGAAGACGATGAAACAATAGTTCTAACGACAACAAATAAAAAAGAAGAACAACGTGTGAAAATATAACGGCAGGTAACAAGGGTTTTGCGATAGTGGGGCAAAACTGCAAAGTTCAACGGTTGTTCTTCGGTTCAACTTTAATGCAAAATTGAAGATTTTCGCTTCGATTGCCCCACCATCGCAAAGCCCCGAAACGTTAGCGGCAAGGCTAAACAGACCTTACTTAAATTAGTACACGAGCTTAAAATGAACAATTCAAGACTGTATGTAGACTTTAACGAACTTATCGAAAACGATTTAGTTCTGCTTTCTCAACAAGACATTAAACTGGACTATGAAGGAAAAGAAGTTTTACTTTTTCAAGGCAAACAAGTTGACATTTATATGGAAGATACTGACGAAAATGGTATTAATGACAATTTAGTTGCTACCGGAACTGTAGAGTTAAACAAAACAGGATTATTTCCAATTTGCAAATGGAATTGTAGAATAAATGCAAATGGAATTCAACACGAAAGTGAATTGACAGATAATGAAAAATAAGTTGAGAAAAATAACTATTGAAGATTTAGTGTACTTGTATTCTGTTACAGACAAATATCATTTAGGAACTGAAACAAATACGCTGACTGTAAAAGTATTTTTAGACGGACTAAAACAGACACCATTAATAATAGAATTTCTAACGATTGACCACTATTATATGGGACAAATCTTAAAATCAGGCGTAAAATTGACAAACATAATAAAGAATACAGATGATAATGTTAATATTAATGAACCAAAATATATTAAAGAATTGATTTTGCAAGGACGAAAAAACGGATGGACAGGAACAAACAAAATAGAAAAACAAGATGGATTGAAATATTTAAAGGAATTAGGCTATGAAACAGACATTTTGTTGCCGAATAAAAAATGAACAACACATTTGAAAAACATACCTACAAAAGCCCAGCCGCTAACAAGGGTTTTGCAATAGTGGGGCGAAACTGCAAAGTTCGACGGTATTTTTTCGATTGAACTTTTGTACAAAATTGAAGATCCCGATGTCGCGGATTTGCAATCCTTGACTAAACATTAAAAGCACGGATTACAAATCCGCGCTATCTAATTTGACAATAAACAAAAAAACACAGACCAAAAATCTGTGCTTTCTATTTTATAAAAGTGTAATTATTTCTTTTTCGCTGGCGCTTTTTTCGCAGCAGGCTTTTTAGCAGTAGTCGCTTTCTTAGCGGCCGGTTTTTTCTTTTCAGCAAAAGCTTTCGGGTCTTGTGCTGTGATCCATTTTTTCACCTCATCCAAAGAAACATCTTTCAAGTCTTCTGCTTCATATTTGGAGTCATCTTTCTTTTTCGGAATTTTATAAATATTCTTTCCGTGTTTTACAATCGGTCCCCATCTCGCATTTTCGATAGAGATTTTCTCAGCCTCCCAATGTTGGATATATCGGTTGGCTTCTTTCTCCAGTTTCGCATCAATCAATTCATTGATATCATTTTGAGACAAATTATCGAAGTTATAACGTTTCGGAACGTTGATGAAAATACTTTGATATTTGATAAAAGGTCCAAATCTTCCCGTTCCTTTGGTTACAGGCTCACCTTTGTAGTTAGCAATTGGTGCATCTGCCACTTTCTTTTCATTGATGATTTCCTCTGCTCTATTTTGGTCAATAGATAATGGATCTTCCCCTTTCGGAACACTGATGTAAGTTTCGCCCCATTTCACATAAGGTCCAAATCTACCAACCCCCACAGAAACGGACTGACCATCCACTTCTTTCAAATCGAAAGGTAACTTGAACAATTCCAAAGCTTCCTCCAGCGTGATGGTCGCAATATTTTGATTCGCCATCAGTGAAGCAAACGTTGGTTTCTCCTCATCGTCCTGCTCGCCTATCTGAATCATCGGTCCAAATCTTCCGATTCTTGCGTGTACGTTTTTACCGGTTTTAGGGTCAACACCTAAGATTCTTTCGCCATTGGCACGGTCTGCATTTTCCTCAACATCCTCAATCCTTGGATGGAATTTCGAATAGAAATCCGTCATCATTTCCTTCCATTTCTGGTCACCGTTGGCAATCTCATCAAAACCTTCTTCAACTCTCGCCGTGAATCCATAATCCAGAATCTCAGCAAAATTGTTGATTAGGAAATCATTCACCACTTCACCAATATCTGTTGGAACGAATTTATTTTTATCACCACCAAACTTCTCATCAAGAACTTCTTTTTTGATGCCGGTTTTGCCTAGAGTCATTTTTACGATTTCTCTCGTTTGTGGCTCTATTTCTCTTTTATCAACATATTCACGATTCTGAATGGTTTGAATTGTCGGTGCGTAAGTCGATGGACGACCGATGCCTAATTCTTCCAGTTTCTTGACCAAACCAGCTTCGGTAAATCTAGCTGATGGTCTCGTGAATTTTTCTGTTGCCGTAATTTTTTTATAGTCTAAAGCTTCGCCAATAGAAACTTTCGGTAACAATTTTTCGTTGCTTTCATCATCCTCATCTTCAGTTTTTACAATGCCGTAAGCTTTTAAGAAACCATCAAAAACAATTACTTCGCCTTGTGCTTCGAAGTATTGTGGCAATTTTGCATTACCAATCTCGATAACCGTTTTCTCGATTTTAGCATTCTCCATCTGCGAAGCCAAAGTTCTTCTGTAAATTAATTGATACAATTTGTTCAGTTGTGCATCACCAATGGATTTCACAGAAAAATCTGTCGGGCGAATCGCTTCGTGCGCTTCCTGTGCAGAAGACGATTTTGTAGTATAATTTCTCGGCTTGGAATAATTCTCACCGTATTCTGAGATGATTTGTGTCTTTGCTCCATTGATAGCTTCCTGAGAAAGATTCACGGAATCCGTTCTCATATATGTGATGAATCCTTCTTCGTAAAGCCTTTGTGCCAGACGCATCGTTGTTGTCACACCATAACCCAATCTGGAAGAAGCTTCCTGTTGTAACGTAGATGTTGTAAACGGAGCAGATGCTGTACGAGATCCAGGTTTGGTCTCAACATTCAGAACTTTGAAATCTGTTGTTTTTGCTAATTCCAAGAATTTTTCTGCCTCAGATTCTTTCTCAAAATCTTTTTTTAGTTTAGCAGCAATCTCCTGTTTTGCATTGTTAAGAAAAGTCCCTTCCACTTTGAAACTTGGCTTTGGAACAAAACTTCTGATTTCCTTTTCTCTTTCTACAACCAATCGTACCGCAACAGACTGAACTCTACCAGCAGACAAACCAGTTTTTACTTTTTTCCAAAGCACTGGCGACATCTCAAAACCTACGATTCTGTCCAAAACTCTTCTAGCCTGTTGTGCATTAACCAAATTCTGGTCAATATCTCTTGGATTATCGATTGCTTTTAGAATTGCATTTTTAGTAATCTCGTGGAAAACAATTCTTTTTCTATTTTCCGGCTTCAGTTTTAGCTCATCTGCCAAATGCCAAGCAATCGCTTCTCCTTCGCGGTCCTCATCGGAAGCCAGCCAAACCATTTCTGCTTTTTTAACTGCAGCTTTTAGTTCTGTCACCAATTTCTTCTTATCAGCAGACACTTCATAGTCCGGTGTGAAATTCGACAAGTCGATTCCCATTCCTTTTTTAGGCAAATCACGAATATGCCCAAAGCTGGACTTAACCTCGAAATCTGAGCCTAAATATTTCTGAATTGTTTTTGCTTTTGCCGGAGACTCGACGATGACTAAATTTTTTGGCATTCTAGAAAAATTTTTGCAAAAGTAGGGGTTTTTTATTTTATATAGTGTATTTGTAATTATTCAAAAAAACTATCGGATACAAAGTCTATATTTTTGATATAAAAAAGCCTACATCGTTTGACGTAGGCTTTTTGCTATTTCTTTATAATTTTCTGCGAATAGGAATTTCCTGTCTTGTCATTTGCAACAAGCAAATATGTCCCTGAACTTAATTGCTTAATAGATATTGAATTTTTGACAACATCTTTCTGCAGAACTATTTTTCCATTCATATCATATAGCTTTACTTGAATAGGTAAAAATCCTTTTTCTGTTCTGAAGTTAACAAGATCATGACTTGGATTAGGGTAGACAGTAAATGAGTCTTTGTCAACCTGCACATCAGAAACTCCTAATGTAGAACCTTCTACAATATTTAATGTCGTATTAGGCGTTACGTTCTCAACAGTATCTACTTTTCCGGACGGCCATTTTACTACAACTTTAGCAATTGCAGAGGCTTGTCCAATCCCGAAATGGGTATTTAGTGTACTCATATTTCCGAAACCTGTCCCACTCTGTACTTCACGGATCTGCTTCCCCCAAGTCCCATGAATCTCTACTCTTGCTCCGATACCATTTCTGTTACTTTGAACCCCTTTCAATGTAACTTTCAACCATTTATTACTATTTCCTTTATTGATTAAAATATTCTGTCCACTCTGGATATCCAAAAATCCATCATTATTAAGATCTCCAACGGGTCTGCGGTAGATGTTCAGGTTGTAGGGATTGCCGTTGGGAGTGAACTTGAAGTTGCCATCGCCGAACATAATGGTGTTTCCAGCCCCTAATATATCCAGGAAACCGTCATTATCAAAATCGTATGTTACATATTCTCGACTAGAGTCCGTGATGTTTTCATATCCTGATCCTGCGGTAACATCTGTAAATGTTCCATCTCCGTTATTTTTCATAACCTTATTTAGTCCATCAGTATCAGAATTGATTCCGATCATTGTGTCCATATATCCATCATTATTAAAATCCCCCCAAGCAGCAGACCAACTCTGGGAAGGTTCGGCCAAATTAGCGGAGTTTGCTACATTAGTAAAGGTTCCATTACCATTGTTTCTGTACAACTCATCAATATTACCTCCAACTCCCGAACCGCCTTCTCCACATTTTGCGATGAAAAGGTCAAGGTCTCCGTCATTGTCATAATCTGTCCAAGTTGAAGCATAGTTTCCGCCTGAAGGAAAATCGCCTAAGCCACCACGATTATGATTCATATTGGTTCCGTCATTCAGGTAATATCTGTTAGGACCATTATCATCACAAACAAAAGCATCCAATTTTCCATCATTATTGATATCTACAAAATTGGTACGCTGTGTCAAATAGTTTTGGGTCTTTCTTTCAATAGTGTAGCCAGTTCCGGTAGCATTTGCTTTCACAAAAGTGACACCGGTTGATGAACCATAGAGCAAATCATTAAAACCATTATTATCATAATCTCCTGCAGCAATACTCCATTCTGGTTCTACTATGGTACTTGGAATCGTATAAGTAACATCGGTAAATCCTCCGTCCGGTTTTTGATGAGAAATGACAATTTTTGTTTTATTGACCACAGAGACAATATCATCCAGATAATCTCCATTCATGTCAACTATGCAATTATTATATGCCGCAGAAGCCCCACTTACGATTTGGGAAGTGAAAGAAAGCCTATCCGGTACCACTACAGATTCTGATAATTTGAATTGAAATCCGGAGCTGCTCCATTTATTATCAAAGACGATATAATATGTAGTGTTGGCTGAACTTCTGAAATTTACCTGCGCAGAATATCCGGAATAATCATCATTACTAACTAAACAAGCTAATGTTGTACAATCTCCGGAATATACCATTATCCTCGTATCATT
>Ga0302347_1002092_pt1 | contig 21479 bp, 20 predicted proteins | sample PhyWR1_FD_202178 | JGI IMG/M metagenome (GOLD analysis project Ga0302347, IMG submission 202178) | Leaf surface microbial communities from wheat plants in UC Gill Tract Community Farm, Albany, California, United States - DLSL W.R1 (v2)... | ecosystem: Host-associated > Plants > Phyllosphere >...
TGGTGGACATGGCCTGGAAGCTGAACAAAAACGTCAAGGTCTTCAGCCTCGACACCGGCCGCCTGCACCCGGAGACCTACCGGTTTATCGAGCAGGTGCGCGACTTCTACAAGATCGATATCGAACTGATCTCGCCGGACCAGAGCAAACTGGAACCCTTCGTCAAGGAAAAGGGCCTGTTCAGCTTCTACAAGGATGGCCATGGCGAATGCTGCGGTGTGCGCAAGATCGAACCGCTGCGTCGCAAACTTTCCGGCGTAAGCGCCTGGGCCACCGGCCAGCGCCGCGACCAGAGCCCCGGCACCCGCAGCCAAGTGGCGGCGCTGGAGATCGACACGGCCTTCTCCACCCCGGAACGCACCCTGTACAAGTTCAACCCGCTGGCGCAGATGACCAGCGAGGAAGTCTGGGGTTACATCCGCATGCTGGAGCTGCCGTACAACAGCCTGCATGAGCGCGGTTTTATCAGCATCGGCTGCGAGCCTTGCACCCGTCCGGTACTGCCCAACCAGCATGAGCGCGAAGGCCGCTGGTGGTGGGAAGAAGCCACGCAGAAGGAATGCGGGCTGCATGCGGGAAATATCATCAGCAAAGCCTAAGGGCTTACGCGGTTGAAAAATGTGGGAGGGTAGGGCCTACAGTTGTACACATATTTGTAACCATCGGTGCCATTTATGTGTGCAATCCATTTTAATGCGCACCAATACGTAACACTTCAATTTGCCCGCCCCGTGTCTCTTCGATTGCCCCTGCACCTACCGACAAATAAATACCTGTTCAATCGGTCAATTTATATTGCTTTAAATTCAGTAAGTTAATTAAAACATCTATAAAAACGAAATTAACCACGATTTTCATAGATCGAAAACTGGCACGCGTATGGCTTAAGGTGAAAAACGCTTTGTATACAATAAATACAAAACCTACATACACTTTGCCATCTGCGGCTTGGCCATGGATGTGCTGGAGCCTGCCGGAATGCGTACAAGCCTCTCGAATGACCTCGCACTGGATCTGCCTTCCTCCGCCCTGAACCCCGAGGCCGCCTGCCCCGGCCCGTTAGTGCTCAGCCCGCGCCTGCACAACAAGGACCTGGCGCCCACCAAGGTCGAAGGCCGACGCTGGGGGCGCTACAGCATCTTTGCACTGTGGACCAACGATGTGCACAACATCGCCAACTATTCATTCGCCATTGGCCTGTACGCGCTGGGCCTGGGTGGTTGGCAGATCCTCTTGTCCCTGGGGATCGGCGCGGCGCTGGTGTATTTCTTCATGAACCTGTCGGGGTACATGGGGCAGAAAACCGGCGTGCCGTTCCCGGTGATCAGCCGCATCAGCTTCGGCATTCATGGTGCGCAGATTCCGGCGTTGATCCGCGCGGTGATTGCGATTGCCTGGTTCGGTATCCAGACCTACCTGGCGTCGGTAGTTTTCCGCGTATTGCTGACGGCAATTCATCCAGGCTTTGCCGACTATGACCACAATTCCATCCTGGGCCTGTCGACCCTGGGCTGGGCGTGCTTTGTAGCGATCTGGTTCGTGCAACTGGTGATCCTGGCCTACGGCATGGAGATGGTGCGGCGCTATGAAGGCTTCGCCGGCCCGGTGATTCTGCTGACCGTGGCCTCCCTGGCCGGTTGGATGTACTTCCAGGCGGGCGGCAACATTGCCTGGTCGATCCGCGAGCCGCTGAGCGGCAGTGAGATGTGGCGCAATATCTTTGCCGGTGGCGCGCTCTGGCTGGCGATCTACGGCACGCTGATCCTCAATTTCTGCGACTTCGCGCGCTCCTCCCCGTGCCGCAAGACCATCCAGGTCGGCAACTTCTGGGGCCTGCCGGTAAATATTCTGGTGTTTGCCGCCATTACCGTGCTGCTGTGCGGCGGGCAATTCCAACTCAATGGCCGGGTGATCGAAAGCCCGACTGAGATCATCGCAGCCATCCCCAATACCTTCTTCCTTGTGCTCGGCTGCCTGGCCTTTCTGATCGTGACCGTGGCGGTGAACATCATGGCCAACTTCGTTGCGCCGGCCTTTGTGCTGAGCAACCTGGCGCCCAAGTACCTGAACTTCCGCCGCGCGGGGCTGATCAGCGCCACGGTGGCCGTGCTGATCCTGCCGTGGAACCTCTACAACAGCCCGCTGGTGATCGTGTATTTCCTCTCTGGCCTGGGCGCGCTGCTGGGGCCGCTGTATGGCGTGATCATGGTCGACTACTGGTTGATCCGTAAAAGCCAGGTGGACGTACCGCAGCTATATAGCGAAGACCCGAATGGCGTTTATTACTACAGCCGCGGGGTCAATTTACGTGCGGTGGCGGCGTTCATTCCCGCGGCCGTGATCGCCATCCTGCTGGCGCTGTTGCCGGGGTTTGCGAGTGTGTCGCCATTTTCCTGGTTGTTTGGCGCCGGTATTGCAGGGTTGCTTTACCTGCTGATCGCCAAGCGCCAGCCGTTCTACGCCGATGTCAGTGGCGAAAGCATTGCAGTCGATAACGTCAGTCATTAATCAAGGACATTCCATGCGAATCCTCGTGGTCAACGTCAATACCACCGCATCCATCACTGAAACCATCGCCCAGCAGGCACGGGCCGTGGCCTCGCCGGGCACCGAGATTGTCGGGCTCACCCCTTACTTCGGCGCCGAATCGGTTGAAGGCAACTTCGAAAGCTACCTGGCGGCCATCGCCGTGATGGACCGGGTGATGGCCTACGACCAGCCCTTTGATGCGGTGATTCAGGCCGGCTACGGCGAACATGGCCGCGAAGGCTTGCAGGAACTGCTCAACGTGCCGGTGGTGGACATCACCGAGGCCGCCGCCAGCACGGCGATGTTCCTGGGCCATGCCTACTCGGTGGTGACCACCCTGGACCGCACCGTGCCGCTGATCGAAGACCGCCTGAAACTCGCCGGCCTGTACCAGCGCTGCGCCTCGGTACGGGCCAGCGGCATGGCCGTGCTGGAGCTGGAAGAAAACCCGCTGGCCGCCATGGAAGCCATCGTGCGCCAGGCGGAACTGGCGATCAGCGAGGACAAGGCGGAGGTGATCTGCCTGGGCTGCGGCGGCATGGCCGGGCTGGACGAGCAGATTCGCCAACGCACCGGCGTGCCGGTGGTGGATGGGGTAACGGCGGCGGTGACGATTGCCGAGTCGTTGGTGCGGTTGGGGTTGTCGACGTCGAAGATTCGGACTTATGCGACGCCAAGGCCCAAAAAAATCATTGGTTGGCCGGGCAAGTTTGGCCACTGAAGATCAAAAAATGTGGGGGGGGGCTTGCCCCCGATGAGGGAGTGTCAGCTGGCTGGTTTGTTGCTGACCCACCGCTATCGGGGGCAAGCCCCCTCCCACATTTTGAACTTTGCCTGGGTTTAAATCGCGCTGAAACGGCGTCCCATCTCCGTCTCGGAAAACTGCTCGATGATGAAATCCACAAACGCCCGGGTCTTGCCGGGTAGCAGTTTGTGTTCGGCGTAGTAGATGGAAATGTTGCCGTCATCCACATACCAGTCGGGCAGCACGCGCACCACCTCGCCACTGCGCAAAAACGGTACAGCCATCGGCATGCTGACCAGTGCGATCCCCAGGCCCTGGGCGCTGGCGCAGCAGGCGGCTTCGGAATCGCTCATGGTCATGCCGGGCTTGAGCACCAGCGGGCGGTGCTCACGCTCGCGGCTGGTCAGTTGCCAGGAGCGCACGCGGCCGGTCTGCGGCGAGCGGATAAGGATGCCGCTGCGGCGCGCCAGGTCTTCGGGCACCAACACCGGCGGGCGTTGCGCCAGGTAGCCCGGCGCGGCCACCAGCACACGGTGCGCGGGGGTCAGCTTGCGCGCGACCACGCCTTGGGGCAGTTCAAAACCACCGCCAATCGCGGCATCGAAACCCTGGCCTATCAGATCGACCTGGCGGTTATCGAAATGCCAGTCCGGGCTGATATCCGGAAAGCGCCGCATAAACTCCCCGAGCAGTGGCACCACATAACGATTGCCGAACACCGTGCCCATGCTGACCTTGAGTGTGCCCACCGGCCGCCCCTCGGCGCTGGCCAGGTTGGCCACGGCATTCTGGATGGTGGTGAGGCTGGCGCTGACTTCTTCGAGGAACAGCTTGCCGGCTTCGGTCAGCGTCAGGCGCCGGGTGCTGCGCTGAAACAACCGCACACCCAGGCGCGCTTCCAGCTTGGCGACGCTTTTGCCGACGGCTGCCGGGGTCAGGCTCAGGTGCCGTGCGGCCTCGGCAAAGCTGCCGCCTTCGGCGCTGCGCACAAAGCATTCGATACTTCCAAAGCTCTCCATATCGCCCCACTCTAAACTTTTGGTATACACAGACTATAGCAATCACGGTCTACCGGTAGGCATGGGTGAGGTCGATACTCGGCTCCAACAACAAGGCATTGCGCCTTGAACAGCCAGGAGATCGACATGACCACACAGAACCTGATCGGCAAAGTCGCCTTGATTCAAGGCGGCTCCCGCGGCATCGGCGCCGCCATCGTCAAGCGCCTCGCGGCGCAGGGTGCAGCAGTAGCCTTTACCTACGTCAGCTCGGCCGCCAAGGCTGAAGAATTGCAGAACAGCGTGATCAGCGCAGGCGGCAAAGCCCTGGCGATTCACGCCGACAGCGCCGACGCCACGGCGATCCGCAACGCCGTCAACGCCACCGTCGAAGCCTTTGGCCGCCTGGATATCCTGGTGAACAACGCCGGCGTACTGGCCATCGCGCCGCTGGAAGACTTCAAGCTGGAAGACTTCGACCAGACCCTGGCGATCAACGTGCGCAGCGTGTTCATCGCCACTCAGGAGGCCGCCAAGCATATGGGCGAAGGTGGCCGCGTGATCAACATCGGCAGCACCAATGCCGAGCGCATGCCGTTTGGCGGCGGCGGGCCGTATGCCATGAGCAAGGCGGCGCTGGTCGGTTTGACCAAGGGCCTGGCGCGGGACCTGGGGCCGCGCGGCATCACCATCAATAATGTGCAGCCTGGGCCGGTGGACACTGATATGAACCCGGCGAACAGTGATTTTGCTGAGAGCCTGATCGGGTTGATGGCGGTGGGGCGTTATGGGCATGTGGAAGAGATTGCCAGCTTTGTGGCGTATCTGGCGGGGCCTGAGGCGGGTTACATCACTGGTGCGAGCCTGACCATTGATGGTGGCTTTAGCGCATAACCAATGTGGGAGGGGCGGTGCGACGATTCGACTTGCTCCCGATGGCGGTGGGTCAGTAACAGATGAGCTGACTGAGAGACCGCTATCGGGGGCAAGCCCCCTCCCACATTTTTTACCGCGTTTATTCAGCGTAGCGGTGGCAGGCCGTAGGCGGCCAGGTCGAAGTCCGCGAGTTTGCGGATGATCTGGTCGGCGTGGTGGTACTTGCTGTCGGCCATGGCCTCGTCGGGTACCGCGATGGCGGTCATGTGGGCGGCCTTGGCGGCGGTGACGCCGAACGGCGAATCTTCGAACACCAGGCAATCTTGCGGCGCGATACCCAGGCGGCGCGCGGCGGTGAGGAAGATGTCCGGCGCTGGTTTGGCGGCGCCGACTTCCGGGTCGTCAGCGGTGACGATGGTGTCGAACAGGCCAAACCACTCGCGGTGCAAGGTAGTTTTGTGGCCAAACGAATTGCGCGACGAACTGGTGCCCACCGCAATCGGAATGTTGTGCGCCTTCAAGTGCCGCACCAGCGCCTCCGCGCCGGGCATGCCCAGGGCCTTGGGAAAACGCTCGCTCATCAAGGGCTCGCGAATCATCAGGAACTCAGCCGGGGTGATCGGCAATTCCAGCGCCTTGACCACGTAATCAGCCAGGTCCTGAGCCCCACGGCCGATGATGTGCTGCTTGATCCCCCAATCGTAGGTACGGCCGTAGCGTTCGGCGATGATCTGCGTGACTTCGGTGTAGATGCCTTCCGTATCCAGCAATAACCCGTCCATATCAAAAATCACGGCCTTGATCGGACCGACTGCGGTACGCGGAGCATTCATCGCTACAAAACCCTGGGGGAAGGACTAAAAGGATTCAGCACAATAACGGCCACGCTTACCCGCGAGCAACCCTTTAGACTGTGCGCCTCTCTTTTTGAAGTGCGTGCGATGCTCTATCGTCTGGCAGCCGACGGCCTGGTGCTGTTCCACCTGTGTTTCATCCTGTTCGTATTGTTCGGCGGGCTGCTGGCCCTGAAATGGCGACCGGTAATCTGGCTGCACCTGCCGGCGGCGGCCTGGGGTGTGGCGGTGGAAGTGTTCCACCTGCCCTGCCCGCTGACCCGCTGGGAAAACCTGTTTCGCCATCTGGCCGGGCAGGACGGCTACGGCGGCGGGTTTATCGAACACTACATCCTCGCGCTGATCTATCCGGCCGGGCTGACCCCAGGTGTCCAACTGGTGCTGGGGGCGGTGGTGCTGTTGATCAACATTGCGGTGTATGCGCGGCTGATCCGGCGTTACGTACAGGCTTGAGACAGCTGAAGAGGTGAAGAATCAATCTCCCTCATTCCGTTCGTAGACGCCCCCATGTCCGAAGCCTTCGAAGTCCCCAGCCCCCACGAAAAACACCTCGAACACACCACCGAACATGCCCACGGCCGCGGGGACAATTTCGCCAGCCGCATTGCGGTGATGACCGCCCTGATGGCCACCCTCGGCGCCATGCTCAGCTACCAGGCCGGCTCTACCGAAAGCGAGGCGGCGATGGACAAGAACAACGCCGCCATCATCAAGACCGAAGCCGCCAACCAGTGGAACTACTACCAGGCCAAGTCCAGCCGGCAAAACCTCGCCGAACTGGCCACTCACATTCCAGGGGTGGATGCCGCGCATTACAAGGAAGAGATCGAGCGCTACAAAAGCCAGAAGGAAGACGTGCGCAAACAGGCGGAAAAACTGGAAGCCACCTCGCGGGAATGGGATGAAAAATCCGAACAGGCGCTGCACCAGCATCATCGTTGGGCCCAGGCGATGACCGCGATTCAGATCGCGATTTCATTGGCGGCGATCACCTTGCTGACGCGCAAGGAGTGGCTCAAACGCATGTCTTACACGGCGGGCGGTGTGGCGATGGTTTTGGGTGGTCTGGCGTGGTTGCATCTCTAGCAAATTTGCTTGAGCGCCACCTCCATCAACGGCCTCATCGTCCAGATTGTTTTCAATCTGTTACAGGAGCGATTAAAGTGCGGGCCCCGAGAATTGAATCTCGGGCTTTAGCCCATGGAGTTTTTCAGTGAAGTACGTCAGTAAAGTGGTTGCAGCAGCAGTACTCGGTTTCGCGCTTGCAGGCTGCACCGGCACCGCCATCAAATCCCCGCAATACGACAGCAGCCAATACACCGTGCTGGGTCACAGCGAAGCCACCGCCACCGGCATCATGCTGTTCGGCATCATCCCGATCGGCCAGAACAGCCGTTTCGTCCGCGCCCAGACCGCCGCCATCCAGGCCAAGGGCGGCGACGCGCTGATCAATACCGAAGTCCAGGAAAAATGGTTCTGGGCATGGGTATTGAGCGGCTACACCACCAAGATTTCCGGTGATGTGGTCAAGCTGAAAACCGCGCAGTAAAATCGCCCGGGCGTTAACCAAAGCCCGCGACGTATCATGGGCCGACCTTTCGAGGATGGCCCATGAACCTCAGCATCGTTTACGCCCTCGCCGCCGCCGCCCTGTTCGGCGCCAGTACCCCGTTCGCCAAACACCTCGGCCTGGGCCTCTCGCCCGTGCTGCTCGCCGGCCTGCTCTACCTCGGCAGTGGCATCGGCCTCGCCGCCGTACGTTTTATCCGCGATCGCGGCTGGAAACCTACCGGGCTCACCCCAGCGGAATGGCCCTGGCTGCTCGGCGCCATCGCCTTCGGCGGCATCCTCGGCCCCGTCGCCCTGATGTTCGGCCTGACCCGCACCGCCGGCACCACCGCCTCCCTGATGCTCAACCTTGAATCGGTGTTGACCGCCGTGATCGCCTGGGTGGTATTCAGGGAGAACGCCGACCGCCGCATAATCCTCGGGATGATCGCGATAGTACTGGGTGGTTTAGTGTTGTCATCGTCCGAGGGTGGCGGAAGCAGCCATGACTGGACCGGCCCGTTTGCGGTTGCCGTAGCGTGCCTGTGCTGGGGGATCGATAACAACCTGACGCGCAAGGTGTCGGCGTCTGACGCGCTGTTTATTGCAGGGGCCAAGGGGTTGGTTTCGGGGGTGGTGAACTGCAGCCTTGCGCTGTATCTCGGCGCGCAGATGCCAGGCGCTGAGCAGCTGGCGCCTATCCTGCTGGTCGGGTTTCTGGGATATGGCATCAGCCTGGTCATGTTTGTGCTGGCGCTGCGCGGGTTGGGCAGTGCGCGTACCGGCGCCTACTTCTCCACCGCGCCGTTTCTGGGAGCTGCGATTGCGGTGCTGGTACTGGGTGAGTCGGTGACGGTGGCGTTCTGGATCGCTTCAGCACTGATGGCCGTGGGTGTGTGGCTGCACCTGACCGAGCGGCACGCGCATGAGCATCGGCATGAGGCCACGGAACACGGGCACCGGCATGTGCATGATGAGCATCATCAGCATGAACATGGTTTTGAGTGGGATCCGGCGGAACCGCATAGCCATGTGCATGTGCATAGCGTGATGAGGCATAGCCATGCGCATTTTCCGGATGTGCATCATCGGCATAGGCATTGAAGGGACACGCATGGATATGCCAAGCGCGTGAATTGATAAAGGTTGAATTTTCAAACCCCAGAAATCACAAAACCCCTGGTTTCTCTCGAAACCAGGGGTTTTGTTTACATCGAATTTGGCGGTGAAGGAGAGATTCGAACTCTCGATACAATTTCTTGTATACACACTTTCCAGGCGTGCTCCTTAAGCCACTCGGACACTTCACCGTATCTCGTCAAACCAGTTCAGTCTGTCGAGGCGCGCTAATGTAGTCGAAAGCCTTTCTGATGGCAAAGGTTTTTTTCAGAATTTTCATGTGGTTAGACAGTTATGCCGTTACCAGACCGGTAAGGGGTGATGATTCTGCCATTCTCAGGCATCGAGAGTAGGTCTGCGGCGGGCCAGATGCGCCCTGCTTCGGGCCGTCTACCCTAGGTAATGTGGGAAAAGCCTGACTGGGTAGTCAGTCACAGCGCTTTACCAGGGCAGGCGTGGTGGGTAACGTCTGCTGCATTCTTCTATAAAAAATCCTACAAGGAACCGCGTCATGAGTGAGTTGATTGCCTACCACCTCGAAGACGGTATCGCGACCCTGACCTTGAGCAACGGCAAGGTGAATGCCATTTCTCCGGATGTGGTCAGTGCCTTTAATACAGCGCTGGACCAGGCCGAGAAAGATCGTGCGGTGGTGATCATCACCGGGACGCCGGGAATTCTGTCGGGTGGTTATGATTTGAAGGTGATGACCGCCGGGCCTAAAGAGGCGATCGGGCTGGTGACGTCGGGCTCGACGTTGGCACGTCGCCTGTTGTCGCACCCGTTCCCGGTGATTGTGGCGTGCCCTGGGCATGCGGTGGCCAAGGGCGCATTCCTGCTGTTGTCGGCGGATTATCGGATTGGCGTGGAAGGCCCGTTCAGCATTGGCCTGAATGAGGTGGCGATTGGCATGACCATGCACCATGCCGGTATCGAGTTGGCGCGGGATCGCTTGCGCAAGTCGGCGTTTCATCGCTCGGTGATCAACGCCGAGATGTTCGACCCGCAGGGTGCCTTGGGTGCCGGCTTCCTCGACAAGGTGGTGGCACCGGAGGAACTGCACGCGGCCGCCCTGGAGGCCGCACGCCAGTTGAAGAAGCTCAACATGAACGCCCACAAGCACACCAAGTTGAAGGTGCGTAAGGCACTGCTGGACGCCCTGGACGATGCAATCATCCAGGACCAGGGGCACATCCTGAGCTAAGCCCTACTGCCGCCGTGCAATAGCCCGACCTTGAGTCGGGCTTTTTCTTACCTACAAATCCGAATCTTCTTCAGACGCTCTAGCCTGCTGGTGCCAGAAGATGTTGAAACATGCACTTAAACATCGCCTATCTCCTACCACTGCACGGGTAATTGCCGAAGCCAGTGCACAACCGTACACTGCGCCACCTTTTGCCCCGATAGGCTGTTTCGATGCTTTTTCTGTTGCGTATGTTGTTGATGGGCCTGCACTTTATGGTTGCGGGTGTGTTGGGCGTGCTGATCGGTATCTGCCGGCCGTTCAACCCGGACAACAGCCGCCTGTGTGCGCGGCTCTATGCGCTGCCGGCCATGTGGATTCTGCGGCTGAAGGTGAAGACCGATGTGGATTCGCTGCGCAACAAGCCCGGTACGTGCGTGATCATCGCCAATCATCAGTCCAACTATGACCTGTTTGTGTTTGGCAACGTGGTGCCCCATCGCACGGTGTGTATCGCCAAGAAAAGCCTGAAATGGGTGCCGCTGTTCGGCCAGTTGTTCTGGCTGGCGGGCAATGTGTTGATCGACCGTGGCAATGCGCACAAGGCGCGCCGCGCGATGCTCACCACCACCCACACGTTGCAGCATGAGGACACGTCGATCTGGGTGTTCCCCGAAGGCACACGCAACCTGGGCAAGGGGCTGCTGCCGTTCAAGAAAGGCGCGTTTCATATGGCGATTGCGGCGGGAGTGCCGATCGTGCCGGTGTGTGTGAGCAATTACGCTACCCATATGCAGCTCAATCGTTGGGATGCGGGTGATGTGCTCATACGTTCGCTGCCGCCGATTCCTACGGCTGGGCTGACTTCGGATGACATTCCGGGGTTGATGCAGAACTGTCAGGCGCAGATGGATGCGTGCATTGCGGGGATGGATCGGGAGTTGCGATCGGCTTAGGGGCCTTTGGGCGTGCTTCGAACGCCGGAGAGAGCAAGCTCGCTCGCCACAAAAAGCTTGCTTCGACAACAGCTACTACGGAACGCCATTCGAGCTAAGCTGCCCAACATCTGTCCTCCTAACAAGAAGCGATCAGCACCATGGGTAGAGTTGTTGCGGCCGCCGTTTACAGCGACGGTAAGAAAGTTACTGATATCACCCTCGATGAAGGCGCGGCCTGGGCCGCCAAACCGGGCCATTTTGTATGGATCGGCCTGGAAGAACCCAGCGCCCAGGAGCTGGCCAACCTGCAACGCCAGTTCAACCTGCATGAACTGGCTATCGAAGATGCCCTGGAAAAACACAGCCGACCAAAGCTGGAAACCTTCGGCGATGCGCTGTTTATCGTCACCTACTCGCCGGTGCGTGATAACGGCAAGCTGGAATTCATCGAAACGCATATTTTTGCCGGCAACGGCTACATCATTACCGCCCGCAACGGCCACTCGGCGTCCTATGGCCTGGTGCGCCAGCGCTGTGAGGCGCGGCCGTTGTTGTTGGAGCATGGGGAAGATTTCGTACTCTATGCGCTGCTGGATTTCGTAACCGAAAACTACCAGCCGGTGAGCGAAGCCATCCACGCCGAGATCGATGAGCTGGAGCATAACGTGCTGTGCAGTTCCTTGAGCGAGCGCGATATCCAGAAGATCCACGGCCTGCGCCGCGACGTGTTGCGGCTCAAACGTTATGTGGCGCCGATGGTGGAGATCAGCCAGGAATTGCAGAAGCTGAGCTTCCCGTTTATCGACAAGAACATGCGCCCGTACTTCCGTGACGTGCAGATTCACGTGACGCGGCAGATGGAAGACCTTACCACCCTGCGCGATATCGCCAGCCAGACCATCGAGATCGGTGTGTTGCTGGAGGCGTCGCGCCAGAGCGTGGTGCAACGCAAGTTCGCCGCGTGGGCGGCGATACTGGCATTCCCCACGGCGGTGGCGGGGATTTATGGGATGAATTTCCAGAACATGCCCGAGCTGCAATGGCACTACGGCTATTTTGCGGTACTCGGGTTTATTGCGTTCGGCTGCACCGGCTTGTGGGCCAGCTTCAAACGCTCGGGCTGGCTTTAAATCCGGGCCTCGGGCTTGTGGGCCACAAAACGCATCATCCATTCCGCCACGGTTGCGCCGTGGTGGTCGCGCTCCAGGCTTGCCACGCCGTGGGTGTAGACCTTTTCGCCCAGGGTTGTCTGAAGAATCTCCAGCAGCTCGCGGGAATAGTCGTGGATAAATTCCGGGTGACCCTGGAAGCACAGCACCTGGTCGCCGATGTGGTACGCGGCGAACGGGCAAAAATCGCTGGAGGCGATGACCGTAGCGTTTTCCGGCAAGGTGGTGACCTGGTCCTGATGGCTGATCAATAGCGTCAGCTCAGGTACTTCGGGGCTCATCCAGGGCGCCTTGGCGTCGAGTTTGTAATCGTGGATGCCCATGCCCCAGCCTTTGCTCGCGCGCTCGGTCTTGCCGCCGAGCAGCAAGGCCAGCAACTGGTGGCCGAAGCAGATGCCGAGCAATTTGTCGCCGCGCTCATAGCGTTCGAGCAGGTAGGTCTTGAGGGTCTGGATCCAGGGGTCGGTACCGAAGGAATCGGCCTTGCTGCCGGTGACCAGGTAGGCATCAAACACCTCGTCGTCCGACGGGTATTCACCCTGCACCACGTTGTAAACGACGAACTCGGCGGCAATCGGCTGCTTGGAAAACAGGCGCTTGAACATCTGCCCGTACCCTTGGTATTGATCGATCAAGCCTGGACGCAGGATATCGGTTTCCAGGATACAGACGCGTAGCGACATAAAAAATACCTGACACGGTGATGGGAATAATGCACACCCCAGAGCCTGCCTTGAAATACCCCTCCAAGGCAAGCCCCGGTTGCTGTGTGGGAGGGAGCAAAGCTACCTCGCACATTTTGATCACCGAAAGGCTTCACCTTGCGCCGCTTTTTCCAACAACAGCGCGGGCGGTGAGAAGCGCTCGCCGTATTGCTCGGCCAGGTAGCGGGCGCGGGCGATGAAGTCGTTGAGCCCGTACTGGTTGATAAACTGCAACGCGCCACCACTCCAGGCAGCAAAGCCAATGCCGAAGATCGACCCTACGTTGGCGTCGGCCGTGGACATCAACACGCCCTCCTCCACGCAACGTACGGTTTCGATGGCCTGGATAAACAGCAAACGATCACGCACATCCTGTGGCGAGATCTGTTTGCCTGGCTGTTCAAACCGGGTTTTCAGCTCGGGCCACAGGTGCTTTTGCCCGCCAGCGGGGTAATCGTAGAAACCGCCTCCCGCCGCCTTGCCCGTGCGTTTGTATTCATTCACCAACAGCTCAATCACCTGTGTCGCCGGGTGAGCCGGCATCGCTTTACCTTCGGCCTGCAGATCCTTGGCGGTTTGTTGTCGGATATGGCTCATCAGGCTGAGGGACACTTCATCCGACACCGCCAACGGCCCCACCGGCATGCCCGCCTTGCGCGCTTCGGTCTCGATCATCGGCGCGGCTATGCCTTCGCCGAGCATGGCGATGCCTTCGTTGGTGAAGGTGCCAAACACCCTTGAAGTGAAAAAGCCGCGACTGTCGTTGACCACGATCGGGGTTTTCTTGATTTGCAGTACGAAATCGAAACCTCGGGCCAGGGTTTCGTCCGAGGTGTGGGCGCCCTTGATGATTTCCACCAGGGGCATCTTGTCCACCGGGCTGAAAAAATGCAGGCCGATAAACTTGCCAGGGTCCGGTACGGCCGTGGCCAGGCCGCTGATGGGCAACGTGGAGGTGTTGGAGGCGATCACCGCGTCGGCGCCGACCACGCGTTGCGCGGCCGCCGACACCTTGGCCTTGAGTTCACGGTCTTCGAACACCGCTTCGATGACCAGGTCGCAGCCGGCCAAATCGGCATCGGAAGCCGTAGGATGAATCCGCGAGAGGGTGTTTTCACGCTGCTCGGCGGTCAATTGCCCACGGCTGACCTTCTTGTCCAGCAACGCAGCCGAGTGCGCCTTGCCCTTCTCGGCGGCCTCCAGGGTGATGTCCTTGAGCACCACTTCGATGCCGGCGCAGGCGCTGACATAGGCGATGCCCGCCCCCATCATCCCGGCGCCGAGCACTCCAACCTTACGCGTGACATAAGGCGCAAAACCCTGTGGCCGCGAACTGCCGGCGTTGATTTCATTGAGCTGAAACCAGAAGGTGCCGATCATGTTTTTCGCCACCTGCCCGGTGACCAGCTCGGTGAAGTAGCGGGTTTCGATCAGGTGCGCGGTGTCGAAATCCACCTGGGCGCCTTCCACGGCAGCGCAGAGGATTTTCTCCGGGGCCGGGAAGCAGCCATGGGTTTTGCTGCGCAAGATCGAAGGAGCAATCGCCAGCATCTGTGCGACTTTTGGGCTCGACGGCGTGCCGCCGGGGATCTGGTACGCCTTGTTGTCCCAAGGCTGTTTAGCCTCTGGGTTGGCGAGAACCCAGGCGCGGGCCTTGGCCAACAGCTCAGCGCGATCCGCCGCCAGCGCGTTGATCAAGCCGGCCTGCAGCGCTTGTTGCGACCGCACTTTTTTGCCCTCCAGCAAATACGGCAAGGCCTTTTCCAGGCCCAGCAGGCGCACCATGCGTACCACCCCGCCGCCGCCCGGCAGCAGGCCCAGGGTTACTTCCGGCAGGCCCAACTGCACCGACTTGTCGTCCAGCGCGACGCGGTAATGGCACGCCAGGCAAATTTCCCAACCACCGCCGAGGGCTGCGCCGTTGATTGCAGCAGCCACCGGTTTGCCCAGGGTTTCCAGGCGACGCAGTTGCGCCTTCAGCACACACACGCTGTCGTAGAAGTCCTTAGCGTGATCCTTGTCGACCTTGATCAACTCATTGAGATCGCCGCCGGCAAAAAAAGTCTTCTTCGCCGAGGTGATTACCACCCCGGCAATGTCGTCCTTTTCCGCTTCAAGGCGTGCGACGGTGGCCGCCATGGCTTCGCGGTACACGCCGTTCATGGTATTGGCGCTCTGGCCGGGCATGTCGAGGGTCAGCACCACAATCTGGTCCTGGCCTTTTTCGTAACGAATGGCTGCGGTCATGACGGATTCCTTCGGCTCAGAGGCGTTCGATAATGGTGGCGATACCCATGCCACCGCCGACACACAGGGTGGCCAGGCCGTAACGCTGTTGGCGCACCTCCAGCTCGTCGAGCAGGGTGCCGAGGATCGCGCAGCCGGTGGCGCCCAGCGGGTGGCCCATGGCGATGGAGCCGCCGTTGACGTTGACCCGCGCGGCGTCGATGCCCATGTCCTTGATGAACTTGAGCACCACCGAAGCAAAGGCTTCGTTGACCTCGAACAGGTCAATGTCTTCCACGCGCAATCCCGCCTTGGCCAGGGCTTTACGCGTGGCCGGTGCCGGGCCGGTGAGCATGATGGTCGGGTCGGTGCTGGTGACCGCCGTGGCCACGATGCGCGCACGTGGTTGCAAGCCCAGTTCACGGCCCTTGGCCTCGGAGCCGACCAACATCAAAGCTGCGCCATCGACAATCCCGGAGCTGTTGCCAGGTGTGTGTACGTGGTTGATGCGCTCCACGTGGCTGTAGACCCGCAGCGCTGTGGCGTCGAAGCCCATCTGGCCCATCATTTCGAAGCTGGGCTTGAGCTTGCCGAGGCCTTCGAGGGTGGAATCGCCGCGGATAAATTCGTCATGGTCGAGCAGCACGATGCCGTTCTGGTCCTGCACCGCAATCAGCGACTTGTTGAAGGAACCGTCTGCGCGGGCCCTGGCCGCTTTCTGCTGGGAGTGTAGGGCGAAGGTGTCGACATCGTCGCGGGTGAAGCCTTCGAGGGTGGCGATCAGGTCGGCACCGATCCCCTGAGGGGTGAAGTGGCTGTGCATATTGGTCTGCGGGTCGAGTACCCAGGCGCCGCCATCGCTGCCCATGGGCACGCGGGACATGGACTCCACGCCGCCGACCACCACCAGGTCTTCAAAGCCGGAGCGCACTTTCATCGCACCCAGGTTGACGGCCTCCAGGCCCGAGGCGCAGAAGCGGTTGACCTGCACGCCGGCGACGCTGATGGACCAGTCTGCCACCAACGCGGCGGTCTTGGCGATGTCGGCGCCCTGGTCGCCCACGGGGGTGACGCAGCCGAGCACGATGTCATCCACCTGCTGGGTGTCGAGATCACTGCGTCGGGCCAGCGCAGTGAGCAACCCGGCGACCAGGTTTACCGGTTTGACGCTGTGCAAGGCACCCTCAGCCTTGCCTTTGCCCCGGGGCGTGCGTATCGCATCAAAGATCAACGCTTGGGTCATGACATCCTCGAATCACTGTGCGTGTGTGCTCCTACCTTAGGCCCGATTGACACGGTTTCAATGACGGATACGCTCATTGCTTTTGACCACCACACTCGGACGAACGGTAGCCACCTAAGCTAATCGCCGGGTTAATCGTTTTAGCTGTCTAGCCAAGGCATTGGCGCCAAGATGGCGATAGGCCTCATTCCGTTTTTAGCTCAAATGCTGATTAGTTGATATGAAATGGATCTAAGCCGCGCAGAACGAGGGCTCTAAGGTTCAATCAGTAAGACATTGCTGCCGGGTTTTGCTGGAGCAACTGTAAGAAAAGCGACACGTCATCTCGTCATACTGAAAAACAACGGCACGTATTTGACGCTCAGGAATAACAACAAAAGGCAGTCAGCCATGTTCAAACATTCGAAAGTACGTCAGGCGGGACTCATTCTCTTCGCCACTACACTGATTCTGATCTTGCCCAACTTGACCAAGGTTATTGGGTAACCCCTCACACCCCAGATTCCGTGCACACACAGCACCAGGACTGCAGCTTTTGGCAGCACCTGCCGGGACATTGCGAATAGCGGTCCTGTTGCAGGGGCTGTCTTTTTGCGTGCGGGTTTCCGGTATCGTGAGCCCCATCGCCACTTAGCATGGGCCTCCCACTTGAAATCAATCCTCGCCTTTCTCGTTTTGCTCATCAGCCTGCCAGCCATGGCAGCGCAGTTGGCCCTCGAACTCGACCACGTCAGCAAGACCTGGCAGACCGCCGAACTGCTCCGGCATCCGGACGCGCAGACGGTACAGATCGCCGATGACGTCTCCTACAAGCGCAACATGACCTATCGCGCAGTGCCGTTGGCGGTGCTCCTACCGGGCCTTAAGCCTGAGAGCCACCTGCAGGCGGTTGCCCTGGATGGCTTCGCCGCTGAACTCGCGGCCGCGCCGCTACTGGAAACACGCGGCGCGCGTGCCTGGCTGGCGGTGGAAGACCCGGCCCACCCGTGGCCCGCGCTGGCCGACGGCAAACCGAGTGCCGGGCCGTTTTACCTGGTGTGGACCGACCCGCAAGCCGGGCATATAAGCCCGGAGCAATGGCCCTTCCAGGTCTCGGCGATCAAGCAATTGAAGACCGTGGCCGAGCGTTTCCCGGCGCTGCTGCCTGACCCGAAATTGGCGGCGAATGACCCGGTCAACCAGGGCTTTGCGTTGTTCCAGAAAAACTGCCTGGCGTGCCACCGCCTCAACGGCGCAGGTGATGCGCAGGTGGGGCCGGACCTGAATATTCCCTACAACCCCACTGAGTATTTCGACGGCGATTTTCTCAAGCGCTATATTCGTGACCCGCAGAGTCTGAGGCATTGGCCGCAAGCGAAAATGCCGGCGTTTGCCGCCAGTGTGTTGCCGGACAATGAGCTGGATCTGCTGGTGGGGTATTTGAAACATATGGCGGGGCGTAAACAACAGCCCTGAGGCTTGAACAGGTCAAATGTGGGAGGGGGCTTGCCCCCTCCCACATCTAATCAGTTCCTTTCTGGAAATTATTGCTGTTGGACGGAAATTACCGGCGTCGGCGCCACAAATACCTTGGCATGCATCTGCTCATGCCCGCCGCCACGGCGCATGCCGCGTACGGGGCAGGCGTCGAGGTAGTCCAGGCCCACGGCCAGTTTCAAATGCCGCTCCGGGCGGGCCAGTTGGTTGGTCACGTCAAAGCTGTACCAGGCGTCATCCAGCCAGGCTTCGGCCCAGGCGTGGCTGGCCAGGTGCGTGCTGTCTTCGGTGTACAAATACCCCGACACATATCGCGCCGGAATCCCCAGGCTGCGCGCGCAGGCCAGGAACGCATGGGTGTGGTCCTGGCACACGCCCGCCTGGCCGGCGAAGGATTCGGCGGCGCATGTGTCTACTTCAGTGGCGCCCGGCGTGTAGGCCATTGTCTGGTTGAGGGCATGCATCAAGTCGATCAACGCTGTGCGATCACGCCGCTGGTGGCAGTGCTGCTCAGCAAATCGGCGCAACGCCTCGTCGGGTTCGGTCAGGCGCGTGCAGCGCAAAAACGGGAACGCCGACTGGCTTTCATGCTCGGCCTCGCGCAACTCGTCGATATCCACCTGGCCACGGGCGCCGATGATGATGGCGTCGTGGGGTTCATCCAGGGTCAGCACATGCAGGATATTGCCGAAGGGGTCGACCTGGGCGCGCACCGGGCGAGGCAGGTCCAATTGCCAGCTGATTACATGCTGACGCTCGCTGTCGTGAGGCGTAAGGCGCAGGTACTGGATGCTCGCGCGAACCTGGTCTTCGTAGTGGTAGGTGGTTTCGTGGCTGATGGAGAGTCTCATGCGGCCTCCAGGTAGGAACTGTAGATGGCGTCGCCCAGTTGGCGCACCAGAGGGATAAAGTCGGTCAGCCAGGCGTGCAGGCCTTCCTCAAGGATTTCATCGATGGCGGTAAAGCGCAGGCGCGCGTCCATCTCGGCGGCCAGGCGCTGCGCCGGTCGACCGTTGAGGCCGGGCAGGCTGGCGAGGATCTGGTCGATTTCTTCACTGCAGGCACGCAGCGAGCGCGGCACGTCGGCGCGTAACAGCAGCAACTCGGCGACTTGGCGGGCGCCGGGCGCGTCGCGGTAAATCTCGGTGTAGGCTTCGAACGACGACAACGCGCGCAGCAACGCACTCCACTGATAGTAGGCGTGGGCCGTGCCATCGGTGACGGCGCTGGCCTGGTCGCCGGCCATTTCATAGCGCGCGTCCAGCAGGCGCAGGGTGTTGTCGGCACGTTCGATAAAGGTGCCGAGGCGAATGAAGCGAAACGCGTCGTTACGCATGATGGTGCCGTAAGTGGCGCCCCGAAACAGGTGGGAACGTTCTTTGACCCATTCACAAAAACGGCTCATGCCGTAGCGGCTCAAGCCCTGCTGGGCGATGTCGCGAATATCCAGCCAGGTGGCGTTGATGTTTTCCCACATGTCGGCGGTAATTCGCCCACGCACGGCATGGGCGCTGGCCCGCGCAGCACCGAGGCAACTGTAGATGCTCGCCGGGTTGGCCGCGTCCAGCGCGAAGAAGTGCAGCAAGCGTTCGGCATCCAGCTCGCCATGGCGCTCGTGATAATCCTCCAGGGTGCCGGTGATCAGCAGCGGCATGGCCAGTTCGTGCAGGCCGTCACCGCGCCCATCCTGGGGCATCAGCGACAGCGAATAACTGACATCAAGCATGCGCGCGAGGTTTTCCGCACGCTCCAGGTAGCGCGACATCCAGTACAGATCCGAGGCAGTTCTACTCAACATATTTCAATCCTCGACCACCCAGGTGTCTTTGGTGCCGCCGCCCTGGGACGAGTTGACCACCAGCGAACCTTCGCGCAACGCCACGCGGGTCAAACCGCCAGGCACCACACGGGTCTCCTTGCCCGACAGCACGAACGGGCGCAAGTCGATATGGCGCGGCGCGATGCCGTTTTCGACAAAGGTCGGGCAGGTGGACAAACACAGGGTCGGTTGCGCGATATAGGCGTGGGGCTTGGCTTTGATGCGCGCGCGGAAGGCTTCGATTTCCGCCGCGGTGGACGCCGGGCCCACGAGCATGCCGTAGCCGCCGGAGCCTTGGGTTTCCTTGACCACCAGGTCTGGCAGGTTGGCCAGCACGTGGGAAAGTTCGTCAGGCTTACGGCATTGAAAGGTAGGAACGTTCTGCAGGATCGGCTCTTCGTCCAGGTAAAAACGGATCATCTCGGTGACGAAGGGGTACACCGACTTGTCATCCGCCACCCCGGTGCCGATGGCATTGGCCAGCACCACGTTGCCCGAGCGATAGGCCGCGAGCAGGCCGGGCACGCCGAGCATGGAGTCGGGGTTGAAGGCCAGCGGGTCGAGGAACGCGTCGTCGAGGCGACGGTAGATCACATCCACGGCCTTGGGGCCGTCGGTGGTGCGCATGAAAACGCGGTCATCGCGCACGAACAGGTCGGCGCCCTCTACCAGTTCGACGCCCATTTCCCGCGCGAGAAATGCATGTTCAAAAAACGCGCTGTTGAAGCGCCCCGGGGTCAGCACCACCACGCTGGGGTTATCCAGGGGGCTGGAGCTTTTCAGGGTGTCGAGCAACAGGTTGGGGTAATGGTCGATGGGGGCAATGCGCTGGGCAGCGAACAGCTCGGGGAACAGCCGCATCATCATCTTGCGGTCTTCGAGCATGTAGCTCACGCCGCTCGGGGTGCGCAAGTTGTCTTCCAGCACGTAGTACGTGCCGTCGCCATCGCGTACGAGGTCGACCCCGGAGATGTGGGAATACAGATCGCGGTGCAGGTTGAGACCCTGCATCGCCAGTTGGTACTGCTCGTTGGCCAGTACCTGTTCGGCGGGGATGATCCCGGCCTTGATGATGCGCTGGTCGTGGTACAGGTCGGCGAGGAACATATTCAGGGCCTTGACCCGTTGAATACAACCGCGCTCGACCATGCGCCATTCGCTGGCGGGAATGCTGCGGGGGATGGTGTCGAAGGGAATCAGGCGCTCGGTGCCCTGTTCGTCGCCGTACAGGGTGAAGGTGATACCGGCGCGGTGAAACAGCAAATCGGCTTCGCGCCGGCGCTGGGCCAGCAGCTCCGCCGGCGTTTCAGCCAACCAACGGGCGAATTCGCGGTAATGGGGGCGAACCTGCCCTGCCCCGTCGTACATTTCGTCGTAATAAGTGCGGATCATGCCGAACTCCTTGTCACCCGGACGCAAGAATCATCGCAAGGCCCGTGCCAGCGGCATAAACACTTAAAAATCAGTGCGTTGAATTACCACAGGGTTCCAGCCGCACCGTCCTGGTGCGCAGAATGCCCGGTGCACCGCCGCGCGCTTCATCGCAATGCAGGCTTTGGCTATCAACAGCATAGTCAGAGTTGATTTCACTGCCCGGCCGCGCCTGCGGATAATCGCCACCATCTGCTGAACAGGATGCGTCCTACAGCTTCAGCGAACCGCTCTTCCCTTTAGGCCACCCTTCTTGGGTGGCTTTTTTTGGGTGCTGAAAAATCGACTACAAGTTCCGTGTAGTTTTCACACAGCACAAACAAAATCGGCCGACCCTAAGGTCAGCCGATACGCTGCGTTTCTCATATCACTGCATGCAATGAGTTACATGGGTAACCCACGCACCTCCTGCTTGACGCCCCATCCTTCGATGATGCCACCCAGGGGCTCGACCACTGCTTCAAAGTCTTGCTCGAAGTCTCCTATGCCGTCGTAGGTTGCGAACATGATCTTGCTCAGTTCCAGGTACCAGGCGCCATCGTCGCGCGCGCTGACCTGGGCATTCAGCGATTCCCCACGAAACTCACCCGCAGCCCTGCGCGCCCGTTCCTCATCCGGGAA
>Ga0302347_1002093_pt1 | contig 21471 bp, 16 predicted proteins | sample PhyWR1_FD_202178 | JGI IMG/M metagenome (GOLD analysis project Ga0302347, IMG submission 202178) | Leaf surface microbial communities from wheat plants in UC Gill Tract Community Farm, Albany, California, United States - DLSL W.R1 (v2)... | ecosystem: Host-associated > Plants > Phyllosphere >...
AATTGAGCCCGTCATGATTCTGCCTTGGCTAATCCTGATCCCCTTTATCGGCGGCCTGCTGTGCTGGCTGGGTGAGCGCTTCGGCCCTACCCTGCCACGCTGGATTGCGTTGCTGACCATGTCCCTCGAACTTGCCCTCGGCCTTTGGCTGTGGGCGCACGGGGACTACCATCTGGCACCGAACCCGGGCGCTGCCCCGGCGTGGGCGCTTGAGTTCCAGCACACCTGGATCGAGCGCTTCGGCATCAGCGTGCACCTGGCGCTGGACGGCCTGTCGCTGCTGATGATCCTGCTGACCGGCCTGTTGGGCGTGTTGTCGGTACTGTGTTCCTGGAAAGAAATTCAGCGTCACGTGGGCTTCTTCCACCTGAACCTGATGTGGATCCTGGGCGGCGTAGTTGGCGTGTTCCTCGCCATCGACCTGTTCATGTTCTTCTTCTTCTGGGAAATGATGCTGGTGCCGATGTACTTCCTCATCGCGCTCTGGGGTCACAGCTCGTCCGACGGCAAGAAAACCCGTATCTACGCCGCGACCAAGTTCTTCATCTTCACTCAGGCTTCCGGCTTGATCATGTTGGTGGCGATCCTGGGCCTGGTGCTGGTTAACTACAATGAAACCGGTGTGCTGACCTTCAGCTACGCCGAGTTGCTGAAAACCAAGATGTCGCTCACCACCGAGTACATCCTGATGCTTGGCTTCTTCATTGCGTTTGCGGTGAAACTGCCGGTTGTACCGTTCCACTCCTGGTTGCCGGACGCTCACGCCCAGGCACCTACCGCAGGTTCGGTCGACTTGGCCGGTATCCTGCTCAAGACCGCTGCTTATGGTCTGCTGCGTTTCGCCTTGCCGCTGTTCCCGAATGCCTCGGCCGAGTTTGCGCCGATTGCCATGACCCTGGGTCTGATCGGGATTTTCTACGGTGCTTTCCTGGCCTTCGCACAAACCGATATCAAGCGTCTGATCGCGTTCTCCAGCGTTTCGCACATGGGCTTCGTTCTGATCGGCATCTACTCCGGCAGCTTGCTGGCGTTGCAAGGTGCAGTGATCCAGATGCTCGCGCACGGTGTTTCGGCAGCGGCGCTGTTTATCCTCAGCGGCCAACTGTACGAGCGCCTGCACACCCGTGACATGCGTGAAATGGGTGGCTTGTGGTCGAAGATCGCTTACCTGCCGGCCATCAGCCTGTTCTTCGCTGCCGCTTCGCTGGGCTTGCCAGGCACCGGTAACTTCGTGGGTGAGTTCCTGATTCTGATGGGCTCGTTCGCCAGCTTCCCTTGGGTCACGGCCATTGCAACAACCGGTCTGGTGTTTGGTTCGGTTTACTCGCTGATCATGATTCACCGCGCCTACTTCGGCCCGTCCAAATCGGACGCGGTACTGGCCGGCATGGATGCTCGTGAACTGATCATGGTGCTCGGTCTGGCGGTACTGCTGATTTTCATCGGCGTGTACCCGCAACCGTTCCTCGATACCTCTGCTGCGACCATGCATGGCGTGCAGCAATGGCTCGGCACCGCCTTCACTCAACTCGCTTCGGCCCGGTAAGAGCGCTATGGAATTCACGATCCAACACTTTATCGCGCTTGCTCCACTGCTGATTACCAGCCTCACCGTTGTGGTGGTGATGCTGGCAATCGCGTGGCGCCGCAATCACTCACAGACCTTCCTGCTTTCGGTGGCGGGTCTTAACCTGGCACTGCTGTCGATTTTCCCGGCATTAAAAGTGGCACCGCTGGCTGTCACCCCGCTGTTGATGATGGACAACTTCGCCTATCTGTACACCGGGCTGATCCTGGTCTCGACGCTGGCCTGCGTCACCCTCGCCCATGCTTACCTGGGCGAAGGCGGCACCGGCTACCCGGGCAACCGCGAAGAGCTTTACCTGCTGATCCTGCTGGCTGCGGCTGGCGGTATCGTGCTGGTGAGCGCGCAACACCTGGCGGGTTTGTTCATCGGCCTGGAGTTGCTCTCGGTTCCGGTCTACGGCTTGGTGGCTTACGCCTTCTTCAACAAGCGTTCGCTGGAAGCCGGCATCAAGTACATGGTGCTGTCGGCTGCAGGTTCTGCGTTCCTGCTGTTCGGTATGGCCCTGCTGTACGCCGAAGCCGGCAGCCTGAGCTTCAGCGGTATCGGCCACGCCTTGGCGTCGACTGGCGCGCCAAGCGCCATCGCACAGCTGGGTCTGGGCATGATGCTGGTGGGTCTGGCCTTTAAACTGTCGCTGGTACCGTTCCACCTCTGGACCCCAGACGTGTACGAAGGTGCTCCGGCGCCTGTGGCGGCTTTCCTGGCCACCGCATCGAAAGTTGCCGTGTTTGCCGTCATCGTGCGTTTGTTCCAGATCTCCCCGGCCGCGACTACCGGTGTGATGAGCGACGTACTGACCGTGATCGCGATTGCTTCGATCCTGTTCGGTAACCTGCTGGCCCTGACCCAAAACAACCTCAAGCGTCTGCTGGGTTTCTCGTCCATCGCCCACTTTGGCTACCTGCTGATCGCCCTGATTGCGAGCAAAGGCATGGCCGTTGAAGCGATCGGCGTGTACCTGATCACCTACGTGCTCACCAGCCTCGGTGCGTTCGGCGTCATTACCATGATGTCGTCGCCGTACAAAGGCCGTGACGCAGACGCACTGTACGAGTACCGCGGCCTGTTCTGGCGCCGTCCGTACATGACCGCCGTACTGACCGTAATGATGCTGTCGCTGGCCGGTATCCCGCTGACCGCTGGCTTTATCGGCAAGTTCTACATCATTGCGACCGGCGTTGAAGCTCACCAATGGTGGCTGGTCGGCTCCCTGATCCTGGGTAGCGCCATCGGCGTGTTCTACTACCTGCGTGTGATGGTGACCCTGTACCTGGTCGAGCCGAAACTGCATCGCCACGATGCTCCGCTGAACTGGGAGCAGAAGGCAGGTGGCGTGATGCTGCTGGCGGTTTCGATTCTGGTGTTCGTACTGGGCGTGTACCCACAACCGATGCTGGAACTGGTGCAACACGCAACGCTGTACCTGCACGGTTAAGCGTTAAACGGTTGTCCCGATACCCCGTGAAGGCCCGGTCTTCACGGGGTATTTTTTTTGATCCTGCCAGCCCCTGTAGGAGCGAGCTTGCCTCGCGATCTTTTGATCTTTACAAAATCGCGAGGCAAGCTCGCTCCTACAATTAGGTGGGGCTGTGATTGTCTGACAGTTGCGAGTGATTACGGGCTTGTATAGGCTGGCGCGCCGCCCGCCCATCGTCCTGGAATGCCTGTTAATGCGATCTGCCTTGTCTTCGTTTCTGCCTTTGGCGCTTGCCTGCGCTGCGCCCGCTTATGCTGACCCGCTGGAGTTGGGTGAGGTTCAGGTTCGCAGTGAGGAAAGCAGCGACCTGCAAGCCGCACAGGAGGCGCTCAAGCAGGTGCCCGGCGCCAGCAATGTGATCGACATGAACGCGGTCGAACAGGGCCGCGTCGCGACCAACAGTGATGTGCTGGCGTATCAACCCGGTGTGTATGCCCAATCAGGCGGCAATGAAGGCACCAAGGTCTCGGTGCGCGGGTCGGGCATCAACCGCGCACCGGGCGCCCACGGCTCGGGCCTGTATGTGATGTTTGATGGCCTGCCGTTGACCGGCCCCGGCGGTACGCCCTATGAGCTGTTCGAGCCGTTGTGGCTGAGCCGCGCAGAGGTGTTGCGCGGTGCCAATGGCTTTGATGTCGGCGCACTGGCCCTCGGCGGCTCGATCAATTACGTCACCCACACCGGCTATGACGCCTCGCCCCTGCAAGTGCGCTATGAAACAGGCAGTTATGGCTACCAGAAACGCCAGATCAGTTCCGGGCAAGTCTTGGGGGATCTGGACTACTACGTGTCGCTGAACGACGCGGAAACCAACGGCTATCAAGACCACACGTCAGGCAACAGCAAAGGCATCGCGGCCAATATTGGCTATCGTTTCAGCCCGCAACTGGAAACGCGCTTTTATCTGCGTTATCGCGAAACCGATAACGAGCTCGCAGGCCGGGTTACCAAAGAGCAAATCAAGCATCACCCACGCGCTGCCAATCCGGCGTATGTGAGCGGCGACTACACCCGCCCGCAACCCGGCAGCACCTGGCTGGGCAACAAAACCACGCTGTACCTGGACGATGATTCGCAGTTGGAAGTCGGGCTGGTGTACCACGATTACCCCATGGACCTGCGTGAAGGTCCTAACCGGCTGAAGGTGGCCTACACCGACGTCAGCGGTACCTTGAACTACAAGCGCCGCGACACCCTGTTTGGCCTTGAAAGCAAAACCACGGTGGGTCTGCGCAGCAGCAAGCATTTGCCTAACAGCGGCGCGTCGGAATACGTGCGCATCCCGCGTGGCAACACCGCCAGCTATGCGCCGGGCACCAAAATGCGCGACTTCAGTTATCAGGGTTCGGACACCGTGCTGCACGCCAGCAATGATCTGGAGCTGATGCCCGACTTGTGGCTGACCACCGGCATGGCGCTGATCTATACCCGCCGCGAAAGCGAGGTGAGCTACCCCGACAGCGGCGGCAAAGTCAGCCGCCATGATTGGGATTACGCGCCGCGCCTGGGCTTGCGCTATGAGTTCAACCCGCACTTGCAGGTGTACGGCAACCTCAGTCGCTCGGTCGAGCCGCCGCACCCGTGGTCGATGATCTGGAGTTCGCCGTACGTATTCCCGGTGGGCAGCGGCCCGGCCACCGGGCGCCAAAGCACCCCGATTGCCATGCAGAACCAGACCGCGACCACCCTTGAGCTGGGCACGCGAGGCGACTCGGGGATCGGCCAATGGGATCTGGCCTGGTACTACTCGGCCGTGCGCCATGAACTGCTGACGGTTGAGCTGCAAGCTGCCACGGCTGACCTGGCACCGATTGTCGGCGAGTCCAACGCCAGCCCGACCGTGCACCAAGGGATTGAAGCCGGGCTCAATAGCCGCTTGTGGGAGCGCGATGGCGTGGGCAGCCTGTCGTTGCGTCAGGCCTACACCTTCAGCGACTTCCATTACCGCGATGACTCGCGCTTTGGTGACAACCGTTTGCCGGGCATCCCACAGCACTACTACCAGGCTGAAGTGCGTTATGAGCACCCGCAAGGCTTCTACGCGGGGGTCAACACCCAAGTGGCTTCACGTATGGCGGTGGACTATGCCAACACCTACTACACATCCTCTTACATGCTGTGGGGCGCGACGCTGGGCTACGCCTCCCCCAAGCGCGACTGGCAGACCTGGATCGACCTGCGCAACCTCACCGGCGAGCGCTACGCCGCCACGGTAACGCCGGGCTACGACGACAAAGGCCAGGACGCCGCCCGCTCCACCCCCGGCGAAGGCCGGGGCGCCTACGTCGGGGTTTCGTACAGCTTTCGCTAGTCGAGCGTGATTTTGTCAGCGGGCAAGCGGACCTTGCGCCGGGTGCCGCTGAACAACCCCCAGCTCGACAGGAACAGGGCGGCGATCAATGGCCCGATGACAAAGCCATTGAGGCCGAAAATCGCCATGCCGCCCAAGGTCGAGATCAGGATCAGGAAGTCCGGCATTTTCGTGTCTTTGCCCACCAGGATCGGGCGCAATACGTTGTCGACCATGCCGATCACGAAGACGCCAAACAGCGCCAGCACCACGCCTTGCCAGATCATCCCGGTGGTCAGGAAGTAAATCGCCACCGGCGCCCAGACGATGCCCGCCCCTACAGCCGGCAACAAGGACAGGAACATCATCAGAACCGCCCAAAACAGCGAGCTCTGGATGCCCAGGATCCAGAAGATCACCCCGCCCAGCGCGCCCTGCACCACGGCCACCGCCAGATTGCCTTTGACTGAAGCCCTGACCACGCGACGCAATTTGATTTGCAGCAGGCGCTTGTGCTGTTCAGCCATGGGCACCGCATTGCGGATCAAACGCACCATGGCCTGACCGTCACGAATAAAGAAATACAACAGGTAGAGCATGATGAAAAAGCTCACCACCAGCTCAAAGGTGCTTTGACCAAAGTTGAAGACCTGGGTGGCAAAGAACTGGCTGCCTTCAAGCGCGCCCTTGGAGATTTTATCGCTGACGCCTTCAATGCTTCGCAAGCCCAGGCGGTCGAGCCATTCCGTGACCTGATGGGGCAAGCTGCTTTGCAGTTGGGCAATGTAGCCGGCGACGTTGATCTTGCCGCTTTGCACATCGCTATAAAGGGTGGCCACTTCTTGCACCAGCAGGATCGTGGTGAAAATCACCGGCAGAATCGCGATCAGGGTGCAGGCTGTGAGCGTGACAAAGGTGGCCAGGTTACGCCGACCTTTGAATTTGAGGAGCAACTTGCGCTGCAAGGGCGCAAACAGAATACCCAGCGCCACCGCCCAAAAAATCGCCCCATAGAACGGTAGCAAAATCCAGATAAAGGCAACGGTGACGAAGGCCAGAAGCAGGAGCAGGGTTTTACGTTGCAGACTTGTTTCGTTCATACGCCTTCCATGTCTTAAGTAGACCTGTAGTCGCTGCCGAAGGCTGCGATAAGGACCGCAGGACCTTCGCTGTTGACTTCAACGGTGAGGGCCGTTGCGCAGCCCATCGCCGCCCATCGCAGCCTTCGGCAGCGACTACAAGTGCAGTTCTTTAGCCCTGCGCCTCTGCCTCTTCATGCGCATGGCGCAGCCGTTCGCGGCTGTTGGTCAGGTGTAAACGCATGGCCGCACGGGCGGCGTCGGAGTCCTGGCGGGCAATGGCGGCGTAGATTTCTTCGTGTTCACGGCCCAGGCGGCTCATGTACTGGGCCTGATCATCATGGGCCAGGCTCGCCGAGTTGAGGCGGGTGCGCGGGATAATGCTGGTGCCCAGGTGGTTCATGATGTCGGTGAAATAGCGGTTACCGGTGGCCAGCGCAATCTGCAGGTGGAATTGAAAATCCGACGCCACGGCATCGCCGTTACGCGCAGTGTTTTCGTTAAGGGCATCCAGGGCGGCACGCATGGCGGCCAACTGTTCCGGGTTACGACGCTGCGCGGCCAACCCGGCCGACTCAACCTCCAGGCTGATACGCAACTCCAGAATCGCCAGCACGTCGCGCAATGTCACCACGGTGGCCGGGTCGATACGAAAGCCGCTCGGGCTCGGCGTGTCCAGCACGAACGTGCCGATGCCATGCCGCGTCTCGACTTGCCCTGCCGCCTGCAAACGGGAGATTGCCTCGCGCACCACAGTGCGGCTGACGCCATGGGCTTCCATGATCGCGGACTCGGTGGGCAGCTTGTCGCCGCGCTTGAGCAAGCCGTCGCGAATTTGCTCGGACAGCACCGTCACCAATTCCTGCGCGAGGCTACGGCGTTTGCGAGGAAGGCGTGGAACGTCAGTGGGGTTTTCCATGGTCAACATTTATCTCGGGGTCTAAGTGCGAACTGCAAGTTATCGCATGATAGCTCATGGCGGTTGTACGATCACCCTTCGCCAGTGAGTTCAACCACCCCCTGCCCCGATGAAACCCTGATTTGTTTGCTTGACCCTGCATTGACAAAGGCCTCCGAAGGTGCAAATAATCCGCCAAAGTTGTACGACAACGGATAACACAACAATAATAATCAGGGAATTCCGTATGACCGCACTCTCTCGCATTACGCCCCTCGCACACCCCGGTCGAGCCCGATTGCACACGGGCCGATTGCCTGCCGCTTTTGCTGAACGTCTGTCTGCAGCAAAAGACTCTGCCGTCACAACGGTTTGAGTCAGCGCCCTGACACCAGGGCAACACACACCGCCTTCACATTGCAGGCCGCTTCTGTCGGTCACGTGAGGACGGCTTTGTCAAAAATGGGAGCACAACAATAATGAGATCTCACAACACCCGTTCATTGATTCTTATGGGGCTGGGCAGCATGTCGTTTACGCTGCCGCTGACAGGCATGGCAGAAGGGTTCATCGACGACACCAAAGCGACCCTTACCCTGCGTAACGCGTACATCAACCGCAACTACACCAACCCGGACTACCCCAACAGCCGCGCCCCGCAAAGCAAGGCCGAAGAATGGACGCAAAACTTCATTCTTGACGTCAAATCCGGCTTTACCCAAGGCACCGTCGGTTTCGGGGTGGACGTGCTGGGGATGTACTCGCAAAAACTTGATGGCGGCAAAGGCACGGCGGGCACGCAGTTGCTGCCGACCGGCAGTGATGGCGAACCGGCCAAGAATTTCGGGCGCCTGGGTGTCGCCGCCAAAGCCAAGTTCTCGAACACTGAACTGAAAGTCGGCGAGTGGATGCCGGTGCTGCCAATTTTGCGTTCAGATGACGGTCGCTCGCTGCCTCAGACCTTTCGCGGTGCACAGATCACCTCTAAAGAAATCACCAACCTGAACCTTTACGGCGGGCAGTTCCGCGCCAACAGCCCACGCAATGACGCGAGCATGGAAGACATGTCGCTCAACGGCAAAGGCGCCTTCACATCAGACCGCTTCAATTTTGCCGGCGGTGATTACACCTTCAACGAAAAGCGCACCCAGGTCGGCGCCTGGTATGCCGAACTGGAAAACATCTACCAGCAGCAATTCCTCAACCTGATCCACAGCCAGCCGGTGGGCGATGTCACCCTGGGCGCGAACCTCGGTTACTTCTGGGGCAAGGAAGACGGCAGCAAACGTGCCGGTGAACTGGACAACAAAACCGCATCTGCCCTGCTCTCGGCCAAATACAAAGGCAACACCCTGTATGTCGGCCTGCAAAGAGTGTACGGCGACGACGGCTGGTTCCGCGTCAACGGCACCAGCGGCGGCACCCTGGCCAACGACAGTTACAACTCCAGCTATGACCTGGCCAAGGAACGCTCCTGGCAACTGCGTCATGACCTTGATTTCGCCGTACTTGGGGTCCCGGGTCTGACCATGATGAACCGCTATATCAGCGGCAGTAACATCCACACCGCCACCACCACTGACGGCAAAGAGTGGGGCCGCGAATCGGAACTGGCCTACACCGTGCAAAGCGGCACCCTCAAGGACCTGACAGTGCGCTGGCGTAACGCGAGCATCCGTCGCGACTACAGCGCCCATGAGTTTGACGAGAACCGCATCTTTATCAGCTACCCGCTGTCGTTGTTGTAACCCGCCCGCTTGTCTCGTGATCGGTTTAAAGATCGCGAGGCAAGCTCGCGCCTGCAAAGGGTTGAGGCGCAATGATGGCACTTGGCAAAATCGCGCATTGACAACACCGCCCAGGGCTGTGAATAATCCGAACCAAGTCATACGACAACAGATGACATTAATAAGAAATGCAGGGGTCCTTGATGACTAACACTCGTACTGTCCAAACTCCCTTCAATCGCCTTCTTCTCACCGGTGCTGCGGGTGGTTTGGGGAAGGTGCTGCGCGAAACCCTCAAGCCTTATGCCAAGGTGCTGCGACTGTCTGATATTGCGCCAATGGCCTGCGCAGCCGACAGCCATGAAGAAACCATCGTGTGTGACCTCGCCGACAAACAGGCCGTGCACCAGTTGGTCGAAGGCGTGGACGCCATCCTGCATTTTGGCGGGGTGTCAGTTGAACGCCCCTTTGAAGAAATCCTCGGCCCCAACATCAGCGGCGTGTTTCATATTTACGAAGCGGCGCGCCGACACGGGGTCAAGCGTGTTGTGTTTGCCAGCTCCAACCATGTGATCGGTTTTTACCAGCAAGACCAGACACTCGATGCCCGCTCCCCTCGCCGCCCCGACGGTTACTACGGGCTGTCGAAGTCGTATGGCGAAGACATGGCGACCTTTTATTTCGACCGTTATGGCATCGAAACCGTCAGCATCCGCATCGGCTCTTCCTTCCCCGAACCGCAAAACCGCCGAATGATGCACACCTGGCTGAGCTATGCCGACCTCACGCAGTTGCTCGAACGCGCGCTCTACACGCCGAATGTCGGGCATACCGTGGTCTATGGCGCCTCGAACAATTTGAACGTGTGGTGGGACAACCGCTATGCGGCGCACTTGGGTTTCGCCCCCAAGGACAACTCAGAGATCTTCCGCGACAAGGTTGAAGCTCAACCCATGCCGCCTGCCGGTGACCCCAGCAGAATTTATCAAGGCGGTGCCTTTGTGGCAGCCGGCCCTTTTGGCGACGAATAAGAACAACAACGCAGGGATCAAGCCGCATGACTGCCGAACTGATTCTAGACGCACGCAATGCCACGGGTGAAAGCCCGGTCTGGAGTGTTGCCGAACAAGCCCTGTACTGGGTTGATATCCCGGCCCGGCGTCTGCACCGCTGGCAGGCCGCCGATGGCTTCAGCCAAAGCTGGGAAGCCCCGCAAATGCTCGCGTGTATCGCCAGAGGCAGCGACGGCCACTGGATTGGCGCGATGGAAAGCGGCGTATTTACGCTCACGCCCCAGGCCGATGGGCGCCTGAGCACACGCCTGTTAAGCAGCGTGAACCATGCCCAAGCGGGCATGCGCTTCAATGATGGCCGCTGTGATCGCCAGGGCCGCTTCTGGGCCGGCACCATGCTGCTGGACATGGCGGCTGGTGTGCCCGCCGGTGCGATGTATCGCTATGAAGCCGGGCAACATGAGCCTCTGAAACCGCAGATGACCGGGTTCATCGTGCCTAACGGCCTGGCGTTCAGCCCGGACGGCCTGACGATGTACCTCTCGGACTCGCACCCGGACGTGCAAAAGATCTGGGCCTTCGATTACGACATCGACACGGCCACCCCACACAACCGCCGCCTGTTTGTCGACATGACACAACATCCCGGCCGCCCTGACGGCGCCGCTGTCGACGCCGACGGCTGCTACTGGATTTGCGGCAACGATGCCGGGTTGATTCACCGGTTTACCCCCGAAGGCACACTTGACCGCTCGTTGGCCGTCCCGGTCAAGAAGCCGGCGATGTGTGCCTTTGGCGGCGCGAATCTGGACACCCTGTTCGTCACCTCGATTCGCCCCGCAGGCGACCTCAGTGACCAACCTTTGGCGGGCGGCGTGTTTGCCCTTAACCCTGGTGTTAAAGGGCTGGCGGAGCCCGCGTACACAAGCTGACTGTTTAATCCTGCTGATCCAGAACCTTTAAATAACAAAAACAATATGTGGAGTGACCCATGGATTTCAAACGCACCTTACTCATCGCTGCATTGCCGCTTGCCTTCTGCCTGTCGGGCATAGCCCAGGCCGAAATCAAGATCAAATTCGCTGAAGTTCACCCGGTCGGCTACCCGCCGGTAGTGGCTGAACAAGAGATGGGCAAAAAACTGGCGGCGCAAAGCAACGGCGACATTTCGTTCAAGATGTTTGCCGGTGGCGTGCTCGGTTCCGAGAAAGAAGTGGTTGAACAGTTGCAGTCTGGCGCCGTGCAAATGACCCGTGTCAGCCTCGGCATCCTGGGCCCGGTGGTGCCGGAAACCAATGCCTTCAACCTGCCTTTCGTGTTCCGCGATCAAGCGCACATGCGCAAAATCATCGACGGCGAAATCGGCCAGGAGATGCTCGACAAAATCACCAACTCCGACTTCAACATGGTCGCTCTGGCGTGGATGGACGGCGGTACCCGCAACCTCTACACCAAAAAACCCGTGCGCGAGATAGCCGACCTCAAAGGCATGAAGATCCGCGTGCAAGGCAACCCGGTGTTTATCGACACCATCAATGACATGGGCGGTAACGGCATTGCCATGGCCACCGGCGAGATCTTCAGCGCCCTGCAGACGGGCGTGATTGATGGCGCCGAAAATAACCCGCCGACTTTCCTTGAACACAACCACTACCAGAACGCCAAGTACTTCACCTGGACTGACCATTTGATCCTGCCGGAACCCATCGTGATTGCCAAAACCACGTGGAACAAGCTCAACCCCGAGCAACAGGCACTGGTGCAGAAACTGGCCCGCGAAGCGCAGATGGAAGAGCGCGTGATCTGGGATAAAAAATCGGCCGAGAGCGAAGCCAAGCTCAAAACCGCCGGTGTGGAGTTCATCACCCTCACCCCGGACCAGAAAAAAGCCTTCTACGACGCCACCCAACCGGTTCGTGACAAATACGGCGCCAACTACAAAGAGCTGATCTCGCGTATCGAAGCTGTTCAGTAAGCCTGTCCGATAACGCCGCGGTGGCGGGCGCCAGCCCGTTCACCGCCACAGGGGTGAGCCTCCATGAAAAATGCCGTGCTGCGTTTTAACGACTTTCTGTACAGGGTCTGTATTGCGATCGCCGGGTTGTCGGTGTTGACCATGACCCTGATCATCCCTTGGGGCATCTTCGCCCGCTACGTGCTGGGCTCAGGGTCCAGCTGGCCAGAACCCACCGCCATTTTGTTGATGGTGGTGTTTACCTTCTTCGGTGCGGCAGCCAGCTATCGCGCAGGCGCACACATGGCCGTGGCCATGGCGGTTGAGCGCATGCCGCTGCACGTGCGCAAACCGGTGGCGGTGCTGGTGCAAATCCTGATGGTCATCGTCTGCCTGTTCATGGCGGTCAAGGGTTTCAAACTCTGCGCCACCACCTGGAACCAATTTCTCGGCGAAATGCCGTCCATGCGGGTCGGCATTTCGTACTTGCCCATCCCCATCGGCGGCTTGATCACGCTGATCTTTGTCCTGGAAAAGCTCTTCCTGGGCGACCAGAGCCACCGCCGTGTTGTGCGGTTCGACATCGTAGAAGCCAGCGAAGAGGCCGTATAAATGGACGCTTTGGTACTGTTAGGCAGCTTTGTTGCGCTGATTCTGATTGGCATGCCGGTGGCTTACGCGCTGGGCCTGTCGGCGTTGATCGGCGCCTGGTGGATTGAAATTCCGTTCGACGCGCTGATGATCCAAGTGGCCGGGGGCGTGAATAAATTCTCGCTGTTGGCGATCCCGTTCTTCGTTCTGGCGGGCGCGATCATGGCCGAAGGCGGCATGTCGCGCCGGCTGGTCGCCTTCGCCGGGGTGCTGGTGGGCTTTGTGCGCGGTGGTCTGTCGCTGGTCAACATCGTCGCCTCGACCTTCTTTGGTGCCATCTCGGGCTCGTCGGTGGCCGACACCGCCTCGGTGGGGTCAGTGTTGATCCCGGAAATGGAGCGTGCGGGCTACCCTCGCGAGTTCTCTACGGCGGTGACGGTCAGCGGCTCGGTACAGGCCCTGCTCACCCCGCCGAGCCACAACTCGGTGCTGTACTCGCTGGCGGCGGGCGGCACGGTGTCAATTGCTTCGCTGTTTATGGCCGGGATCATGCCGGGGCTGCTGCTCAGTGCGGTGATGATGGGCCTGTGCATGATCTTTGCGCGCAAGCGCAACTACCCCAAGGGCGAAGTAATCCCGCTGAAAAAGGCCCTGAAAATCGCCGGTGACGCGCTGTGGGGGCTGATGGCCATGGTCATCATCCTGGGCGGTATTTTGTCGGGGATTTTTACGGCCACCGAGTCGGCGGCCATTGCGGTGCTGTGGTCGTTCTTCGTGACCATGTTTATCTACCGCGACTACAAGTGGCGCGACCTGCCCAAGTTGATGCACCGGGCGGTACGGACGATTTCCATCGTGATGATCCTGATCGGTTTTGCCGCCAGCTTCGGTTACATCCTGACGCTGATGGAAATCCCGATGAAAATCACCACGGCGTTCCTGACCCTATCGGATAACCGTTACGTGATCCTGATGTGCATCAACGTCATGTTGCTGCTGCTGGGCACGGTGATGGACATGGCGCCGCTGATTTTGATCCTGACGCCGATTCTGCTGCCGGTGATCATCGGTATCGGCGTTGATCCGGTGCACTTCGGCATGATCATGCTGGTGAACCTGGGCATCGGGCTGATTACCCCGCCGGTAGGTGCCGTGCTGTTTGTCGGTGCGGCGGTGGGCAAAGTCACGATTGAAAGCACCGTTAAAGCTCTGCTGCCGTTCTACCTGGCGTTGTTCGGCGTGCTGATGCTGGTGACCTACGTACCGGCCATCTCGCTGTGGCTGCCAAGCCTGGTGTTGTAACCCTCCCCTCTGTAGGAGCGAGCTTGTCTCGCGATCTTTTGATCTTTAAAAGATCGCGAGGCAAGCTCGCTCCTACAGTGCGTATTTATCCAGCCAAGGAGGCTGGTTGCTTATGTCTGCTCCTGCTCTGTTTCCCCGTCATGTTGCGGTGTTGATTCTGGTGCTGCTGGCCTGTGCCTTTGCCGGGAACCACATCGCTGCGCGTATTGCGTTCGATCACGACACCGGCCTGTTGCTGGCGATTCTGTGCCGCGCCGGGGTCACCTTGCTGGTGCTGACCGCCCTGGTGGTCTGGCAACGCGAACGGCCTCGTTTAACCGCAGCCAACTGGCGTTGGCAACTGTTGCTGGGCCTGCTGATTGCGGCGCAAAGCTTTTTTCTCTATTCAGCGGTGGCGCGCATCCCTGTAGCACTGGCGTTGTTGATCGGCAATATGGCGCCGATTCTGCTGGTGCTTCTGACATGGGCGCTGGGCGGCGCTGCACCTACCCGCCGCGCAGCCCTGCTGATGGGCCTGATCATGTGCGGCCTGGTGTTTGCGCTGGACGTGCCCGAGCGTCTGGCCAATCAGGGCAGCACCGAGGCTCAATGGCTGGAAGGTATTCTGTTTGGCTTTGGCGCCGCCTCGGTGTTCGCCTGTGCGCTGTGGATCACCGATCACAAATTGTCGAGCCTGCGCGGCTCCGTGCGTAGCATGCTGACTATGTTGATTGTGTTCAGCGCCGCCACACTGGCCGGGATCAGCGGCGTGCTGCCCGGTGGCGTGTCGTTGCCCAGCTCGTCCACCGGCTGGACCGCCCTCGCCTGCCTGGTCACCTTGTATGGCTTCGGGTTCTGCTTGCTGTTTATCTGCATGACGCGCTTGAACATGGCGCAAAACGCCCCGGTGATGAACGTTGAGCCCGTGGCGAGTTTGCTGTTTGGCTGGCTGATCCTGGACCAGGTGCTGAGCAATGGCCAGGTAATCGGAGGGCTGATTGTGGTCGCCGGGATCGTCATGCTGGCCTTGCAACGCACGGCGCGTTAAGCCAGGTACGGGTTTTTAGATCCAGATCAATAAGTGCGCCCAAAGGCTCGACTACCATCGCGCCTTTTTGCGAAAGACCCGACCATGCGCCTTGCTCCACCCGAACTCCTCGCCCCTGCGGGCACCCTGAAAAACATGCGCTACGCCTTCGCCTATGGCGCGGACGCGGTTTACGCCGGCCAGCCGCGCTACAGCTTGCGGGTGCGCAACAACGAGTTTGACCACGACAACCTGGCCATCGGCATTCGCGAAGCCCAGGCCCAAGGCAAACGCTTTTACGTGGTGGTCAACATCGCGCCGCACAACGCCAAGCTGCGTACCTTCCTTAAAGACCTGGAGCCGGTGATTGCCATGGGGCCGGATGCGCTGATCATGTCCGACCCCGGGCTGATCATGCTGGTGCGCAAGCACTTTGCGCAGATGCCGATTCACTTGTCGGTGCAGGCCAACACGGTGAACTGGGCCAGTGTCGAGTTCTGGCGCCAGCAAGGCTTGAGCCGGATCATCCTGTCCCGCGAGCTGTCACTGGAAGAGATCGAAGAAATCCGTCAGCAGGTGCCGGACATGGAGCTTGAGATTTTCGTCCATGGTGCGTTGTGCATGGCCTACTCCGGCCGTTGCCTGCTGTCCGGCTACATGAACAAGCGCGACGCCAATCAAGGCAGCTGCACCAACGCGTGTCGCTGGAAGTACGAAGCCAAGCCCGCCACAGAAAACGAACTGGGCAATGTGGTGAAAGTGGTTGAGCCGACTCTCGGTCTGGGCGCGCCGACCGACGAAGTGTTTGTGCTGCACGAAAGCAACCGCCCGGACGAACCCATGTCGGCATTCGAGGACGAGCACGGCACCTACATCATGAACTCCAAAGACCTGCGCGCGGTACAACACGTAGCACGGCTGACAGAGATGGGCGTGCATTCACTGAAGATTGAGGGGCGTACCAAGTCGCACTTTTACTGTGCCCGGGCGACGCAGGTCTATCGCAAGGCGATTGATGATGCGGTGGCCGGCCGTGAGTTCGACCGCAACTTGATGAATGATCTGGAGTCATTGGCGCAGCGCGGCTACACCGAAGGCTTTTTGCGTCGGCATGTGCATGACGAGTACCAGAATTATCTGCACGGCAGTTCTCTGTCACACCGCCAACAGTTTGTCGGTGAATTGACCGGCGAGCGACGCAAAGGTCTCGCGGAAGTCAAAGTCAAAAACCGTTTTGCCTTGGGCGATCACCTGGAGTTGATGACTCCACGCGGCAATTACCACTTTGACCTGGACCAATTGCATAACACGGCAGGATTACCGATCGAAGTCGCGCCGGGTGATGGGCACACGGTGTACTTGCCGATCCCCGAACAGGTGGACCTGAGCTATGCCCTGCTGATGCGTGATTTGACGGTGAGCGAGAGCATAGAGAGGGCGCTGTAAACCTGTAGTCGCTGCCGCAGGCTGCGATCTTTTAAAGATCAAAAGATAGCAGCCTGCGGCAGTTCCTACAGACTATTTAGCCCTTGAACACTTCATCCAGCAGGTTGTGCATGGCGGTGAAGGCGCGGTGCGCGGTCTTGGCGTCGTACATCATTTTGCCGGGCACGTTGGCGTGCGGGTCGGTGAATGAATGCACCGCGCCGCCGTAGCTGGTCAACTGCCAGTCCACTCCTGCCGCATTCATCTCGGCTTCAAAAGCCGGCAATTGCTCATGGGGCACCAACGGGTCGGACGCGCCGTGCAATACCAAAACAGAGCCGGTGATGTTGTTGGCGTCTGCCGGGTTTGGCGTATCCAGCGAGCCATGGAACGACACCGCAGCCTTGAGCGCAGCGCCATCACGGGCCAATTCCAGCGAACAGCACCCACCAAAGCAGAAACCAAAGGTCGCCAATTGCTGGCTATCGACCTTGGCCTCAGTTTGCTCTTTGAGCACCGCGTAGGCTGCCTGCATGCGTTTGCGCAGCAAGGCACGGTCATTTTTCAGCGGCATCATGGCAGCGCCGGCTTCATCACCGTTGGCGGGACGAACGCCTTGGCCGTACAGGTCCGCAATCAGCACCACATACCCTTGCTCAGCGACCTTTTTGGCGATGTCCTCGGCGCCTGCGCTGATGCCCATCCAGTTCGGTGCCATCAGCAAACCCGGCAGCGACTCTTCGCGGCTTGGGTCATACGCAAGGCGGCTTTCGTAAGCTTGGCCATCGATTTGATAGACCACAGAACTGACCGTAATTGATTTCATTAAAAACTCCCGAATTCAAAGCAAAAAAAACCCGCCGAAGCGGGTTTTTTATAGACGTGTTACACGGACAACTCAACTAACAACTTATTTAGGCGACGGACATACGCCGCCGGATCTTTGAGGCTGTCACCGGCCGCCAGGGCTGCCTGGTCGAAGAGGATGTGCGACAGGTCGTCAAAACGCTCTTCGCTCTGCTCCGCATCCAGTTTTTCGATCAGCGGGTGACCCGGGTTGAATTCAAAGATCGGCTTGGAGTCCGGCACTTTCTGACCGCTGGCTTCAAGGATCTGGCGCATTTGCAGGCCCAGGTCTTGTTCACCAATCGCCAGAATGGCTGGCGAGTCGGTCAAGCGGTGCGAAACACGCACTTCGCTGACGCTTTCACCCAGCGCAGTCTTGATGCGCTCAACCAGACCTTCTTTGGCCTTGGCCACTTCTTCTGCGGCTTTTTTGTCCTCTTCGGAGTCCAGGTTGCCCAGATCGAGGTCACCGCGCGCAACGTCAACAAAGCTCTTGCCGTCGAACTCGGTCAGGTAGCTCATCAGCCACTCGTCGATACGGTCGGTCAGCAGCAGCACTTCGATGCCTTTCTTGCGGAAGACTTCCAGGTGCGGGCTGTTTTTGACCTGAGCGTAAGTTTCGCCGGTCAGGTAGTAGATCTTGTCCTGGCCTTCTTTAGCGCGTGCCAGGTACTCGGCCAGAGAAACCGTTTGCTCGCCATCATCACCATGGGTCGAAGCAAAGCGCAGCAGACCGGCGATTTTTTCTTTGTTGGCGAAATCTTCTGCCGGGCCTTCTTTGATGACCTGGCCAAAGTTTTTCCAGAAGCCCTGATATTTCTCTGGCTCGTTCTTCGCCAGTTTTTCCAGCATGTCCAGAACACGCTTGGTCAGCGCCGACTTCATAGAGTCGATGATCGGATCTTTCTGCAGGATTTCACGCGACACGTTCAGCGACAGGTCGTTGGAGTCAACCACACCTTTGATGAAGCGCAGGTACAACGGCAGGAACGACTCAGCCTGATCCATCACGAATACGCGTTGTACATACAGCTTCAGGCCTTTGGGCGCTTCACGCTGGTACAGGTCGAACGGAGCACGGGCCGGAACATAGAGCAGCGAGCTGTATTCGAGCTTGCCTTCAACCTTGTTGTGGCTCCAGGCCAGCGGGTTCTCGTAGTCGTGGGCAATGTGCTTGTAGAACTCCTGGTATTCCTCGTCCTTCACTTCAGTGCGAGGACGGGTCCACAGGGCGCTGGCGCGGTTAACGGTTTCCCATTCCAGTGCCGGTGCTTCTTCACCTTCGGCTGCGGCCTGCTCTTTAGGCAGTTCGATCGGCAAGGCGATGTGGTCGGAGTATTTTTTGATGATGTTGCGCAGGCGCCAGCCATCAGCGAACTCTTCGTCGCCGGACTTGAGGTGCAGAACGATCTTGGTGCCGCGAGAGGCTTTTTCGACGTTCTCAACTTCGAACTCGCCTTCGCCTTTGGAAGACCAGTGCACGCCTTCGCTGGCAGGTGTACCGGCGCGGCGGCTATATACGTCAACTTTGTCAGCGACGATAAAGGCCGAGTAGAAGCCCACACCGAACTGGCCAATGAGGTTCGAGTCTTTCTTTTGATCGCCCGACAGGTTTTTCATGAAATCAGCGGTGCCGGACTTGGCGATCGTACCCAGGTGGGCGATCACGTCGTCACGGTTCATGCCAATACCGTTGTCTTCGAGGGTGACGGTTTTAGCGTCCTTGTCGAAGCTCACACGGATTTTAAGTTCGTCGCCGCCTTCCAGCAGTTCTGGTTTGGACAGCGCTTCAAAACGTAATTTGTCGACAGCATCAGAGGCGTTCGAGATCAATTCGCGAAGGAAGATTTCCTTGTTGGAATACAGCGAATGGATCATGAGGTGCAACAGTTGCTTGACCTCGGTCTGGAAGCCCAGGGTTTCCTTTTGAGTTTCCACGCTCATTGTTATCAAACTCCGATTAGATGGCATGAGCCACGCCCAAGAGGGTTGGCGGCGGGATGTGATGAAAGTTGGGGCCTGAACTCTGGATTTCAAGGCCTGATACTTTTTACCAATAGATTCTGTGCAATCGGCACTACTTATATATCTGCAGGGCGATGGAACTTAAGTACCGCGGGCTGGCTCAAACGCCCCGTAGAACTACTCACAAGGAGAAACATCCCATGCGTAATACCGTTGCTGTTGCCTTGATGCTGGCCGCTTCCCTGGGCCTTGCTGCTTGCGATAAAAAATCCGAAGACAAAGCCCAGGACGCTAATCAGCACGCAGAACAAGCTCAACAAAAAATGTCTGAAGCGCAAGACAAGGTAAACGACGCTGCTAAAGAGAACGCTGAGGCGGCTAAAGCCCAAGCTGAATCCAATGAAGCAGCAGCAAAAGAAGCCGCTCAGGATGCTCCAGCGGCTGAAAGCAAGTAATTCGCTGTAGCTGACCTTGTAGGAGCGAGCTTGCCTCGCGATCTTTGGATCTTTTAAAAGATCGCGAGGCAAGCTCGCTCTTACAGGCAAGCGCCATAAAAAAAGCCCTGTATCTCATCGATACAGGGCTTTTTTATTGACACCGTGGGCGCGCTTTTGGCGGGCAGTGTCGTCAGGCAATGGCTTCTTGTGACTTGCCCAGCAGGCGGTCGTAAATGAACGCACCTACCAGAACGATCAGCGACGGCACCAGCCAGGCCAGGCCTTGCTCGCTGAACGGCATGTGAGTCAGCCAGTTCGGCAAGCCATCCGCCAGGCCTGCGCCTTTAAGGGCATCGACCACGCCGAAGATAAACGACACCAGCATCACCGGGCCGACGATACGAGTCTGCTCATGCCAGAAGCCTTTGCAGAAGCTCAAGGCCACCAGCACGATACATGGCGGGTAAATGGCGGTCAGCACCGGCACGGAGAAGGCGATTAACTTGGTCAGGCCCAGGTTGGACACCACCAGCGAGAACACGGCAAGGATAATCACCAAGGCCTTGTAGGACAGAGGCAAGATCTTGCTGAAGTATTCTGCACAGGCACAGGTCAGGCCTACCGCTGTAACCAGACACGCCAGGGCAATCAGCACAGCCAGGAAACCACTGCCGAGCGAGCCGAAGGTGTGCTGAACATAGGCGTGCAATACCGCAGCCCCGTTGGTTGCGCCGATAGCCACTTCATGGCTGCCGGAACCCAGGCGGAAGAGGCTGATGTACACCAGTGTCAGACCAACGCCCGCCACCAGGCCAGCAATGATCGCGTAGCGGGTGATCAGTTTCGGCGACTCGACACCACGGGAACGGATCGCGTTAACGATCACGATGCCGAAAACCAGTGCGCCCAAGGTGTCCATGGTCAGGTAACCCTGAATAAACCCTTGAGAGAACGGCGCAGCCTCATAGACCGGGGTCGCGCTACCGATATCACCGGCAGGCAAGGCAAACGCGGCGATACCGAGAATGGCCAGGGCGATGATTTTGAGCGGAGCCAGGAAGCGCCCTACCGTGTCCAGCAAACGACCTGGATACAGCGAAACGAAGAACACGATCAAGAAGTACACGGAGCTGTACAGGAACAGCGCCAACGGGCTTTCACCGGTCAGGGGCGCCAGACCCACTTCGAACGACACGGTTGCCGTACGCGGTGTGGCGAACAGCGGGCCCACAGCCAGGTAGGCCGCAGCCGCGAGCAAGCCACCGGCGATTTTGCCAATCGGGCTGCTCAGTGCATCCATGCCGCCGCCAACTTTGGCCAGGGCGACAACAGTGACAACCGGCAAACCCACAGCCGTAATCAAAAAGCCCAGCGCGGCGATCCAGACATTAGGCCCGGATTGCAAACCAACGATTGGCGGGAAAATGATATTGCCAGCCCCAACGAACAGGGCAAAGGTCATAAACCCAAGTGCCAGAATGTCCTGGCCTTTCAAAACTTTCATTACGGAAGTACCACACTAGTAAATCGGGATTTAGAGGGGAATTTCCCGTGCGGATATGGGAAATGTTGTCAGTCTGAATAAGACCGACCCGTCTAGCGCGTGGCTTCCTTGTGGGACGCACACGCAGAAAAGCAGAATGGCGGCAAGATTACCGAGTTTTTAAGATGAACGCACTGTTGCAGGGCATTCTGTCCGATGAACGAACGCAGTTGTCGCCTGGATGACATCGAAATTTAAACTGGTGTGATTTTCCTACATTGGTATTCCCACATCGCTGTAGGAGCGAGCTTGTCTCGCGATCTTTTTTAAGGTCAAAAGATCGCGAGGCAAGCTCGCTCCTACAGGGATTTAAGTAGCCAGAATGCACAA
>Ga0302347_1002094_pt1 | contig 21465 bp, 19 predicted proteins | sample PhyWR1_FD_202178 | JGI IMG/M metagenome (GOLD analysis project Ga0302347, IMG submission 202178) | Leaf surface microbial communities from wheat plants in UC Gill Tract Community Farm, Albany, California, United States - DLSL W.R1 (v2)... | ecosystem: Host-associated > Plants > Phyllosphere >...
CGCGCGTCAGCCCGGCCCGCTCCACCAGCCGCGGCAACAGGCTGTACACCGACGGAGGCAAACCACCACGGCCCAGGGGTTCGCCGGCGGCCAGGCCGATCTCACGCTGGGCCCTGGCAAAACGCGTGAGGGAGTCGATCAACAGCAACACCCGTTGCCCCTTGCGTCGGAAACCTTCGGCCAGGGCCGTGGCGGTAAACGCGGCGCGGGCTCGCTCCATGCTGGAACGATCAGAGGTGGCGCACACCAGTACGGCCTTGGCGCGCAGCTGTTCGTCCAGTTCATGATCAAGAAACTCGCGCAGCTCCCGGCCCCGCTCACCGATCAGGCCGAACACGATCACATCGCACTCCACGTTACGGGCGATCTCGGCCAGCAAGGTGGTCTTGCCGCAACCGGCTCCGGCGAACAGGCCCACGCGCTGGCCTTCACCCAATGTCAGCAAGCCGTCGATCGAACGCACTCCCGTGGCCAACGCGCGGTTGATCCTCGGCCGCTCGGTGGGCAACGGCGCCTCACACAGCACAGGGCTTGCGTCCTGCGTGTCGGCCTCGACAAACGCCGTGGGGCCTTCGCCGGTGATGGGCCGTCCAAAACCGTCCAGCACCTGGCCGAGCAATGCATCGCTGACCTGCACCCGATGCGGCACGCCGAGGCGCTCCACGCTTGCCCCCACCCGCACGCCTTCCAGGTTGCCCAGAGCACTGAGTACGGCATCTTGCTGATCGAAGCCGATGATCTCGGCGAGCATGAAGTCGCCCGGATTTTTCTCCACCTGGCACAGGTCGCCAATCCGCGCCAGGGGCAACCGGCATTGCAGCAACATGCCGTTGACGCGTTGGATGCGGCCGCGCATCGTCACCGGCGCGAAGCTCACCAACGCCTGTGACTGGCGCTGTTGCCAGGCGTCGAGACGCTGTTGCAGATCAGCACTCACCAGTGCACCTCGTAGCGCTGCTGGCCATCGAAGATCACCTTGCTGTTATCGATCAGCACCAGGCGCAGGCCGTCCAACTCGTCGCCCACAAACAACCGGCCACCGTCTTCCAGCACCACATGGCCATTCGGCCCGCCAACGATCTGCACAATCTTGAACGGCAATGCTCCATCACTGGCGCGGACACGACTGATCACCGGCACGGCACTGTCGAACAGCTCGCCAAAGCGGCCGAGCATGCGCGCCACCAGCTCCACATCGTCCTGGGGAACCTCGCCACTGAGCGTGACCTGGCCATTGATCACCTGCAGGCTGACCCGCTGGCCCAACTCACGTTCGCTGAGCATCTTCAGCAACTGCTGGCGCACTTCAAACGGCGAAGCCAATTCTTTTTTCTGGAACACCGCAGGTGCCGAGGTCGCCTGGGCCTCACGGTCATCGGTAGACGCAATGCCCACCGCCACAATGATCACGGCCGCCACCAACACCAGGCTGAGCAGGCGCTTTTGCTGCGCCTGTGGCATGGACGACAGCTTCAATGCCGGTGACGCCTCGGCGGCCACCGGTGGCGGCGCAGTGCCCGGTGCAGGTGCCGCCTGTGGCCAGGGCTGATCGGCCAAGGTGACGCACAGCCGAATGGCGCCTATCGAAAACGGCACATTCGGGGTCAGGTTCACGATCTGTGCCAGCACCTGTCCGTCGGCGCCCTGCAACAGTCCCGCCTCGGCCTGCACCGACCAGATAGAGTCGGTCAACCGCAACCGCGCGTGCTGCTCGGCAACCCCTGGGTCCTTCAACAACAGGTCCGCACCCGCGTGGGCGCCGATGCTCCACTGCTCGCCAAACAGCGGCAACGCAGCGCCCTGATGCAAGCCATCCAGTACACGCAGCTCAAACATCAACCGCCCCTCCCCGGTACTGAACCGGGTGAAACCCTCATGCCACCGCTCCGCGCATCAACTCGTCCTGGCCCACGTCAAAGCGCCCCAGCACTTTCACCTTGGAGGCACTGCTCAACTCCGCAAAGGACAGCACCGGCACATGGTTGAACTCTTCGAGCAGCAAGGTACGCAAGGGGCTGCGCAGGTCTTGCGCCACCAACATCACGCTTTTACTTTTGGCACGCAGGGTAAACGCCTGGTTGAGCAGGTTGATCAACGCCGCGCTGTTGTCGTTATCGAGGGCGAAGAACACACCGGTCTGGGTCTGGCGCAACGCATCGCGCAGGATGTTTTCGGTCTGCGGCGACAGCAGCCAGGCATGCAGGCCATCGGCCTCGCTGTATTGATGAAAGATCTGGGCCTTGAGGGCGATGCGCGCGTAGTCGGCCAGTGCTTCCGGCTCACGCTCATGCTGGCCGTACTCGATCAACGACTCGACGATCAGCCGTACCGCCCGCAACGGCACGCCTTCGCTGGCCAGGCGCTGCAACACCGCGGAAAACCGCGAGAGCGGCATGATGCGCTGCAGCTCCTGCACCAACTCGGGCTGGTTGTGCTCCAGCCAGCTGAGGATCGACTTGCTTTCCTGGATGCCCAGAAACTGCGGGCCGCTGAGCATCATCGCCTTCTTCATGCGCTCGATGATCAACTCGGTGGCACTGAAGCGCTCCAATTGCGCGTCAGCCAGCAGCGGATCGTCGGGGGCCAGCCACACCCACTCCTGTTCATCGCGCTCTGCCAGCCCTGGCAATGCGTGCTCGGGCTCGACCTTCAGTGCCGAGCGCTCAACAGCCAGATGGCTGACAACCGACGCCCTGACCATCGGTACTTCATGCACGCAGAAACGCATTTCGTCGTCGGCCAGCGAATCATCCAGCTCCACTTCAAACGGCGGCAGTGTCAGGCCAATGTTGGCAACCAACGCGTTGCGGGCCTGGCGTATGCCGTGAATCAAGTCGGTCACCTGGGGAGTGCTGCGCAGTACCGGCGAGAACTGCAACAGGTAGGGGCGCGACGGGTCAAACCCGCGCAAGTCTTCCTTGCCGTTCTCTTCCGGGCGAACGGCTTCGGCGGCCTCGGCGGCAGGCTGGGCCTGTCGTTGACGCTTGCGTACGAGGTAATAGCCGAGGCTGCCGGTGATCAGCGAGATCAGGATAAACACCCCGGTCGGCATGCCGGGCACGACGGCAAACGCAAGCATCCCCACCGAAGCAATGATCCAGCTCTTGGGCTCGCTGGTCATTTGCCGGGCAATTTCCGCGCCCATGTTGGTGACGCCCTTGCGCCCATCCGGCGCCACGCGGGTGATGATCATGCCGGCCGTCAGGGAAATCAGCAGCGCCGGAATCTGCGCGATCAAACCGTCGCCGATGGTCAGCACCGAATACAGCGCCATCGAGTCGGCCGCACTCAACCCGTGCTGGAACATTCCCGTGGAAAAGCCCCCCAACAGGTTGACCACGACGATGATCAAGCCGGCGATGGCATCGCCCTTGACGAACTTCATGGCCCCGTCCATAGCGCCGAACAATTGGCTCTCGCGGGACAACTGCTCGCGCTTGTCCCGGGCTTGCACGCCGTCAATCAGGCCGGCACGCAGGTCGCTGTCGATGGACATCTGCTTGCCCGGCATCGCATCCAGGCTGAAGCGCGCCGCCACTTCGGCGACCCGTTCCGAGCCCTTGGTAATCACCAGGAAGTTGACCAGGGTCAGGATCAGGAAGATCACCATCCCCACCGCAAGATTGCCGCCCACCACGAAGTTGCCGAAGGCCTCGACGATGTCTCCCGCGTCCTGCTCCAGCAGGATAAGGCGCGTCGTTGCAATCGATAGCGCCAGGCGAAACATCGTGGTCAGCAGCAGGATCGATGGGAACGACGAAAACGCCAAAGGCCCCGGCAGGTAAAGCGCCAGCACGATCAACAGGCAGGAAATACAGATATTGAGGGCGATCAGGATGTCCACCAGCCAGGTGGGCAGCGGCACGATAAAGATGAACACGATGGCCATGACCACCACGGCGCCTAGGACTTCGGCACGTTGCGCCACCTTGAGCAGCACGGCATTGATGGTCTTGAGTACGCTCACGCCTACGTCCCCCCATCCACGAAGCGTGCGGGCCCACGCTCGATCCTGGCCAGTTCATCCATCACCGCGACAAAGCAGATCAAGGTCTCCTGCCGTACGCGGCTGTCTGGCCATAGCGCGAGGGGCAACTGCTGCAAAACGGGGTAAAGGGCGTTGAGCGACACCAGTTGCTGGAAGGACGGACCACCCCCCAACTCATCTCCCAGCCGCAGGATTTCACCGGCCGCAATACCAGAGCCGGCGTAACCCAACAGGCGCTGCAACAGCTCCACGGCGTCATGCTCGATGCTCAGGCGCTGGATCAACGCCTGGCACCCCCCCAACACCCCGGTCAACTGCCCGCAACTCTGCAAGCCCATCAGCAGTGTGCGCAGCATGGCGGTGGGAACGGACGACACATGGGCCGCGATATCGTCCGCCAAGGCACCGCGCATCACTTTGAGCCCGGCAGCAAACCCCTCGCCACCGTACACACCCAACAGGGCCTGCATCATGGTCGCCAGGGATTGACGCCTGACCACGCTGGCGTAGTAGAGCGCACGCAGTGCCTGGCGTTCTTGCGGGTCACCGCCGCTGGCCTGCAACGCAATCGCGATATTCAGGCCGGCCTGGATTTCCCGCTTGAAGCGAACCTCCAATTTGGCAATGGCGTCCCGGGCCAGCGCGGCTTCAATCTTGCGCGCTTCGGCTTGCGCCTGGGCCGCCACGTGCTTGAGCACCACGAACGTACGTGCCGGATCGTTGCCTGTGAGGTCGAGCAGTGTGTCGATACTGGACTGCTGCAATAGCTGTAAGCGCACCCGCCGGGCCATGGACGCCAGCGTCGCCTGTGCCGGGTGGCCCAGTTGGTCATACAGTTGCGCCAGCCGCTCGGCGGACGGCACGCGAATGCCCAAGGAGCGCTGCTGCAGCGTCCGATTGTTGAGGGCCACCTCCTGACCGAAGAGCTGGACCAACTCATCTGTCGCCTTCACAGGCGTCGGTGCAGCCGGCTGCGCCACGCCGGGATGATCCACGCGCTGGAGTATGTGCACATCGGGGGAAGATTCGACTTTCATCGGCGGGCCAGGACAGAAAGAGTGTGTCCCTGTGTGGCAAGCCGCGACCATCCGGTTCCATCGAAACCCGCGCTATCGCAATCGATGAAAAGAACCGCACAAACCCTTGCAGCGCTTTGCAAAAAACCGCACAAAAACGCTTCAATTCAAAATATATATTTATATTAATCAATAGGTTGAGCAATTTTTTCCGTTGGCATAACCAGTGCAAAAGGGGTTCCCGTCGAAACCATTTCGACTGCGTCTACCCTGAGGAAAAAATCATGAGTATCCCTATCGAAGCTTTGGTTCACCTTGTTGGCAGCTCGCCTCAATTCATGCTTCAACTGACGGACGAGCAGCAGAAGAAGCTGCGCCGTTTCATTCATAAACGCGTACTCAACCCCGAGGATGCGGATGACCTTCTGCAACTGACCTACCTGGAAGCCTGGCGCAACCGGGAGCGCTTCAGCGGCCAGGCGACCCTCAGCACCTGGATGTGTGGCATCGCGCAGAATCTGATCCGCAACCATTTCCGGCGCATGTATGCCAAGCCGATCCATTGCGAGTTCGATGAAGCGCTGTGGCATGGCCAGGAAGACAGCCGCAACCTGGACTGGGAATTCGAGATCAACCGCCGCCTGGAGAAAACCCTGAGCGCCATCGACCTGCTACCGCAAGAAATGCGTAAAACGCTGTATGCATCGCTGGAAACCGACGGCAGCTACCAAGATACCGCCGACGTGTTGGACATTCCGATCGGCACCGTTCGCTCACGCCTGTCGCGGGCACGCGAACAGCTCAAACGCGTCACCCACAACTCGCTGTACCCGTAAGCCAGACCACGCGTTGGGCGACAGGGATATCTGCCCAACCGGATCACGCCGCAACCGCTCTCGACTAATCCGCCCCCCTCGAAACCCCCACGCCCACCGCACCGCTCGTCGCGGTTTCGCCCTATTTCGCTTAAACAGTTGAAAGCGTAGATAAAAATTTAAAATAAACGCTTGACGCATTCCCGTTCTCCGCGAATAATGCGCGCCACTTGGCTACATAGCTCAGTTGGTTAGAGCATAGCATTCATAATGCTGGGGTCCGGGGTTCAAGTCCCTGTGTAGCCACCAAGTACTAAAAACGGCTTACCGAAAGGTAGGCCGTTTTTTTATGCCTGCGAAAAAGTACCGCGCACATGCGCTGAAAAAAAACCGCCATCTGTACGTCGACGCTCCCCTGCCCCACTGTTAGTGTCCAGCCTCCCCCACACGGAGTGCCCCCGATGAAACTGGACATCTACCAAGTCGACGCCTTCAGCCAACACACCTTCGGCGGCAACCCGGCGGCCGTCTGTCCGCTGACCGAATGGCTACCCAACGAGCAACTGCACAACATCGCCGCCGAGAACAACCTCTCGGAGACCGCGTTTTTCGTGCCCCGTGGCGACATCTATGAGCTGCGCTGGTTTACCCCGGAAGTCGAAGTGGACCTGTGCGGCCATGCCACGCTGGCAGCCGCCTGGGTGTTGATCAACCAGTTGGCGGATGCCCCCGAAGTGCTGCGCTTTGCCACCCGCAGCGGCGAGCTGCGTGTGACACGCAATGGCGATGAGCTGGCGATGGACTTCCCGGCCAAGCAACCGGAGCGTTGCGAGCCGCCGGCAGGAATGTTGAGCGCGCTGGGCATCGAGCACGCCGAAGTCTTCGGCACCGATGACTACATCGTGATGGTGGACGACGAAGCCCAAATCGCCGCGCTGACCCCGGACTTCGCCCGCCTCAAGGGCCTGCCCAAACGCGGTATCGCCGTGACCGCCAAAAGCGCGCGGTTCGATTTTGTCTCGCGCTGGTTCGGGCCGAACGTGGGCGTCAATGAAGACCCGGTCACCGGCTCGGCGCACACCTCGCTGGCACCGTTCTGGGCCGAGCGCCTGGGCAAGCAGCAATTGACCGCCGAACAAGGCGGCAAGCGCCGTGGCCAATTGCGCTGCGAACTCCAGGGCGACCGCGTGATCATCTCCGGCAACGCCGTACTCTACCTGCAAGGCACGATTTACCTGTAAAACACCAAGCCCCAAGGACAACAGATCATTCTCAAAATGAACGGAGTTCAGCGCGTGTTTTCGATTTATCGCCGGCCGTTGTCGGTCTTGGCGGTGGCCCTCACCCTGGCCGCCTGCCATAGCCCAGTCACCGAACAACCACCGGCACCGGAGCTGGGCTCGGGCTACCGCAGCGACCTCACGCTGCGGCATGCCGAGCGCCACATGGCCGCCGCGGCCGGGCGCGAGATGCTGCGCCAAGGCGGTTCGGCGATTGACGCGGCGATTGCAATGCAGGCCGTGTTGACCCTGGTGGAACCGCAGTCGTCGGGGATTGGCGGCGGTGCGTTCATCATGCTGTGGGACGGCCAGAACGTGCACGCCTATGACGGCCGCGAAACCGCACCAGCCGGGGCGACAGAGCGCTTGTTCCTGAGGGCCGACGGCACGCCGATGGGGTTTGCCGAGGCGCAGATCGGCGGGCGTTCCGTCGGCACGCCGGGGGTTTTGCGCGCGCTGGAAATGGCGCATAACAAGACGGGGCGCCTGCCATGGGCCACGTTGTTCGAGCCGGCGATTCGCCTGTCGCAACAAGGCTTCGCGATTTCCCCGCGCCTGCACGCGCTGATTGCTGCTGACCGCTACATCCCGCAGTCGCCGGACATGGCGGCGTATTTTTTGAATGCCGATGGCACACCAAAAGCCACCGGTACGCTGCTGAAAAACCCGGCGCTGGCCGCCGTGTTCCAACGCATCGCCAAGGAAGGACCGGACGCGCTGTACCACGGGCCGATTGCCGATGAAATCGCGCGCAAGGTGCAAGGCCACAGCAACGCAGGGAGCCTGTCCCAGGCGGACCTGCAAGGCTACAGCGCCAAAGAGCGTGCGCCGCTGTGCACCGACTACAAACAATGGAAAGTCTGCGGCATGCCGCCACCGTCGTCGGGCGGGATCGCCATCGCGCAGATCCTCGGCACCTTGCAGGCCCTGCAAGCGCGCAACCCGCAACTGGCCATCGCGCCGATGAAACCGCTGAAGAGCGCCTCACCGGCAGGCCTGGAACCGACGCCCGAGGCCGTGCACCTGCTTGCCGAAGCTGGCCGCCTGGCGTTCGCCGACCGCGCGCTGTACGTGGCCGATGCCGACTTCGTCCCCGTGCCGCTCGCCGGCCTCGTCGCCCCGGACTACCTGGCCAGACGCGCCGCCTTGATCGGCGAGCACAGCATGGGCGTTGCCAAGCCCGGCACACCCGTGGGCATCCAGGTGGCTTACGCACCGGACCGCTCGCCGCTGCGCATCTCCACTTCGCAAGTGGTCGCGGTGGACGACCAGGGCGGCGCCGTGTCGATGACCACCACGGTCGAGGCGGCGTTCGGCGCCCATGTGATGGTCCAGGGCTTTTTGCTCAACAACCAGATGACCGACTTCTCGTTCATTCCCGAGGAAAACGGCCAACCGGTGGCCAACCGTGTCGAACCCGGCAAACGCCCACGCTCGGCCATGGCGCCGACGCTGGTGTTCGACCGCCACAGCGGCGAGTTACTGGCCACCGTCGGCTCGCCGGGCGGCTCGCAGATCATCGAGTACGTGAGCAAGTCTTTAGTGGCGATGCTCGACTGGAAGCTCGACCCGCAAGCGGCCATCAACCTGCCCAACTTTGGCAGCCGCAATGGCGCTACCGAACTGGAAGCGGGCCTGTTCAGCCCAGGGTTGAAACAGGCCCTGAAAGACAAGGGCCATGCCCTCAGCGAGATCGATATGACCAGTGGCGTGCAGGCCATCGTGCGTACCCGAGATGCCCAGGGCAAAGTGTCCCTGAACGGCGGCGCGGACCCTCGGCGTGAAGGCGAAGCCCTCGGCGACTGAAACTTTTAGCGATGGAGACAACCCCGTGCAACAGGCAGACAACCTCGGCGCCCTCGTTGGCGTCGATCATGGTTTTTGTACGATCAACGATCCGCAGTGCCCGGATGACGTGTTTATCTGCAAGCAGGTGCACAGTGCTGCGGTGATCGAGTGGCAGGCGGATCAGCCGAGCAACACGGTGTCGGCCGACGGCGTGTTCACCGGCTCGCAGCAGCCGATCGCGGTGATTACGGCCGACTGTCTGCCCATTCTTATCGCCGCCAACAACGGCGAGAAAGTGGCGGCGGTGCATGGCGGCTGGAAAGGCCTGCAAGCCGGAATCATCGCCAATGCCGTGCAGCGTTTTGCCGAGGACGGGATTGGCGCTGACCAGTTGCAAGTGGCCATCGGGCCGTCGATCAAACCCTGCTGTTATGAGGTGAGCGCCGACTTTATCGCGCAGTTCCAGGCCGATCAGAATCACTTATGGCGCTTTGCCCAACCGGCGCCGTTGCTGCCACCGCAGATTGCACCGCCCCATGCGCGGCAAGCAGGCAGCGCGTGGTTTGACCTGAGCGCCTACGCGCTGACGCTGTTGCAAGCGGCCGGCGTTCGGCGCGAGCAGGTGGAGGTCAGCAAGGTCTGCACTTACTGCACATCGCCCGCGTTTGCCAGCTACCGCAGAAGGACCCATCACCCGGAGGAGGTGAGGACGTTGTTGTATTCGTGGATTGCTCGTAGAACCATCACCGACTGATCTTCAACCCCTTACGCCCCGCATGCCGCTCCAACGCCAGCTCGATCAACCGGCTCACCAGTTCGCTGTAGCTCATCCCCGCCGCCTGCCACAGCTTGGGGTACATGCTGATGCGGGTGAAGCCGGGCAGTGAGTTGATTTCGTTGATCAGCACTTCGCCGTCGTCGGTCAAAAACACATCGACCCGCGCCAGCCCCGCGCAGCCCAACACTTCAAACGCCTCGATGGCCAAGCGGCGGATACGCTCGCTGGCTTCCACGCTGATATCCGCCGGCACCACCACCTGGGCAGCCTGGTCGTCGATGTATTTGCTGTCGTAGGAATAGAAACCGCTGCTCACCACAATCTCGCCGCAACCGCTGGCGATAGGATTGTCGTTGCCCAGCACGGCGCATTCGATTTCACGGCCGCTGACGGCGGATTCCACCAGCACTTTTTCATCGAAACCCAGGGCCAGTTCGACGGCGGCGTGGTACTCGGCTTCGTTGCCGACTTTGCTCACGCCCACCGACGACCCCTGGTTGGCCGGTTTGACGAACAACGGCAGGCCGAGCTTGTTCACCGCCGTGTCAAAACTTGTCTGTGGCGCATTGCGACGGGTCAGGGTAATGAACGGCGTGACCGCAATCCCGGCGTCGCGCAGCAGGCGCTTGCTGATGTCCTTGTCCATGCACACCGCCGAGCCGAGCACGTCGGAGCCGACAAACGGCAAGTCAGCCATGCGCAGCAGGCCTTGCAGGCAACCGTCTTCGCCCAGGGAGCCGTGGACGATGGGGAAGATCACATCCACATGGGCCAGCAGGTCGCCGCCGGTGGTTTCCACCAGTTGCTGGCTGGCCTTGCCCGGCACCACCGCCAGTTCGCGGTTGGATTGGTTGAGGGCGATCAAGGCCGGGTTTTCCTGATTGATCAGGAAGTTCGAGGTGTCGTTAAGGTGCCAGTGGCCGGCCTTGTCGATGCCGATCAGCACTGGCTCGAAGCGCGTGCGGTCGAGGGCATCGACGATGTTGCGGGCCGACTGCAACGACACTTCGTGCTCGGCCGAACGGCCACCAAAAATAATCCCTACGCGCACCTTGCTCATGACCCTGCCTCACGGTTGAAAGTAAGGCTTCTTACCACGGGCCGTCAGCGATTCGCTACCAGATGTGCACCGAACAACACGTAGCAACCGCCGGCAAAACGGTCGAGCCACTTGCGCGAACGGCCGTAGAGGTTGGCCATGCGTGCGCTGGAAAACACCAGGGCCACGCTGGAATACCAACTGAAGGACAAGGTGGCCATGGTGATCACCGCCAGGGTCAACAGCATCGGCGACGGCGACGGTGGCATGGTGGACGCGAAGATGGTGGCGACAAACAACGCGGCCTTGGGATTGGACAAATTGCCCAGCAACCCCAGGCGCCAGGCGGCGAACAGCGAGCGTCGAGGCTCATCCGGCAGCAGGTTCTGGCCCATGACCGGCGCCGAGCGCTTGAACAGTTTCAGCCCGAGATAGATTAGGTAGCAGCCACCGATAATTTTGAACGCCAGGTACAGCATCGGTGCGGCGGTAAACAGCGACTTGATGCCCAGGCCACCCGCCAGCCCCCACAGGATCGTACCGGTGGCCACGCCCGCCGATGCCACCACGCCATGGCGGCGCGAACAGCTGGCGGCCAGCTGCGCAGTGTTGAAAAAGTTGGGCCCAGGCGTCACCACCGCAACGGTCCAGAGCAACGCCAACGATAGCAAAGGTGCCGCATACGCCTGGTTGGAGAACAGCATCGTTGAACCCTCTTCGATAACGTTGATGAGCCGCTATTGCTCGGGCTCGGGCACATGCACCAGCAGGTCACCTGGCTGGCACTCAAGGTACACACAAATGGCGTCCAGCGTCCCCAGCCGTATCCCCTTGACCTTGCCTTGTTTAAGCAATGACAGGTTCTGCTCGGTAATCCCGATGGCCGCAGCCAAGTCCTTGGACTTGACCTTGCGCCGGGCAAGCATGACGTCCAGTTCAATCACAATGGGCATGTCGGTCTCAAACAAATGTACGGTTTTCAGAATCCACTTCACTGGCCTGCAACAGGATACGCGCGATTATCGTGATGCAGGCAGCCAAAAACAGTGCAACAAAGCTGGGCGCCGTCACACTCAGGCTGATCATTCGTTGGCCAACGGGTTCGTTCATTGTCACCCAGACGCTCAGCATGGGCTCACATAAAAAATCCAGCACGACCCACGCCGCAACCGCTTTGCCGACCTTCCCAAGATGCAAGGCTGCCATGCTGGAGAAATATTCACCGCGCGCGTAGCTCTGAAACAGCTTGCGCAGGTGACTCAAGCCCGACGCCAGTGCCATCAAGGGCACGCTGGACAACACGATCCCTCCCAGCGTTTGCCACAGCGGAAACAACGCCACCTGCTCGGCCCGCCCTTGAATCTGGCGGTCGCTCAAGGCAAAACCAAACCCGAGCCCGTCGGTGGAGGAACTCAGTACGGGAAACAGCCACACAGCAGTATTAAGCACCAGCATGGCAATGATAAGCAGCAGTGTGAGCAGCGACATACGTTGGCTGAGCAGGGCAATGCGTTGAGTATTCATAAAAGGGCTCAAGGGGTGAATGTCGAAGCAAGGTAACGAATAAATTATCGTAAAACAATAATAAATCATCACCAATCAATACTAAGTTCTAAGCACGCGACTCTGTCGCCTCAAAAAAACGCGCACAATCGTTCAAGACCTCGACAGACAACCCGAGCCAGACTGGGTTAACGTGTTTCCACTTCCAATGTGTGACAAGCCACCATGGGCAATCCCATCTCCCCCCTCGACTGGATGCACCGCGCCCCGCATGCCAGCGGTATGGACCGTATCGAGGCGTACTTCGCCGGCTTCGCGTTCGACCCGCATCGCCATGACACCTACGCCATCGGCCGTACGTTGTTCGGCGTGCAGAGTTTTCATTATCGCGGCTGCATGACCCACAGCCTGCCCGGCACGACCATGGTGATTCATCCCGACGAAACCCACGACGGCCGCGCCAGCAGTGAGGAAGGCTTCCGCTACCGCATGATCTATGTGGAGCCGGCGCTGATCCAACAGATCCTCGGCGGCAAGCCATTGCCATTCATTCCCTGCGGCCATACCACCGACCCGCGTCTGTTCCGCGCCAGCGAAGTGCTACTGCAAAGCCTCGATTGCCCGATTGATCCGCTGCTGGAACAGGACGCCATGTATGACGTGGCGCAAGCTTTGAGCGAAGCGTCCGGGGTGATCACCAGCCGCAAGAGCTTCGACTACATCGCCGCCGAACGCGCGCGGGAATTTATCCACAGCGCCCTGGGCCGCAGCATCACCCTGGACGAAATGGCCGAACACGCCGGCCGCGACCGCTGGGCGTTGTCGCGGGATTTCCGTTTGTTGTTCGGCACCAGCCCTTACCGTTACTTGACGATGCGCCGGCTGGATTTGGTGCGCAGCCTGCTGGCCCAGGGGCACTCGTTGGTGAATGCGGCGATGACGGCCGGGTTTACCGACCAGAGCCATATGACCCGGCAGTTTCGCAGCACCTACGGCATGCCGCCGTCGCGCTGGGTGAAGATGCTCGGGCGCTGACAGTACAAGACTTGGAATGCATTCAATGTGGGAGCTGGCTTGCCTGCGATGCAGGCACCTCGGTGTATCAGTGATACCGGGGTGATGCTATCGCAGGCAAGCCAGCTCCCACACAAGCCCGGCTCCCACATTGGTATTCAGGTTGTTTCTAGAATTGCGTTCGACTTAACAGCGCTTTCCCTGAACCCAACCGCCACCACCGCCCCCACCAGTGCAATCCCCGCACTCCACCACAACGCCCACTCAATCCCCCCAGCATTCGCCACCGACACCAACACCGCCAACCCCAGCGCCCCGCCAATCTGCTGGCTGGTGGACGCCATCCCCGCCGCAACGCCTTGCTCCCCCGCGCGGATACCCAAGCCGGCCGCCACCCACATCGCGGTCCACGTCATGCCCTGGCCAATGCTCAAGATAAAAATCCCCGGCAGCAGCGACCAGAATCCCACGCCCGTCGGTAATGCCCAGCACACCAGCGCGATGCCCACAGCCCCCGCCAATTGCCCGCTGACCAGGGTATTGCGCAGCCCGATCCTGGCCAGCGAACGCTCCGCCAACCAGATGCCGAACGTGCACACCAAGGTCGCCGGCAAAAACGCCAGGCCCGCCTGCAACACGCTGTAGCCGTAGACCTGCTGGTAATACAGCGCCAAAAAGTAGTACTGCACGCCAAAGCTGCTCATGAACACCGCCGTCAGCACCATGGCCATGCGCAGTTCGCGGTAGGCCAACAGCCGCAGCGGCATCAGCGGGTCGCGGCCACGGTGTTCGATCCAGGCGAACAACCCCAGCAGCGCCACAGCCAGGGCAATGCAGCCGAGGGTCGACGGCGCCGTCCAACCCCATTCCGGGCCTTGCACCAGGGCGAACACCAGCAAGGTGCCGCCGACGGTCACGGTCAGCGCGCCGCTGATATCAAAGTTGCGCCCACGGGCCCGCTCGCCGTCGGCAGGAATCCAGTAACGCGCCGCCCACGCGCAACCACCCGCCAGCGGCACGTTCACCAGGAACACCGCCTCCCAGCCCCACACCTGGGTCAACACGCCACCGAGCAATGCTCCCAGTGCCAGCCCCGCCGCCGACGCGGCGCTCCACACCGCAAACGCACGGTTACGCTCAGGTCCCTCGGCGTAGTGGGTGTTGATCAACGCCAGGGTCGCCGGAAACAACAGCGCCCCGCCCACACCCTGTACCGCCCGCGCCAGCACCAGCAACACCGCGCTGCCACCCAGTACGGCGGCCAGGGACGCCAACGCATACAGCGCCTGCCCCGTCCGGTACAGCCGACGCTTGCCGAGCAAATCCGTGGCCCGCCCGCCCAGCAACAAAAAGCCGCCGAACGCCACGCTGTAGGCGCTCACCACCCACTGCAATTGCTGGGCGGAAAAGTCCAGGTGCGTGCCGATCTGCGGCAAGGCGACAAACACGATGGTGGCATCGAGGGCGATGATCAGTTGGGCGGTGGCCAACAGCATCAGCATCCAGCCAGAGGGTCGAGAGGCAGACATCACAGCGTCCTGTGCAGAAATGAAGTGCGGCCAGTGTGTTTTATGCGCAATAGATGATAAATAGCGCTATCACTCTTTCAGTAATGACTTAAATCATGGATCTGAACGCTGTTCGCCTGCTGGTTCGCGTGGCCGAAACCCGCAGCTTCACCCGCGCCGCCGGTGACCTGGGGCTGACGCAATCCGGGCTCTCACGGGCCATCTCACGCCTGGAAAACGAGCTGGGCGTGCGCCTGCTGCAACGCAACACCCGCAGCGTCAGCCTCACGCCCGACGGGCAGTTGCTGTACGAGCGCAGCGCACCGTTGCTGGCGGAATTGGCCGAGGCCGAGAAGCTGATGCTCGACCGCCGTGGCAGCCCGTCGGGCCTGCTGAAGATCAGCACGCCGTCGCTGTTCGGGCGCAAGGTGGTAATGCCGGTGATCGGCGAACTGACCCTGCGTTATCCCGAGCTGCGCATCGAAGCCGTGATGACCGACCGCCTGGTGGATATCGTCGACGAAGGCTTCGATGCCTTGCTGCGTACCGGCGAGATCCAGGACCAACGCCTGATTGCCCGCACCCTTGCACCGTTGCGCTGGGTCACCGTCGCCGCCCCCACCTACCTCGCCCGTTTCGGCACGCCGCAAACCGTGGATGAGCTCAAGAACCACCACTGCCTCACCGTGCGCAATCTGCGCAGCGGGCGCATGGTGGACTGGCAGTTCATGCTCAATGGCAAGGTGCAGGACGTGAGCGTCGAAGGGCGGCTGATCTTTGATATCGGCGACGCGCTGGTGGACGGCGCCGTGGGCGGTTTTGGCATTGCCCAGGTGATGGACTTTGCGGTGCGCGACGACCTGGCTGCCGGGCGCCTGGTGCCGGTGCTGGAGGACTTCGCCGGGCGCAGCCGGGCGATTTCGTTGGTGTACCCGCCGTCCCGGCAGTATTCGCCGAAGTTGGTGGCGTTTGCCGAGGCGCTGGCAAACGCGCGCTGGTAGGGCTTAGAGCTGGCGACCGGTGATCGGCTCGCCAATGGTCAGGAAGTGACCACCCGCGATGTGATGCAAGGTGCGCAATGAATCGTGGCCTTCGAAGTGCCAATGACCTTCGCTGAACACGCGTTCGTCGGCATACGCCGCGACCACTTCGCCAAGGAACAAATCATAGGTTTCCTGATTGTGCGGCTCGGGCAGCAAGCGGCATTCCAGCCAGGCCACGCAGCCTTCCAGCAGCGGCGCGTCGGTGTGTTCGCCGCTGAACACTTGTAAGCCGTAAGTGGCGAATTTGTCCGTCTCGCTGCCGGTGGTGTTGCCGACGGTCTGTACGAGATCGGCCTGGGCCACGCAAGGCACTTGCAGCACGAAGGTGCCACTGCCTTCCAGCAACTGGCGGGTCCAGGTGGCTTTATCCAACACCACGGCGACCTTCGGCGGTTCGAAGTCCAGCGGCATCGCCCAGGCGGCCGCCATGATATTGCGCTGGCCGTTATGGGCCGCGCTGACCAGCACGGTCGGGCCGTGATTGAGCAAGCGGTAGGCCTTGGACAATGGAACGGGGCGACGGTGGGTAGGGCTCATGGACGGTCGGCTCTTCAAGCAGGAAAGCGCCTACGATACCTGAGCCCTACGCTCAGCTCGACAGTTGGTTGGCGAACTGTCCTACAGCGCTCACTACCTTCTGCGCGCCGTCCTGAATCTCGACGATCACCGAGCCCGCTTCCGCCGCCAGGGCCAGGCCTTGCTCGGCTTGCAGGCGACCATCGGTCATCAGCGCCACCGCCTCACGGGCCATGTCCTGGTTCTGACGCACCACGCCGACAATTTCCTCGGTGGCCTTGCTGGTGCGCGAGGCCAATTGGCGCACTTCATCGGCCACCACCGCAAAACCACGGCCCTGCTCGCCGGCACGTGCCGCTTCGATGGCTGCGTTGAGCGCCAGCAAGTTGGTCTGCTCGGCGATGCCGCTGATGGTCTTGACGATGCTGCCAATCACCTGGGACTGGGCATTCAACGCCTCGATGCCTTCGCCGGCCTGCTGCATGTGCTGGGCCAGGTCGCGCATCACGTCCACCGCCTGGGTCACCACCGTGGTGCCGCGCTGGGCGCTGTTGTCGGTTTGCAGCGAGGTGCTGTAGGCGATGTTGGCGGCGTCGGAAACCGCTTGTTCCTGATTGACCTGATCGGTAATCACCGTGGCGAACTTCACCACTTTGTACAGGCGGTCAGTGGCATCCAGCACCGGGTTGTAGGTTGCTTCCAGCCACACCGTACGACCGTGGCTGTCGACCCGCTTGAAGCGCGCCGCGACAAACTCGCCGTTGTTCAGGCGTTTCCAGAAGTTCTGGTACTCGGCGCTGTTGTATTCCTCGGGTTCGCAGAACATGCGGTGATGCTTGCCCTTGATCTGCGCCAGGCTGTAACCCATGCCGCCGAGGAAGCGATCGTTCGCGGTGAGCACGTGCCCGCCCAGGTCGAACTCGATCACGGCGGTGGAGCGCACCAGCGCGGTGATCAGGTTTTCATGCTCGCGCGACGCCTCGATGGTGCGGGTCAGGTCGCTGGAGAAGATGGAAAAGTGCTTGATCCGCCCATCGGAGCTACGTACCGGCTGCACGATCGAGCGCAACCACGCTTCCTCGCCACTGCCGCGCATCAAACGCACAGTGCCGGCGAAGTGCTCGCCACGTGCCAGGGCGTTGTTGAAGCGCTGCTGGAACTCGTCATGCTTCACATGCGCCGGCGCCAGGTCGCCAATGGCACGGCCTTGCAGCTGGCCGCTCTGGTAGACCATTTCCTTGAGGAAGTTGCCGTTGGCCCAGTCGATACGGCCCTGGGGGTCCAGCGTCAGGCACAACATCTCGCTTTCCAGGCTCTCCTTGACCTGCTGCAAGCTGGACAGTTCTTCGCGAAGAGCGGACAGCTCCTGCTTCAAGCGGGTGTTGAACATGGGGCACCGATGGTCAAATGGAGAGAAGGATCTGACCTGCATCGGCCCTGCCGAGCTTTTCTGAAGAGTCCTTTAGGCCAAGGCCCAACTATATTTTTGGATCCATCAACCGCCATTGTTTCGGCACAGCCCCATCACTTGATACTCAATGGTGTTGAGCTTGCCGGTGGAGTCTTCATAGGTCATGCGCGAAGGCACTGCATTGCAGCTGCGAATCGGTGGCGTCACGCTGACCACCTTGGCGATATCCAGCGGCATGCCATAGCGATACGCCTGCACCTCGGGCGCGGGCTTGCCGTTGCGGGCGGCGTAATCGGCCATGACCTTTTCATTGCGCTCCATCATCAAGGCAAAGGTGCGGTCGCCGCCGCCTTCGGCCATTGCGCCGAACGACAAGACTGCCGCCAATACACCCAGGCCAAGTTTATAAAAGTTCATCACACGTTCCTCGTCTCAAAGTTGAGTACCCAGCGTAACGAGCGAACCCTGACGCAATGTTCACCAGAACATTACTTATTTGTTAGGTAAGCGTGAGATTCCAAAATTGTAATGTGCGTGCCACTTCGCTGTTATCTGTCATTTGCAACTATCAGCCCGGGCCACATCAATAAGAACGCCCACCTCATATAAGAAGCTGATCACTGCCAATACCGAGGAGCGAAACATGCACAGTGCTTACTACACCCTTCCCTTTTCATTACTGGCCGCGCTGCCCCTGGCCGCCGTGGCCGTGGAAGACAAGCCCGAAGGTTTTATCGAAGGCAGCAGCGTGAACGTGCTGGCGCGCAATTTTTACTTCAACCGCGATGACCGCAAGGGCCAGTCCAGCCCCACCGGCAATGGCTACTCCGAAGCCTGGGCGCAGGGGTTCATTGGCAAATTCGAATCCGGTTTTACCCAGGGCACGCTCGGTTTTGGCCTGGACGCGTTTGCCATGTACGGCCTCAAGCTCGACTCGGGCACCGGCCGCAGCGGCGGCAAGGGCTCGTTTGGCGTACTGCCGGTGGACAGCGATAACCATCCGGAATCCGGCTACAGCAAATTCGGCGGCGCCGCAAAACTGCGCGTGCTGGACACCGTGATCAAGGCCGGCGACGTGTTCCCGCTCACACCAGTGGTGGCCTACGGCGACTCGCGGCTGTTGCCGGAAAGCTTTCGTGGGGTGACCGCGCAAAACACCAGCCTGGAGGGCCTGAGCCTGCAAGGCGGACGCTTGAGCGGCATGAGCCAACCCACGGAAAGCGGCATGGACAAAGGCTTTGCAACCTTCTATGCGGGCAAGGTCGATTCGCCGTGGATCGGCTATTTCGGCGGTGATTACCAACTCAACAAACACCTGAGCGTGAGCCTGTACAGCAGCCGCTTGAAGGACGCGTGGGACCAGTACTACTTCGGCAGCGCCGCCAACTACCCGCTGAACGATGAGGTTTCGCTGTTCGGCGACTTCAACTATTACAAGGCCGTAGATGAGGGCAAGAAACGCCTGGGTGAGTTCGACAACAACATCTGGAGCGCCCGGCTCGGGGTGAAGATCGGCGCTCACAGCCTGGCCGTGTCGCACCAACGCAACAACGGTGATGACGACTTCGATTACCTGCGCCAGTCAGACTCGATCTTCCTCAACAACTCGATCCAGTACAGCGACTTCAACTCCCCCAAGGAGCGCTCGTGGATGGTGCGCTACGACCTGGACATGCAGCCGTTCGGCATTCCCGGCCTGTCGTTCATGACCCGCTACGGCAAAGGCACCGGCGCCGACTACAGCAACGCCAACGCGGTGTACATGCGCCGCGATGCAGCAGGCGACCCGCTGACCGATCAACGTCGCTGGGAGCGCGACATCGAAGCCAAGTATGTGGTGCAAAGTGGCAACTTGAAGGACTTGTCGCTGCGCTTGCGCCAGGCCACGGTGCGTTCCAGTGCATTCGAGTCGGACCTGGAAGAAGTGCGCTTGATCGCCGAATACCCGCTGGCAATTCTCTGAACCATTACATTCGTTCGCGCTTGACTAACATCTGTTCACAACTAGCCAGTTATCAAAACTGTAATATTGGCCTCACCTTCCCGTTAAGTTGAACTTTATAGACTGGCTTCAACTTGCAACACCGAGCACATTCATCTCTGAAGCTTTTGTGTAGCTCCTTTGGAAAGAGATGGATTTTTTAACGCCCCATTGGGGCGTTTTTTTTGCGTGCTCGCTTAGTTGCGACAGAACGTCGCAGTTGACCCTGAAGTCACTTCATCCTTCAGAATTTTCCTACTCCTCCAGCAGTACCCTCCATAAGGAAATGGACCCCCTTCTCTTTTCGGAAAAAGGTAAACCCCCATGCGTATCCTTGTGGTTGAGGACGAGCAAAAAACCGCCGCCTATTTGCAGCAAGGCCTGACTGAAAGTGGCTACGTGGTCGATTGCGCCGCCAACGGTATCGACGGCCTGCACCTGGCCGCGCAACACGCCTACGAACTGGTGATTCTCGACGTCAACCTGCCGGGCAAGGACGGTTGGGAAGTCCTCGAACAACTGCGCCGCAACGGCAGCCAGCGCGTGATGATGCTCACCGCCCGTGGGCGCCTGGACGACAAGATCAAGGGCCTGGACATGGGCGCCGATGATTACCTGGTCAAGCCCTTCGAGTTTCCTGAATTGCTCGCGCGGGTGCGTACGTTGTTGCGGCGCAGTGAACACATCCCACAGCCGGAAGTGTTCTGCGTGTCGGACCTGGAACTCGACCCGCGCCGCCATCGGGCCTATCGCGGCACCCGGCGCATCGACCTGACCACCAAGGAGTTCGCCCTGCTCCAGGTGCTGATGCGCCAGACCGGCGAAGTGATGACCCGCACGCAGATCATTTCCCTGGTGTGGGACATGAATTTCGACTGCGACACCAATGTGGTGGAAGTCTCCATCAGCCGCCTGCGGGCCAAGGTGGATGACCAGAGCGAGGTCAAGTTGATCCACACCATTCGCGGCGTCGGCTACGTGCTGGAAGCGCGGCCATGAAGACCGGCAGCCTGTCGATGCGCCTCGGTCTGACGGTCAGCCTGATGGGCGCCGGCCTGGTGCTGCTGCTGGCCAGCCTGGCTTACCTGGCCCTGACCCATGAGCTGGAAAAACTCGCGCGCAAGGGTTTGGAAAGCAAGATGGAACAGATCCAGCACAGCCTCGCCCAGGGCCTGGACGCTCGCGACATCCGCGCGCGCCCGCACTCGCTGCTGGACCTGGTGATCGGCCATGACAACTTCTACCTGACCATCGTCGGCACCGCCCCCGACGAGCGTGTGCTGCTGAGCGTCGGGGCCAAACCCCAGGTGCCGCTGCTCACCGACTATCCGCACCGGGAAACCCTCGGCTACCTCAACTGGGAGGACCGCGACGGCAACCAGGTGCTCAGCGCGTCCAGCCTGATGCGCCTGGCCAGTGGCGAGCGTGTGCGCGTCGTGCTGTCCCTGGACCGCATGGACGACCAGGCCCTGCTCAGCGCCTACCTGCGCGCCACGGTGGTGGCGTTGCCGTTGCTGCTGCTGTTGATCGGCATGGGCGCCTGGTGGCTGGTGCAGCGCGGGTTGGCGCCGTTGCAACAGTTCAGCCACGTCGCCGCCCAAGTCACCACCCAGGACCTGACCCATCGCCTGGCCCTGGACAACCTGCCCCAGGAACTGCGGGAACTGGCCCAAGGCTTCAACGTGATGCTCAATCGGCTGGACGCTGGAGTGCAGCAGTTGTCGCAGTTTTCCGACGACTTGGCCCACGAAATGCGCGCACCGCTGACCAACTTGATGGGCAAGG
>Ga0302347_1002096_pt1 | contig 21458 bp, 19 predicted proteins | sample PhyWR1_FD_202178 | JGI IMG/M metagenome (GOLD analysis project Ga0302347, IMG submission 202178) | Leaf surface microbial communities from wheat plants in UC Gill Tract Community Farm, Albany, California, United States - DLSL W.R1 (v2)... | ecosystem: Host-associated > Plants > Phyllosphere >...
GCACTCGCTGCGGCATGTTTTCAGTTAAGCTGAGCTTAAAGGCTCACGAAAACGAAAGAGGTTATACCGTGTCCCGTACAATTATGCTTATTCCTACCGGAACCAGTGTCGGTCTTACCAGTGTAAGTCTTGGCGTTATCCGTGCTATGGAACAAAAAGGCGTGAGCCTGAGTGTATTCAAACCTATCGCTCAGCCACGTAATGGCAGCGAAAATACGCCTGACCAAACCACCAGTATCGTCCGCGCCAGTAGCTCCATTCCAGCCGCAAAACCTCTGAAAATGAGCTATGTAGAGTCTCTGCTGTCGAATAACCAGCAAGATGTACTGATGGAACAGATCATCGCTAACTACCACACCAACAGCAAAGACGCTGAGGTGATTCTAGTTGAAGGTTTAGTGCCTACTCGTAAACATCAGTTTGCTCAGGCTCTGAACTACGAGATAGCCAAAACACTGAATGCCGAAATCGTCTTCGTGATGTCACTGGGCAATGACTCTCCTGAGCAGTTAAAAGAGCGTATTGAACTGGCACGTAGCAGCTTTGGTGGTAGCAAAAATACCAATATCAATGGCGTGATCATCAACAAATTAAATGCGCCAGTAGATGAGCAAGGACGTACTCGTCCAGACTTATCTGAAATCTTCGATGATTCAAGCAAAGCCAGCATCGCGAATATCGACCCTAAACAGCTGTTTGCTAACAGCCCATTACCGGTATTAGGTTGCATTCCCTGGAGCTTTGATCTGATTGCCACTCGTGCAATTGATATGGCGCGTCACTTAAATGCGACCGTTATCAACGAAGGGGATATCCAGACCCGCCGCGTTAAATCAGTGACTTTCTGTGCGCGTAGTATTCCTCATATGCTGGAACACTTCCGCCCAGGTTCATTATTGGTCACTTCAGCAGACCGACCAGACGTACTGGTTGCTGCCTGCCTGGCTGCAATGAATGGTGTCGAAATTGGCGCTATCTTGCTGACCGGTGGTTATGAAATGGATCCTCGCATCAGTAAACTGTGTGAGCGTGCATTTGCTACCGGCCTGCCGATGTTTATGGTGAGTACCAATACCTGGCAGACTTCTCTGAGCCTGCAAAGCTTCAACTTGGAAGTGCCTATCGACGATACTCAGCGTATTGAAAAGGTGCAGGAATATGTTGCCAGCCATATTGATACTGACTGGGTTGAGTCTCTGACTGCAACTTCAGAACGTAGCCGTCGTCTGTCACCACCAGCCTTCCGTTATCAGCTGACTGAACTGGCGCGTAAAGCTGGTAAGCGTGTTGTTCTGCCAGAAGGTGATGAACCACGTACCGTGAAAGCAGCGTCTATCTGTGCAGAACGTGGTATTGCTACCTGTGTATTACTGGGCAACCCTGATGATATTCTGCGCGTCGCGGCAGCTCAAGGTGTTGAGCTGGGTGAAGGCATCGAGATTGTCGATCCGGAAGTGGTACGTGAAAGCTATATTGCTCGTCTGGTTGAACTGCGTAAAAGTAAAGGCATGAACGAAGCTGTTGCTCGTGAGCAGCTTGAAGACAACGTGATGCTCGGTACTCTGATGCTTGAACAAGATGAAGTGGATGGCCTGGTTTCCGGTGCCGTACACACCACAGCAAATACCATTCGCCCACCGTTACAGTTGATCAAAACCGCACCGGGTAGCTCACTGGTATCTTCTGTATTCTTTATGCTGTTACCAGAGCAGGTTTATGTTTACGGCGACTGTGCGATTAACCCAACGCCGACAGCAGAACAACTGGCAGAGATTGCTATTCAGTCCGCTGACTCCGCTGCTGCTTTCGGTATCGATCCACGTGTTGCGATGCTTTCCTACTCCACCGGAACATCGGGTGCGGGTAGCGATGTTGAAAAAGTACGCGAAGCCACACGTATTGCTCAGGAAAAACGTCCGGACCTGGTTATCGACGGCCCGTTACAGTATGACGCCGCAGTAATGGCTGATGTTGCCAAATCTAAAGCGCCAGACTCACCCGTTGCTGGCCGTGCAACAGTCTTTATCTTCCCTGACCTGAATACGGGTAACACGACGTATAAAGCGGTACAACGTTCTGCTGATCTTATTTCTATCGGACCTATGCTGCAAGGCATGCGCAAACCGGTTAATGACCTGTCACGTGGTGCGCTGGTTGACGATATCGTCTACACCATCGCTCTGACAGCGATTCAGTCCGCACAACAGCAATAATCGCTCTTACTCTGGCTGGCATTGCTGTTAGCCAGAGTAAGAAGATGACAGTCTTGATGACTGAAAAAAATGCCGTAACCTGTTAATTTTCCAGGTTACGGCATTTTTTATACTCTACATCATTCAGACCAGCCAGATATCAGCTTATAGCCCAGCCTGAGACGACTCTTTATTCGCTTTGTGCCTCATAGACCTCATTTCTGCCATTACGTGTCATCCATAATGCCAGGGCCTTCAGTGAGTCCGGAGTAAATTCATCACAGCGCGCGGTAATCTCTTCAGGAGTCATCCAGCTAACATCACTGACTTCTTCGGCCTGAAGGGCAAATGGCCCGTGAGAAACGCAGCTAAAAAGCCCCCCCCACACGCGACAGTGTTTATCCTCAAAATAGAACTGACCGTGTTCAGCAAAAGGAACACCTGCAATACCTAGCTCCTCTTCCGCTTCACGGCGGGCAGATTCTAGTAGCTGCTCATTAGCCTGAACCACACCGCCGGCGGTAGCATCCAGCATTCCGGGCATAAAATCTTTTATTTCAGTGCGACGCTGCACCAGAATATGCCCCATACCATCATGTACTACGATATAAGTTGCGCGATGACGTAGGCATTGAGCACGCATATTTTCGCGGCTGGCTTGTGCGACAACTTCATTATTTTCATTAACAATATCAACCCATTCTGTGTCACCAAAATGCTGCTGTTCCACCATCAGGAAAACCTTTTTCTGAGCGTTTTTCAAACGCGTTATTGGATTTTTTTTGTAACGTTACGGGGTAATCCGAACCTGTGCAATCATCCTGTTGCCATTCAAGGTGCGAACGCTCAGAACGTCATCATCGAGCATTCCAAAACTCGCATCATATCCTCCTTTTGGGATACTGACAGAGCCTGGATTAAACAAATAGTGCGGGTGATGGTGTCTGGCAACAGGTAGATGAGTATGACCAAAAACCAGAACATCCTGAGCCGCAAGAGGCGGCAACTTATCTGGATTATATAGGTGCCCGTGCGTCAGAAAAAGACGTTGTTGAGGTAATAATACCTGCTGCCAGGGCGCTGTTACCGGAAAATCCAATAACATCTGGTCGACCTCACTGTCACAGTTACCCCGTACAGCAATTATTTTATCTGCCACCTGATTCAGACATTGCGCTACCGCCGCAGGTGCATAGCCTTCTGGCAGGGCATTGCGGGGACCATGATTTAACAAATCACCCAGAATAATCAGCCAGTTAGCGCCACTCTGAGCAAAGATATTTAGCGCCTTTTCAGTAGCGGGTAATGCACCATGTAAATCAGATATAAACATCAGCTTCATAAAGTATCTCCCTACTATATTTAGGGGATTATACCGAAAGTGCCAGCCAAAGCTGTACTGATGAACGCTGCCACTGAAATGCAGCGTATTCTTTAAGACGCTCAGGGACGTCGTCACCATTTAAAATCAGTCGATTTAGCATTACCGCCAAATCACTGTCGGCAATTGACCACTCACCAAACAAGTTAGCCTGCCCTTCGGGTAATAATTTTAGGGCTGTGGTTATCAGTTTTTCTGCGCTAATACGTCCTTTTTCACTTAGCGCAGGTCTTTTCTCGCCACCAAATACCACGGAGGTTGGCCGCTCCTCACGAATATCCGCTAAGTCGCTGCGCAACCATGCCTGAATCTGTCGAGCTAAGGCTCGCTTCTTCATATCATGAGGATAGAGGCGAGCCCATACCGGTGGCGCAAAGGCTTCTTCCAGATATTCATCGATTGCCGATGACTCACTTAGCCTGAAACCATCACTTTCCAGTACCGGAACACGCCGCGTTAAATGATAACCTTCCCAGTCTGGGGTTAAATTCTTTCCACTCTCTAAATCAATCGTTTCCAGGGTAAAAACCAGACCCTTTTCTTTTAATGCCACATAGACTGAAAAGACATAAGGGCTAAAATAACGGCTATCAGACCACAATGTGATGGCTGGCTGGTGCATAGGATCCTCCGCTAACTCAATTGCTGATAGTTGAACATAGAATAGAAAAATGCCGCTGTCATCTGTATTAAATCAGAGACTGTTCTTCCGCCTCCGTTTAAGAGAATAATCAGACAGCCTGGAAGGTTCAGTCAGATACTGTAATAACGAAACCTTAGGATAGACTAATGATTGGCAAGCAATATTTTTTCCTCACTGGTATATTCTTTAACAGAAAGTACTCACTAAGGAGCCTGTCATGCCAACCTCGCAAGCGGATGCTATCATCCGCATTAAGAATCTGCGTCTGCGCACATTTATTGGTATCAAAGAAGAAGAAATAGCCAATCGTCAGGATATTGTCATCAATATCGTGATTCATTATCCGGCAGATAGCGCTCGCAATAGTGAAGATATTAGCGATGCACTAAACTACCGTACCGTGACTAAAGAAATCATTCAGTTAGTAGAGAATAATCGTTTCTCTCTGCTGGAAAAATTAACTCAGGATGTTCTGGATATTACTCATACTCATCCTTGGGTGACTTATGCTGAAGTTGAAATAGATAAACTGCACGCCCTGCGTTATGCCGATTCAGTGTCAATGACCATGCGCTGGCAGCAGTAAAATTTCGTCTATGGGAGTGAGAATGCGTATATTAATTACTGGTGGGACAGGGCTTATTGGTCGTCATCTGATTGCCAGCCTGCTGAAGGCAGATGCCCGGATAACCGTTATCACCCGTACCCCTGACCGTGCCGCCCAGTTACTCGGTACTCAGGTAGCACTGCTCCCAGAATTAAGCGTGCTCGCTCATCTTGATGACTTCGATGCGGTTATCAATCTGGCCGGCGAGCCTATTGCTGATAAACGCTGGACACCTCCGCAGAAGGAGCATCTTTGCCAGAGTCGCTGGCATATCACAGAGCAATTAGTTGCCTTATTTCGTGCCAGTAAATGCCCTCCAGGGATATTTATTTCCGGTTCAGCAATAGGTTACTACGGCGATATGGGCGCGGAAATAATTACCGAACAGACTGCCCCTCACGACGAATTCACCCATCGTTTATGTGGGCAATGGGAACATATCGCCATGGGGGCTCAAACGGCTATGACCCGGGTCTGCCTGCTCCGTACTGGTGTAGTACTGGCAAGGGATGGCGGTGCACTGAGTAAAATGTTACCCCCGTTTCGCTTTGGCCTCGGCGGGCCTTTAGGGAATGGACGTCAGTACCTGGCTTGGATCCATATTGAAGATATGGTTAACGGAATTATTTGGTTGCTTAACCACCCACTCAATGGCCCTTATAACTTGGTTTCACCTTCCCCGGTTCCCAATGCACAGTTTGCCAAGGCATTAGGTAAAGCTCTGAACAGACCCGCCCGGCTCGCGGCGCCCGCCTTTATGGTGAAAATACTGATGGGCGAGTCATCTGTACTGGTAATTGGCGGACAACGTGCTTTTCCTGAACGTATTGAGGCTTCCGGTTTTCAGTTTCACTGGCAGAATATCGATGCAGCGCTTCAGAACCTGTTAGCCTAGTTTTCCATATCGCTAGCTAATCATTGCGCACAAACGCGTTAATCGGGGTTCTACACCGGAACCCCAGATTTTTCCGTCACCTCAGTTTCAGCCCGGCAACCAGCGCATCCAGGTCAATAATCTCATTGCAGCTCTGGAAGAAAGATAATTTATTAAATTCTGAGTCGGATGGCCATGAATGATCGTTCGAAACAATCCCACCGGCTAAAACAGCATGGCTTAGGGGGCTTATCAGAAATAACAACGAGACTAAAAAAATCTTTTGATTCTATAGTTCATAATTAAATCTCTTATTTAAATACAATAAAACTTATCTTCACCAGGATAAAAACATTTATTTAATTAAATAATATTAATTGACCATTTACATTAAGGCTTGCTCTGTGTAGCAATTACAAAATATATGAAAAATATCAATATCCGGTGAATATTTTATGATGACATGGGAGAAATCATCAGTGATAAAAGCCAAATTCCCATGCTCATATAAAGATAGTCAGGTTGTAACCACACCAGATAAAGGCTAACGAACAAAACGTTCTCAGCGACTACTAACGAGTCATCTGACAAGAAGATATTCAGTTTTAATGATTCATTTCACCCTTAGCGGTCGTTTTTACTAAAGAAAATTTTTCGAATATTCTCCGGAACTCTTCTGCTCCGGGTTACTACTGGTAATAAGATCTACATACTCATAGCTCGATGGATTATCCCGGTTGAAGGACCAGGATCCCATAAATGCGAGTCCACTTTGTCGGGCAAAAATACCGACCTCTTTTGCATTAGCTAGCGTAAACATGGAATAATCATCGTTAAGACCAATCATTGGCGTCACCGCCACTTTATTAAACAGTGCCTTCGCATCTAATGATGGATAATATTCTTGCAATTGATGAGCAATACTTACCGCGGCATCATTCGCAGCTTTCCCCATGATGGGTGCATAGATGGGATCATAATAATCCATAGCCATACCGTTAACGATGAAAGTCAGATTATGATCTACAGCTTTACTAATAATATTCAAACCTGTCGTCGTTAACCCGGAAGGCATCGTCGGCACAGTAAAACTGATAGACACGTCAGGATATTTCCTCTGAATAAAGACAAGGGCCTGACAAATTCTATCAACGTTATACAAACCATTCTCAAGATCAAAGTCCAGTCCTGCGGCACTGTAACTACGGATCACGGTCTCATAAGTACCAATAAGTTCATTGACAGAAAGAGCAGTGGAAATATCAGAATTTACGGCACCACCAAAAGATATAATCACTTTCTTACCAGCCGCATTTAAATCATTTGCTAACGGTTTGGCCCAGTCAAGTGGCATCGCTGGATGAGCCGCCCAGCAAGGTGTATTATTCGTAGTTGCCAGTGTAATAAATCCAAAAACCAAACCATCTATATTCCAGTTAACCACCTGTTTTGAATACAATGAATTTGGTCGTCCATTAGGATAGTTTTGCCAGTCGTTCCAGATTGCATTTACTGTCACATCAATAAAAGGCATATAAATTGTTGTCATCTTATTCCCCTAAATATACTTTACCAGAACAATGAAATATCATAATACAAAAAATAAATTTTCTGTATTAAACAAGGAATCAATAAAAATATAAAAGCTCACTCTATTAATCTCAATCACTGAGATTAATCATCATGAATTAAAAATAATCATTATCTTCACATACTAATAACGAAACCAAGATTAATTCACTAAAAAACGTTGAGACCAATTCATAATAATTAAGGTATTTACGTTTTAAAAAGACAATGCTTTGTTTAAGTTTTAGCAAAAGCAAAAAACGTTAAATAAGATTAACCATGAACAATATGTGTTTCATATCCCTTCTATCATCTCAAATAAAAAACTGTCAAGCGGCCCGCTAATAATTAATGATAAATTGATTGTTTTTGTGATGAAGCTAATAACCTTTTAATACTATTTCATCGGTGAGTCGGTCGAACGTAGCCTGTTTGCACACATACCTCCACTGACGTCTATTTGTTTGTGCAGGTATTAAGGCCTTGCCAAACTGCGGCTGTAACCCTGGTTACAATAGCCAAATGTCCTCACATCCAACTTTTCGAGACGAGTAATAATGCCACCAGAGAGCTTGCCGTTCAGCTAACACTTCCCCTTACCGGGTATGTGGAGGACTTTCACCTCCAAGTCGTCTGTTAACCACCACAGTCAACAAACAGCGCCATGCTAGGCGCACATGAAAAGAACGGGCAGCCATGCTACCCGTGAGCCTGAATGTCGAGAGTCGATACCGATCCTCGCGAACGGGTTATTTTAATGATCCAGACAGAAACTGCTGTAAACGTTCACTTTTCGGATTATTAAAGACTTCATCCGGCGTACCTTCTTCTTCGATACGCCCTTTATGTAAAAAGATAACATGGCTGGAAACATGACGGGCAAACTCCATTTCATGTGTCACCACAACCATGGTTTTCCCCTCTTCAGCAAGCTTTTGCATAATACGCAAAACCTCTCCTACCAGCTCGGGATCAAGGGCTGAGGTTGGTTCATCAAACAACAACACTTCTGGCTCCATCGCCAGTGCTCGGGCAATAGAGACTCGCTGCTGCTGGCCGCCAGAGAGATGTACTGGATACTTGATATGTTGGCGTTCATCAATACCTACTTTTTCCAGGTATTTAATCGCCCGCGTTTTGGCTTCTGATTTGCTCAGACCCAGCACTTGAATCGGCGCTTCCATCACATTTTCCAGCACCGTCATATGACTCCACAAATTGAAGTGCTGAAATACCATCGTCAGACGAGTACGTAATAACCGTAACTGATTCTTATCAGCAACCTTCAATTGTCCGTCTTTATCACGCACAAGCCGGATTGTCTCATTACTGACAGCAATCGCTCCTTCACTCGGTTTTTCTAGAAAGTTAATACAACGCAGAAAAGTACTTTTACCCGATCCAGAGGAACCAATAATACTGATGACATCTCCAGCCTTTGCATTTAATGAAACACCTTTAAGCACTTCATGTTCACCGTAACGTTTATGCAAGTCCGTTACGCTTAATTTATTCTCAGTCATTAGCAATCACTCAATGCGAAGCAGGTTTAACATGTTGCAACCAGCGTTTCTCCGCTTTGCGGAACAGGCTAATCAGCAAATAGGAGATAATCAGATACAACACCGCTGCAATACCGAATGCGGTAAAGGGTTGATAAGTTGCAGCGTTAATATCACGGGCAATTTTTAGCAAATCCGGCACAGTGGCAGTAAATGCCAGCGCTGTAGAGTGCAGCATCAGAATCACTTCGTTACTGTAGGCAGGTAGCGCAATACGCAGAGCCGAAGGCAAAATAATACAGCGATACATTTTAAAACGTGAAAAACCATAGGCGCGTGCGGCTTCAATTTCACCATGTGGTACGGCACGAATCGCCCCAGCAAAAACCTCTGTGGTATAGGCACAGGTATTTAACGTCAATGCCAGAATGGTACAATTCAGGCCGCTACGGAAAAACGCATTCAGAAAATCAGTTTCTTTAACTATTTCCAGGGTATAGAAACCTGAATAGAAAATCAGCAACTGGACATAAAGCGGTGTTCCACGAAAAACATAGGTAAAGACAGCGATAGGAAATGAAATAAACCGGTTATCCGATACTCGACCAATCGAAAGAAATATCGCCAGGATACCGCCCATCACTACCGAGGAAATTAATAACCATAAGGTCATTGCCATCCCGGTCATACGGTAACCATCTGACCATAATAACGGTTTCCAGTATTCCTGAATAATCTCTATCATAGCTCTGCCCTCTTCACACCCACAGAATAACGACGTTCAAGCCACAGCAATATGCCCGCCGAAACAGTGGTAAATACCAGATAGATGCCTCCGGCAATCAGAGCAAAATAGAGCGGTTGCCAGGTACTTTTTCCGGCCAACTGAGTCGCTTTGACCACATCTTCGAGACCCAGTAAGGACACCAGTGCGGTCGCTTTAAGAATCACCTGCCAGTTATTACCAATACCGGGTAAGGCATAGCGCATCATGGCGGGGAATAAAATACGGCGGAAGGTTTGTGAGCTGGTAAAACCAAATGCAGTACTCGCTTCAATATGCCCTTTCGGAACAGCCATATAGGCACCACGAAAAGTTTCGGTGAAATAGGCACCATAAATAAAGCCCAGCGTGACAATCCCCGCTGACATAGGATCAATATCAAACTGCTCAAAACCTAACGCATCAGTAATCACATTCAGTAGCATCTGCAGGCCATAAAAAATCAACAGCATCAGCACCAAATCGGGTACGCCACGAATCAGTGTAGTGTAGGCTTCAAACAGCCATGCTAGTGGGCGGTTTTTCGACAGTTTTGCGCCAGCACCAGCAAGCCCTATCACTACGGCAAGAATAACGGAGGCAATAGCCAGTTCGAGCGTAACCAGTGCGCCTTTTAAAATTACTTCAGAAAAGCCATACAACATGGTGCGTATCCTGTCGGTCAGAGTGCGCTTTGTTACCAGCCAGATTACTGACAAAAAAGGAAAAATAACGTTCTTCTTTATTGTTTATCAGGCGGCCTGTGTCTCTGTAGAGACAGAATAAGTTTTATCATTAGTTCAGCCTCTTTAATAAGAGGCTGCTTTATCAATGGTGGTACTTAGTCACCGTAGACATTGAAATCAAAATATTTCTTCGCCAGCTTGTCGTAAGTACCGTCTTGGCGCATTTGAGCAAATGCTGCATTCAGCGCTTCACGCAGTTCGTTATCATCTTTGCGGATACCCATACCCGTACCGACGCCGAATAATGCTTCATCTTTAATAGAAGGTCCACCGAACTGATAACCAGCACCCGCTGGATGCTTCAGGAAGCCCTCACTTGCCGCCACTTCATCCTGGAAAGCGGCATCAATACGTCCGGCAATCAAGTCAGCATAGATGGAGTCCTGACCTTGATAAGAGACAATCTCAATGCCAATCGGTGCCCAGCGCTCGTTACCGTAGGTTTCCTGAGTTGTTCCTTGCAGCACACCTACACGTTTGCCTTTCAGAGCGGCAACGTCTGGAGTAATAGCTGAACCTTTAGCGACCACCAGACGAGAGTCTGCAGCATAGAGTTTGTCGGTAAAGGAAATTTCCTTTTGGCGTTTTTCAGTAATTGAAAGCGAGGACATAATCGCATCAATTTTTTTCGCTTTCAGCGAAGGGATCAAGCCATCTAACGGACTTTCAACAAACACACACTCTGTTGCCAGACGCTGACACAACTCTTTTGCTAAATCGATATCAAAACCTATTAACTCTCCTTTGGCGTTTTTTGACTCAAAAGGAGCATAGGTCGGATCCGTGCCAATACGCAGATTTTTAGGAACTTCAGCAAACCCAGAACTGGTAGCAAAAAGTGCAACCAACAGAGATAGAGATAGAACACGCTTTTTCATAATTATCCTCAAGAGACTGTCTTTTACTTAACGTTCTTAAACAGGCAATCTGACGGCAACAGCACAGGTATCAGCAGAAACTAATCAATTAGTCATACTGATACCTGTTTATACCCGTCATACTTCAAGTTGCTTGTAGGCGCAAAGCAACTCGAATTATTTAGGGTATATACTGTCAGATTGCGTTTCTGTTCAGAACTCTTACACAGACTAAGGGATAACCTTAATTACCGTAAACATTAAAATCAAAGTACTTGCTCGCTAATTTGTCGTAAGTACCGTCTGCACGCATTTCTGCCAGTGCTTTATCCAGAGAGGCTTTCAATTCTGTATCATTTTTACGCAAACCAATACCGGTACCGACACCAAAATAACGCACGTCATCAACTGCCGGGCCGGCAAAAATAAATTCCGCACCCGCAGGTTGTTTTAAGAAACCTTCACTGGCCGCGACTTCATCTTGCAGAGCGGCATCCAGACGACCTGCAGCTAAGTCTGCGTAGATCAAGTCCTGGTTAGCATAGGCGATAACATCAATACCTTTTGTCCGCCATTCAGCATTAGCATAGGCTTCCTGGGTTGAGCCTTGTAATACTCCGACGTGTTTGCCTTTCAGTGATTCCAGTGTGGGTTGTAATGTTGAGCCTTTTGCCGCTATCAGGCGCGGGTTTGCAGCATAGAGTTTTTCTGAAAACAGAATTTCTTGCTTACGCTTATCAGTGATGGAGAGAGAGGAGATAATAGCGTCGATTTTTTTCGCTTTCAGTGACGGGATCAGCGCATCAAAGTCACTGGCAACCCACGTACATTTAGCCTCAATGCGCTTACAAAGCTCATCCCCCAGATCGATATCAAAGCCAATGAACTCCCCTTTTGCATCTTTAGATGAAAACGGTGCGTAGGTCGTATCTGTTCCCAGACGCAGTGTCTGCCCTTGGGCAAAAACACTGAAGGAGCTGGACAGACCGAGCAGTAAAGACAGAGCAATAACCGATTTCTTCATACAATACCTCAGGTTTGGCTTCTTATAAGTGGAGTGTTGTTGTGTGATAGTGCTTTAGCAGGCAAATTTGCAGTTTTCATGCCAGTTTTCCTCGCGCATCAGGAAAGCATCTGTTTTGTTATAAAATAGTTGCAGCAGTGCTATCAAAACGAAAGATAGCAGCTTTCACTGGCAGGGAAAAAGAGCATGATGACAAATGAGGGATTAAATCTTCTAAAAGTGTCAGCTGGAGCACAATTCTCCATAGGGCAGTTGCCCTGACAGGGTGCACCATATCAGGGCAATGAGGTCAGGCACCGTTCCAGCGCGTAAATAATTCACAAGGTAGTTCAATATCAAACTGATCCAGGATGCGATTGACGGTCTGGTCAATTATTTCATTAATTGACTGCGGGCGATGATAAAAAGCGGGTACCGGTGGCATCACAATAGCCCCAAGCTCAGCAGCCTGAGTCATCAGACGCAAATGCCCTAAATGGAGTGGCGTTTCACGCACAGCCAATACTAAAGGACGACGTTCTTTCAGTACTACATCTGCCGCCCGGGTTAACAAGCCATCAGTATAACTATTGACGATACCGGATAAGGTTTTTATCGAGCAAGGCAGAACCACCATGCCCGCTGTTTTAAAAGAGCCTGAAGAGATACTGGCCGCGATATCACGCGAGTCATGCACCACATCAGCCAGGGCTTGTACATCACGCAATGAATAATCAGTTTCCAGCGCCAGGGTCTGACGCGCAGCATGACTCATCACCAGATGGCTTTCGACCTCAGGTAATTGCTGCAACACTTCAAGTAAACGGACGCCATAAATGGCACCACTGGCCCCAGACATACCGACAATCAATCGTTTCATCTATTCTATTCTCTTCTCTCAACCCACAGCTCAATGATTAGGTTTCTATTTGCAGCCCGGCAGCCTGCCAGCCAGGAAAACCATCGCTTACACGTTCGGCACTCAAACCTTGTTCCCGAAGTAATTCCACTGCTTTTATGGAGAGAACGCAGAAACGCCCGCCACAATAAGCCAGAATATCCTGATCCCGGGGTAATTTGTCGATATGCTGAGGCAGTGTTTCGACCGGGACATTTAACGCACCGGGCACATGACCCACGGCGTAATCTTGCGCAGATCGCACATCCAGTAATAATGCTCCCTGCGCGATTCTGTCCAGTAATGCTTCTATCGAGACGCCAGTCAGCTGGTGCGGATGGTACAGACTATCCTGGGCGATTTGCCGCATTTCATTCTGCTGCCAGGTCGACAAATTATGCAGGGCAGAAAGCAGATCAGGTACTGGTCCCTCCCCTGTGCGATAAAATACCTGTTTCCCTTCCCGTCGGGACAGGACAAAACCGGTCCGTCGTAATTGCTGCAAGTGCTGTGAAGTATTCGTCACCGTGAGTCCGGTGCGCTCTGCCAGTTGCTCGACTGAACTTTCACGCTGAAAAATCGCTTCCAGTAAAGCAAGACGACAGGGGTGCGCCATCGCCCTGGCCAGGAGCGCCAGGGCCTCCAGTTCTGCGGGGCGGCTTCCGGTTTTCTTCATCATTACTCACAGCCTGATTAGATAAACTGTTGCTGATGTTAACACTCCCCTTGGGGAAGTGACAGGGACCTGTCATTTCCCCAAGACTGCCTTGCTGACGTTCATTAGCTCCAGAGAAGAAACCTTATGCGTTAGTCTGACGCGCCAGTCGCCATGCGAGTATAGCCGCTAAAGCAGGCGCAATCGCAAACAGACCAAATAAGACTCGGGCTGCCGACTGCGCACCTTGTAAGTCAGATATTTCAGCTATCCCTGCGGCATTGGTGACCACTCCAGCCAATGCCGCCGCCAGTGCTGTGGCATAGAGCTGAACAGTGGTGACTGACGATGAGGTCAACATCTCCTCTCCCTCAGATGCTGAAGAGAAGACACGAGTCAGTAAATGAGGCCAGGCGAGACCAATACCAAAACCGACTCCCAAAAGCGCTAAACCATAGCAGAACAAGATGCCCTTCCCGCCTGTTGTCATCGGCAAAGTCACTGCCAGTACTATCAGTGATACCAGTACGACTATAGGCCCAATACGTATCATTTGTAGTGACCGCTGTTCACCCGCTGATGCACTGGAAAGTGCGGCCAGCGTCCAGCCTGCGGCCATGATAGCCGTCAGATAACCAGCCGTCAGGGGACTCATATGATGGATAACTTGTAAAAAGTAGGGCACATAAATTTCTGTCGTCAAGCCAAAAACCAGCAAAGCCATGGTAGCAAACAACAAACCAATTCCATGGGTCAGCTGCCAGGCTCCAGTTGGCAATAAACGCGCCATTTTTTGGCCACTGTCGAGTCGGGTAATCATATACCCCAGCAGCAGGCCCAGTACTATTCCTACCCCATTCCAAACCCCGTTATCTGATAATCCCGCCGCCGAGATGGACAGTACAGACAGCACCAGCAATAAAATCGTCAGCCAGGGCAATTTCTCTCGCACTCCAGGTGTAGCCGGCATATCACGGAACTGCCACCAGACAATCAGCGCCAGTATCGCAACAATCGGAAGCAGTGCCCAGAAGGCCATACGCCACTCACCGCTTTGGGCAAACATACCCCCTATCGCCGGGCCACACAGCGTGGCTATACCCCACATTCCTGATACCAGAGCCATTGCCCTGGACCATAGCTCACGCTTAAATGCCACACGGATCAGCGCATAACTGAGGGCAAAGAGAATACCGCCCCCTAATCCCTGGACGGTACGTCCAAGTAGCAATATAGCCATTGAGGGCGCAAGACCACAAAGTATGGCTCCGACTGAGAATAACAGCAGGGCAAACAGATAGGCTTTGGCGGCTCCCTGTCGTTCAATCACTTTTGCAGATATCGCAGAGCCGACGATGGAAGCAACCACAAATAAAGTGGTATTCCAGGCGTAGAAAGTCAGCCCGCCAATTTCCTGAATCACGGTGGGTAATATAGTGGTGACGATATAGATATTAATGGCATGGAGCGCTACGCCTCCGGAGAGTACCAGGGATCGTAAACCATTAGCTCCGGTTAACAAAGTACGCCAGGATGGCGGTTTTTCAATTGCAGATAACATAATGACCTCTTTCTATCATTCCATTGTTTAATGGAATGATAGAGTTGATAGCCACCAATCAATTATCCGTTCGTGCAGTAGGCAAACAAAAAAACCGCAGCCACAACTGAAGTAGAACCCAAATTATCAATTTTATTCTAGTGAAAAACCGTCTGAGAATCGTCACTTTGTAATGATTCAAGATATTCGAGGTATTTATGACCAACATCTGCAGTGACATAGATGCCATTAAATACTGAACACTCAAACACAGTAATATCTGAGCTATCAACGTACCAGTATCATACCCGACCAGTATCCTGAGGCCCTGACGTTCTGCTTTTTCCAGCCAGCTTTCTGTAGTTCTCTGGCAACCAGAATATTCATAAAACCATGTCCGACACTGAGTACACGCTCATGCGCTTCTGCCAGGTTAGCCAGCTCACCGGATACCTGTCTGGCTCTTCTTTTGGCTGAGGTAAGATTTTCTACTCCACCACTGGCACCCGCCATCCATAACAGACGGAATGCTGTTGCCCAGGCAAGTGGGGTTAACTTTAACAAAGGGAGATTAAAAACAGGCAACGGCGCTTCATGTAGTGAGTCGATAATCATATCTGGCTCCAGTCCAAGTGCTGCGACTGACTCCAGCGCACGTTGCATCGGGCTTGAGACGACAAACTGCCCATGACAGGCAGCAACAATTGAAGTATCAGGCGAATCCACTATACCCGCCGCATCATACTTTTCTATCCAGACGCGCATAACAGCCGATCTGATGGCGGTTGAACTTTCAATATCGGGCTTACCATGCCGCAGTAAAAATAATTCCATAACACAGTCTCTCAAGTTAAAACAGAAGCCTACAAACAACTCGAATTATTTAGGGCATATATACTAAAGCCAATTACCACTTGAAATATCAACGAATATGATTTACTGATGGTAGTTACCTGCTAAGCAACTATACAACCACTTACTTATGCCTGATAACGAAGCGTTACTCCCCCCAGAAGAAATTCCAGTAACACGCTCATTTAACCATCGTATCAGGCATATCTTACCATCTCTGCCTCCTTCAGAAAAAAGACTCGGCGAGTTTGTACTGCGTTTTTCTGGTGATTTTGCTGCTTATTCAGCCTCCGAACTCGCTGAAATGGTCGGTGTCTCTAATGCGACAGTGAGTCGCTTTATCCGTCGCTTAGGTTACGAGAACTACGAGGCAGCTCGTCTGCATGTCCGTAGTGAGAATGACGTTTCAGAAAGTGCCGATGACAGCGAAAAAACAAGTCAAAATTACTGGGACTCAGCACTCTCAATGGCAGAAAGTAACTTACGACAAACATTGTCAGGTCTGTCCGGAGAAGATGTCAGTAATATTGCCGATGCCATGATCCAGGCACGGCGAGTCTGCTTTTTCGGAACCCGTAATAATCATAACTTTGCTTCCTATCTACGCTGGCAACTTTTGCAGGTTATTCCCTGTGCTGATGTGCTACCCGGTGCCGGGGAAACTCTTGGGGAGTATTTACCGGGTTTTAATCAGGACGATCTCCTGGTGGTATTCGATCTACGCCGTAGTCAACCCGTTACAGAACATTTTGCCAGGCTTGCACAACAGCAAGGGGTCAAAGTACTCTATATAACCGATAACTATAGTCACTATCATCTATCTGCTACCTGGGTCTTACGCTGTGAAACTAAGTCAATTGGGCCAATCGATAATCATGTTGCTCCCATGATGCTTTGCCATCTATTGGCAAGCCGGGTAATACAGCGTGTTTCAGTATCAGGTAAACAGCGCTTGGCTTTGATTGAACAAGCTCATGACAATCTAAAAGAGTTGTAGTCGCTCTGCTGGAAACCTCAGTAGCACGCTGAAAGTGCAATATCTGCTCTGATGTTGTGCATCCTTTGTATCGTCACCGTCTCTTTCTTTCTATTTTCTGTCTCAGGATGGCTATATCACGCCATTTAATGAAAATATTTTTTCCTTTATTTTTTGGCATGAAAAATGCTTTTCATAAATGGCGATATCACACTTTACTGGTGGCGACAGGAGCCGTTTATGACACATCTATTACCTGAAAAAACAACACAGCACCACGAGTCTTCTATGGGACAGCTAGAAACCGCCCTTGATCAGATAGGCACAACCCGTTCGCATCGAATGATCATCCTGATGGTGGTTATTGGCGTCATGTTTGACGTGTTTGAACAGAATGCAATTGGGCTTATTGCTCCTCTGCTACAGATGTCATGGGGATTAACCGCGACCGATATTGGTTTTCTGAACACCATTACGTTTATTTCAGCCGCCGCGGGACGTTTATTATCAGGCTACTTTGCCGATCGCTTAGGGCGTCGGTTTATGCTGAATGTTAATTTATTACTCTTTACACTGGGCGCGATTCTTTGTGCTCTGGCACCCAATTATGCCACACTGGCGATCGGACGTTTAATTGTCGGTTTTGGACTTGGCGGAGAGATAACTACCGCTGTAACGCTGCTGGCTGAATTTTGTTCGTCACGTTTTCGTGGTACTGCCGTCGGTATCATCAACGTTGGCGGAGGTGGATTAGGGAATATGCTTGCGCCTGCATTCGCCTTACTGGTGTTCTATCTGTTTCCTGGTGAAAATAGCTGGCGCTGGTTATTCGCCTGTCTGGTACTGCCTGCTCTGCTGCTTATCCTCTATCGTCGTTTTATACCAGAGACCCCACGCTACCTGGTCAGTCAGGGTGAGATAAAACAGGCCAACCATGTTCTCTCTATGCTGGCCGCCGGTAAGTTGCTTCATCAGACTTTCCCGGTCTCTCAATATATCGACGAACAACCCGTCCGCGTTCAGGCTGACAACAAACGCACAGATTCATGGCGAATGATATTTTCCAGTCCTTATCGTAAGACCACCCTCTCGGTAGGTATCGCTTCATGGATGACTTTTGGTGCTCAGCTGGCGCTACTCACCTTAATGCCCACCATCCTTGTTTCACAGGGTTACTCGATTAATAAAAGCTTCCTGTTTACCATTATTATGCAGAGCGGAAGCCTTCTCGGGGCACTGACTGCCTCTTCCCTGGCATTCTATTTCCCCAGAAAAGTGATTTTGACCTGCGGTTCTATTGCTGCCTGCGCATCGGCTATTGCCTTTGGATCATTCACCGATAGTGTGGCTACCATTCTACTGACCGGTGCACTGTTTCAGTTCTGTGTGTTGCTACTTAACACCACCATCTGGATCTATGCACCTGAGTTATTCCCAACCAAAATGCGCGGTTTTGGCACTTCCTTTATTTTAGCGATGGGTACCATCGGCGGAGCACTGATGCAGATCCCTGCGGGTAAGGTGTTTGACCTACTGGGAACCACGGGCCTTTTTGCTATGATTGCTGGTATGTATATTATTTTTCTTATCGCTATCCAGTTCTCGTCTGAGACCTTTAAGCGTTCCATAGACAGAGTTGTTGAATGAAACGTTACAATATTGCGCTGATCAACCCGAATAGCTCTTTAGCAACCAGTGAGATGATGGGCAGGCTGGCAGAAGCCTGCCTGCCTGTCGGGTTCACTCTTCAGGTGATTACCGCAGAAAGAACACCTGAAATGTTAGTCACTGATGAAGATATCCTACTCGCTAAGCTTGAAGTTGAGCGCCTCAGTATGGCACTTGCTCAGTCGGTGGATGCTATCGTGATTGGTGCCTTCGGCGATCCGGCGCTAACTCAGTTACGTTCGCTCATGCACATTCCCACCGTTGGTATCGGTGAGGCATCTCTGCTGGCAGCAAGCCAAGGGCAACGCCCCTTTGCGGTGGTTACAGTGACCCCGGCCTTAAAAACTTCGATCACGGGATATATTGACCGTCTGGGGCTCACTCGTCTCTGTCGTGGGGTCTTTATTACTGAGGATGATGCCAGTCTGCTGATGGATAATCTACAGCACCTGGAGCAACAGCTTTATGAAACCTCTCGGTTAGCTATTGATCAAGGAGCGGAAGCTATTGTAATTGGTGGCGGTCCCTTAGCCCCGGTAGCTGAGCGCTTAAAGACCCGGCTTTCTGTTCCCGTTATTTCACCGCTTATTGCGGGTATCCATAGTGCGGTGGAGCAAGTGGGTAGAGAGGCGAAGGGATTGGACACGTGTCGTTGACGGGTTAAAAAAAACCCACAGTAATCACACTGTGGGTCTGAGCGGGACTGCATAACAATTAACCTTCGTTATGCATTTCCAAATTTTCAACTTCATTCTGGCGAGCAACAGCCTGAGAATCGTCATTACGTAATGACTCAAGATATTCGAGATATTTATGGTCAACATCTTTAGTGACGTAGATACCGTTAAATACTGAACACTCAAACTCGGTAATATCTGGGTTTTCCATACGAACGGCTTCGATAAGATCGTCCAGATCCTGGAATAACAGACCATCAGCACCAATTATCTGGCGAATTTCATCTACTTCACGACCGTGAGCGATCAATTCATTCGCGCTCGGCATATCGATGCCATAGACGTTAGGGAAACGAACTTCCGGTGCCGCTGAAACGAGGTAAACTTTTTTAGCCCCGGCTTCACGCGCCATTTCGATAATTTGCTCTGAGGTGGTACCGCGAACAATAGAATCGTCAACCAGCAAAACGTTCTTACCGCGGAACTCAGCCCGGTTAGCATTAAGTTTACGGCGTACAGATTTACGACGTAACTGCTGACCTGGCATGATAAATGTACGGCCAACATAGCGGTTTTTTACAAAACCCTGACGGTAAGGTTTATCAAGAATATGAGCTATTTCCAGGGCGATATCGCAAGAGGTCTCTGGAATCGGAATGACGACATCAATATCCAGGTCTTCCCACTCACGCGCTATCTTCGCGCCCAATTTTTTACCCATTTCAACGCGGGCGCTATAGACGGAAATTTTGTCAATAAACGAGTCCGGGCGGGCAAAATAGACATATTCAAACAAGCAAGGATTGCTGACCGGATTATCGGCACACAGGCGGCTAAACAGTTCACCTTTTTCAGTGATATAGACTGCTTCACCTGGCGCGATATCGCGCAGGAATTCAAAACCAAGGGTATCTAAGGCAACGCTTTCAGAGGCCACCATATACTCTATACGACCATCATCCAGATCACGTTTACCGATAACCAGAGGACGAATGCCATGCGGGTCACGGAAAGCAACCATGCCGTGGCCGATTATCATCGCCACACAGGCATAAGCGCCGCGGATTTGGCTATTCATTGCCGCAACAGCAGAGAAGATATTGTCAGCTTTCAACGGATAGTGACGATAGTTGTCGAGTTCGCTGGCAAAAATATTGAGCAGAATTTCAGAGTCGGACGTCGTATTGATATGGCGACGTTTCTCTTCAAAAAGCTTCTTACGCAGCTCATGCGCATTGGTTAAGTTACCGTTATGTGCCAGCGTAATGCCGTAAGGAGAGTTAACATAAAAAGGCTGTGCTTCTGAAGCGCTGGAACTACCGGCAGTCGGATAGCGGACATGACCAATACCCATATTTCCCTGCAAGCGCTGCATGTGAAGAGCTTGAAATACATCGCTCACCAAACCATTTGCTTTACGCAGTCGGAAGCAATTTAAGGAGTCAATGGTGACGATGCCTGCGGCATCCTGGCCCCGGTGCTGAAGCACTGTTAAGGCGTCATAAATAGACTGGTTGACCGGTGTGAAACCGACGATACCAACAATACCGCACATGTTGTCTTTTCCTCATTAAGCCACAACCCCCACGCTACGATTAGCGGGGTAAGAAACTTGACGAGCCTTGCAGGTAATCAAAAAACCACCTGATGATAAAACTGAATTGTGGGATAAGCTGCGACTGCTGCCACTCTTCGCTTTTCGAAAAGCCGGTAAATGAGTCAAGAAAGAACAGAATGGCGGAGACGATCAGCACTCCACGTAACGCACCAAAACAGATTCCTAACACCCTGTCTGTACCCGACAGGCCGGTTTTCTCTACCAGTGCACTAATGACATAATTCACTATGGCACCGACGATAAGCGTCGTAATAAACAATAGCGCAATAGCTATTCCATTTCGTATCAGTTCATCTTCAAAGCCAGTGAACCAGACTGACAGATAAGGATAATAATGGCTGGCAACGAAGAACGCACATCCCCACGTCACAAGCGATAATGCTTCCCTGACAAAGCCACGAACGACACTTACCAGGCAAGAAAAGCCGATAACTGCA
>Ga0302347_1002101_pt1 | contig 21436 bp, 23 predicted proteins | sample PhyWR1_FD_202178 | JGI IMG/M metagenome (GOLD analysis project Ga0302347, IMG submission 202178) | Leaf surface microbial communities from wheat plants in UC Gill Tract Community Farm, Albany, California, United States - DLSL W.R1 (v2)... | ecosystem: Host-associated > Plants > Phyllosphere >...
GCCCAAATAATGAAACTTATTATTACAAAAAAACCTGAATCAATGACTCAGGTTTATATTTTTATGAAATTTGAATTAAGCTTTCAATGCTTTGATTTTCTCTGTTAATGCAGGAATGATCTGGAAAGCATCGCCCACGACTCCATAATCCGCAGATTTGAAGAAAGGTGCTTCCGCATCATTATTGATAACCACAATCGTTTTGGAACTGTTAACGCCCGCCAAATGCTGGATTGCACCGGAAATACCAACTGCAATGTAAAGATTTGGAGAAATTGCTTTTCCAGTTTGTCCAACGTGCTCCGTATGAGGTCTCCAACCGATATCGGAAACCGGTTTTGAACAAGCTGTTGCTGCACCAAGAACATTAGCCAAATCCTCAATCATTCCCCAATTTTCCGGACCTTTCATTCCTCTTCCGGCAGAAACTACGATTTCCGCTTCTTTAAGGTCTAATTTTCCAGAAGACTGCTCGTGATTAATCACTTTTGTATCTTCGTTTGCGATGCTTAATTCTTTCACTTCCTCCGAACCCGAAGCTATATTTTCTTTAACTCCAAAAGCATTTTGAGAAACGGTTACAATCACACCAGCTGCATCAGCTTTTGCGTGCATAAAACCTTTTCCAGAGAAAGCTTTTCTCTTAACTTGGAAAGGCGAGGTGCTTTCAGGAACATCAATCACATTCGTAATCAACGAATAATTTTTCTGAATCGCCAACATTGGCGCTACAGAAGAAGCATCTGTTGTATGAGGAAAAACGATAATATTTCCGTCAGCAATTTGGTTAACTGCTTCTGCATAAGCCTTAGCACTGAAGTTCTTAAGACCTGCATCTTTTACATTCACTACTTCATCTGCTCCATATTTGTAAAGCAAATCAGAAGAATCTGTAGAATTGATAGAAATTGCAGTTACTGAATCTCCAGTTTTTCCTGCAATAGCTTTTGCATAAGAAACCGCTTCAAATGCTGCTTTTTTGTAAACTCCGTTTATATTTTCTGCGTATACGAATACTGCCATTTTGTTTGATTTAAAGATTAAGAATTAAATTACTTTCGCTTCTTCGTGAAGTAATCTTACCAACTCGTCTAGGTTATCCGTAGAAACCAACTTCACAGCTGCTCTTGGAGCAACACTGTCAAAAGAAACAGCTTCCACTTTCACTTCAGAATTGGAAGGTTCTACAACATTGAGAGGTTTTGTTCTTGCAGACATAATTCCTCTCATATTCGGGATAATCAAATCTTTTTCGTCTACCAAACCTTTTTGTCCTGCAACAACAGCTGGTAACTTAACCGAAATCGTTTCTTTACCACCTTCTATTTCTCTAACTGCAGTAGCCTCTGAACCACTAACATCCAAACCAACCGCTGCATTAACGAAAGCATAATTCAACAACTGAGCAACCATTCCCGGAACAGCACCACCATTATAATCAATCGATTCTTTTCCTGTCAGAACCAAATCGTAATTACCATCTTGAGCAATTCTCGCAATTTCTTTTGCTACAGAGAAGCTGTCTTTCGCCTCTGTGTTAACTCTTACAGCATCGTTCGCTCCGATTGCCAAGGCTTTTCTGATAACTGCTTCTGTTCCTGCATCTCCAACATTCACAACTGTTACAGTCGCCCCTTGAGATTCTTGTAATTTTATAGCTTTTGTTAAAGCAAACTCATCTAATGGATTAATCACCCATTGGATTCCATTTTTGTCAAAAGCAGATTTATCTGCTGTAAAATTAATTTTACTTGTAGTATCCGGAACACTACTGATACAAACTAATATTTTCATCTGTTAAATATATTTTAATTAATTATCAATAAGAATCGATCTTAACGATAACATTTGATGTTACTAAGTCTGGCTAATATATATAAAAAATACTATGCATGCATAATTTATTGTTATTTATTAAATAACATCTAAAACCGCTTTAATAAAAGGGTATTTAGATTCTTTATAAATAATTTTATCCATTTGAAGCCAATTTTGCAGAATTTGGACTTAACAAATATCTGGGTCAAATTATCGAATTTTCAAAAAATCAATAAATTTCACTTTTTTACCTGACTTGCTCTGAATTCTATTTTGCTTGGCAAAACTCGTGGATTCATATTCAACATATCGAGGACAAGATTTCCCATATCTTCCGGCTGAATTTTCCATTCATCTTTTTCCGACGGAACATTTCCATTGAAATAAGTCGCTACTGAACCTGGCATTATGGTTGAAACTTTAATATTATATTTTCTAAGGTCAATCATTGTGGCCTGCGTAAAACCAACAACGCCAAACTTCGAAGCGTTGTAACCTGCTCCATTTTCAAAGAAATTAGTTCCGGCAAGACTTGCAATCGTAATGTAATAACCTTGAGATTTTTTCAGTTCTTCAACCGAGGCTTTTAGTGAATAGAAACAACCTGTCAGATTGGTTTCCTGCATTGCGTTCCAGTCTTCAATACTTAACTCATCAACTGGCTTAAAAACTCCCAAACCAGCGTTGGCGATAACAACATCCAGCTTGCCAAATCTTTCTGTGATTTTGGAAACTGCGTTTTCTTCATCTGCAAAATTCCGAACGTCTGAACTTACTCCAAAAATACTTTCTGAAATGACTTTAAGTTCCGAAACAGCTTTATCAACATCTTCTTGTTTTCTTCCACTAATAGCCACTTTGTGACCATTCTTCAATAAAACGTCTGCAATTCCGAAACCGATTCCTTTTGTTCCACCTGTGATATAAATAACTTTTGACATAATTTTATAAATTTTATTTTAACTATATAGACTCCATAAGTTTTTTTGAAGAAATTTTAAGTTAGTCTATTTAATCTCTTCTAAAATATAACTAATTCTCTATATATATGGCTTCATTAACGATTAATATTAATAAAAAAGACAGCCTAAACTGTCTTTATTTTTTTAACCTTTAGCATAAAATTCAAAGAAATAAGGTATGCTTTCTATTCCTTTGTAATAATTATACAATCCGTAATGTTCGTTCGGTGAATGGATAGCATCGGAATCCAAACCAAATCCCATCAATACAGATTTTGCGCCCAACACTTTCTCGAACAAAGATGTAATAGGAATACTTCCACCACTTCTGTAAGGCAAAACTTCTTTACCAAATGCTTTTTCCATTGCTTTTTTAGCAGCCAAAAATTCTTTGGTGTTGCTTTCCAAAACATAAGGCATTCCGCCGTGATGTGGCGTTACTTTTACTTTCACACTTTTTGGAGCGATTTTCTCAAAATACTTTGTGAATTTTTCAGTGATTTCTTCCGGTGTTTGATTGGGAACAAGTCTCATTGAGATCTTAGCAAAAGCTTTGGAAGCAATTACTGTTTTTGCACCTTCACCAGTGTAACCGCCCCAAATTCCGTTAACATCTAAAGTTGGTCTGATAGAAGCTCTTTCCAAAGTTGTGTAACCTTCTTCTCCCTGAATATCGTTAAGGTTGATTGATTTCTTATAAGCTTCTGGGTCGTCTTTTAATTTGTTCATTTCCTTTCTGTCTTCGTCGGAAACAACTAGAACATTGTCATAAAAACCGTCGATTGTAATGTGACCTTTGTCATCAATTAAATCGCCAATCATTTTTGCAAGAACATTAATTGGATTCGGGACTGCACCACCGTAAAGTCCTGAATGTAAATCACGATTCGGGCCTTCTACTTCAACCTCAACATAACTCAATCCACGCAAACCTGTCGTAACCGTTGGCTGCTCATTAGAATAAATATGCGTATCAGAAATCAAAATAACATCACAACTCAGTTTTTCCTTATTTTCTTCAAGGAAATCTGCCAAACTTGCAGAACCGACTTCTTCTTCACCTTCAATCAAAAACTTGACATTACAAGGCAAAGAATCTGTTTTTATCATTGCTTCAAAAGCTTTGACGTGCATAAAGAATTGCCCTTTGTCATCTGCAGAACCTCTTGCGAAAATCGCACCTTCCGGATGAAGTTCTGTTGTTTTAACAACCGGTTCGAAAGGGTCGCTTGTCCATAATTCTAAAGGATCAGCTGGTTGAACGTCATAATGTCCGTAAACCAAAACTGTTGGCAAATTAGCATCGATGATTTTCTCTCCGAAAACGATTGGATAACCTTTGGTCTCAAGGATTTCTACGTTATCTGCTCCGGCAACTTTCAGATGTTTTGCTACCTCATCAGCACATTTCAGAACCTCTGATTTGTAAGCTGGATCTGCACTGATAGAAGCAATTCTTAGGATATCAAATAATTCATCAAGAAAACGTTGTTTGTTCTCCTGAATGTAATTTTGTGTATTACTCATTTTATTTATTAATGATAAATGATGATTGATAAATGATTTTAAACTTTGTCAAAAATGAAAAAGTAAGGTTCGTAAAAATAAAAAATGTCCTGCAAACGCAAGACATTTTTTATTATAATATTTTTATAAAATTCTTAGTGGTGCTCAGCTGGAGCTTCGGCTGTTGCAGCTGGTTTAACTTCTGATGTCACTGTCTTTGCAGAATCTGCTACAACATGAGAAACAGCTTTTGTAGAATCTGCAGTTGGATGATAAGTTCCGTGAGGTGCATTAGGATCGTCATATCTTACCACTTCATCCGTTTTTTTCAAACGTCCTTTGTTCCCACCAGCAGGAAGATCACAAGACACAACTAAGATAGCAGAAGCCAACAATATTACAGATTTTTTCATTTTTTATTATTTAACGTGTCAAAAGTAGTGAAATTGAGATTTTCTGCAAAATTATTTTTTGTAAAATGTACGATGTAAAAAGTAAAATGTAATCTGTCTAATTAATTTGTCTTAGTTTCATTACAAATCTCTAATCGAAGAACAAATGTTTCAACTTTGCGAAGCGCGCCCCGACCTGAGTGGAGCTCTTTTTCTGTTATTGCGATTGTACAAAAGGCCGACAGATTGCTTCTCTTTGTTCGCAATGACAGAAAAAAGCGGGAACGGAGGGCGGATAAAGGCGCCCAAATAATTAAATTGGAGAGAACCGGGTTTGAGAGTTTAAAATAAAAAAACCTGACTCAAATGAATCAGGTTGTTGTTCTATTTTTTTCTTTCGAGAACTTCATCTACCATTCCGTATTCTTTGGCTTCGGTAGAGGTCATCCAGTAATCTCTGTCAGATGCTTTTTCTACCCACTCGTAAGTTTGGCCAGAGTGGTTTGAAATGATGTCGTACAATTCTTTTTTCAACTTCAACATCTCTCTTAGGTTGATCTCCATATCAGAAGCTACACCTTGCGCCCCACCGGAAGGCTGGTGGATCATCACTCGAGAATGCTTCAAAGCAGAACGTTTTCCTTTTTCTCCCGCTACCAAAAGAACCGCGCCCATAGAAGCCGCAATTCCGGTACAGATTGTTGCTACATCCGGTTTGATGATCTGCATTGTGTCATAAATTCCCAATCCTGCGTAAACGCTTCCGCCAGGAGAATTGATGTAAATCTGAATATCCTTCGCAGAGTCTGAACTCTCTAAGAACAATAACTGCGCAGTGATGATATTCGCAACCTGATCGTCGATTCCTGTTCCGAGGAAAATGATTCTGTCCATCATCAATCTAGAAAAAACGTCCATCTGTGCAACGTTCATTCTTCTTTCCTCCATAATGTAAGGCGTTAGATTGGTTGGGTTGAACATTCCCATATATTGGTCTGTAACAAGACCATTGTTTCCCATATGTTTTACCGAGAAATCTCTGAATTCTTTTTTAATGTCCATATTATATTTGGTTATTTTTAAATCTATATTGAGTTTGCAATTTCTATTCCTTTGCTAAAGTAAGTCATTCTGTCACAAAATACGAAATAATTCGCTGTCTAATTTGTTTTTGAGTTGAGTCAAGAGAATGATATTTTGATAAATATGCGTATTATCTTGCTCATTATCTGTTGTATTCTTCAGGTCGTTGATTAACTTAACAACATATTCTCTTTTATGCCTTAAAACGATATCCGAAACAAGCTTCGGAACCACTTCCTCTTCTGAACTAAAATAGATATTGAACTTGTTCCAATTACTTGTATGATAATTTTCTATCAGCGCATTCGCTAGTTTACCAGAGATTTCCTCATCCATCATATTGAAGAAAAAATTCCCCGATCTTATTTCATTTTGAAGAATACCTTCTTTGATTTCAGAAATAATTGTTTTATGAATATCTAGCTGAATCTCACATTCATCTTCTTCCAGATGATTCAGGATTTCTTCAATCACCGTGATTTTATAATCATTGCCTTCAGCATCTTTTCTGTCTAAGACGAAATCGCCATATTTCAACATCAAATCAACCAATTTTTCTTCCTGAAGCAACAATGGATTGACAGAAAAAGTATTTTCCTGAACAATTTCTAATTTTGGAGCAGCCTTTTTCTCTTCAAATTTAGGTTTTGATTCCTGCTGTTGTGTGACATTGGTTTGAATCTGAAGTTCATTAAACAAACTTTGCTCACTCAATCCAAATTTATTCGAAACTTCTTTCAAATAAACTTCACGTTTCAAAGCATTCTGCACAAATGCAACCGATTTTACAATATCACGGATTGATTCTGCTTTTCTGATTGGATCATTGCCTGCATCTTTCAGAAGAATCTCAGCTTTGAAATCGATGAAATCTTTGGCTTCTTTCTCAATGAAATTCTCTACATATTCCTGCGGATGTTTTCTCGCAAAAGAATCTGGGTCATCGCCATCTGGAAAGAGAAGAACACGAATGTTCATCCCTTCGGAAAGTAACATATCGATACTTCGGAAACTGGCTTTGATTCCTGCTTTATCGCCATCGAAAAGAATCGTTACATTTTCCGTTAATCTTTTGATGAGTTTGATTTGTTCCGTTGTCAAAGATGTTCCGGAACTCGCCACAACATTTTCAATCCCAGACTGATGAAGCGACACAACATCCATATAACCTTCTACCAAGAGACAAAGATTCTTTCTGGAAATAGATTGTTTGCTTTGATTTAAGCCATACAGAACGTTGGACTTATGATAGATCTCGGTTTCCGGAGAGTTGAGGTATTTCGCAGTTTTGACATTATTCTTGAGAATCCTCGCACCAAAACCCAAAACTCTTCCCGAAAAGCTATGAATCGGAAAGACTACTCTATCACGGAATCTATCTATTCCTGAAGGTGTATTTTCCGGAAATATGGACAACCCTGATTTTTCAAGAATATCTTTGGAATAAGCTTTTCCAAGAGCAAACTCTGTAAACGCATTTTTCTTTTCAGGCGAATATCCCAATTGGAATTTCTTGATAATATCATCCCGAAGTTCTCTTTCTTTGAAATAAGAATAAGCAATCATTTTGCCTTCTTCCGATTCCCAAAGCTGATCTTGGAAAAAATCATTCGCAACCTCGTGGATTTTGTAAAGCAAATCACGCTCGGTTTGTGATTGTTTTTCCTCTTCAGAATATTCTCGGATATTTTCCTCTATCTCTATCCCATATTTTTTCGCCGCGTGGCGAAGTGCTTCGGGATAAGTGAAATTCTCGATTTCCATTAAGAAAGAAATAGCCGTCCCTCCCTTTCCTGTCGAGAAATCTTTCCAGATCTGTTTACTTGGAGAAACCACAAAACTTGGTGATTTTTCCTCATGAAAAGGACTCAAACCCTTGAAGTTAGAGCCTGCCCTTTTCAACTGAACATATTCACCAATGATCTCTTCTACACGGATGGTAGAAAATATTTTATCAATCGTCTCTTTAGTAATCACGATGTAAAGGTAATAATTAGTTTTAATTTTTATTCTGAAATAAAATCTGCAGAAACCTTATTTTTGTAAAAAATTTAAGATGCAATTTACAATTCATCAGCTTGAAGAATGGAAAGATATTGTTAATCAAATCATTCCAAATCTTGAACATAATATTCTTCTTCTCAAAGGCAATCTGGGCGCAGGAAAAACCACTTTTTCCCAGTTTTTGCTTAAAGAATTAGGAAGCTCAGACGAAATTTCTTCTCCAACCTACTCTATTGTGAATGAATACGATACACCAAAAGGAAAAGTTTTTCATTTTGATTTGTACCGATTAAAATCTGTGGAAGAAGCTTATGATTTCGGGATTGAGGAATATCTTGACAATGGATTTTTGTCAATTATAGAATGGCCGGAAATCTATATGGACGAGCTTGAAGGTTACGATTTTCACAAAATGACCATCTCCAATACAGAATCCGGAAGAGAAATCGAGTTTAATTAAACATAATAGTAATTTGTTTTATCTTTGCTTTAGATTTTGAACAATGATTCGTTTTATATGAGCAGTACATCAACCATATTTACGCCTTTTACAGAAGAAGAACTGATTCCTAAAGAGGAAAAACTAGAAGTTGTAAAAAAAGGAAAAACCTTCAGCATTGGGATTCCAAAAGAAACTTGTCTGAATGAAAAAAGAACGTGCATCATTCCGGATGCAGTTCAGATTTTGGTAAATAATGGACACAAAGTCATTATAGAAAGTGGCGCCGGAGAAGGTTCTCACTTTTCTGATATTTTATACTCCGAAGCTGGTGCAGAGATTACAAACGACCCCAAAGTCGCTTTTTCTCAAGACTTGGTTTTGAAAATAAATCCACCAACCGAAGAGGAAATCGATTACTTGAGACCGATGACTTATTTAATTTCGGCTTTACAAATCAATCTTCGAGACAAAGATTATTTCCTGAAATTAGCTTGCAAAAAAGTCAATGCCATCGCTTTCGAATTCATAATGGATGAGTACAAACAATTGTCATTGGTAAGATTAATTGGTGAAATTGCTGGAAGTGTTTCCATCCTTTACGCCTCAGAATTATTGGCAATGTCCAACGGATTGATGCTTGGCGGAATCACTGGTGTTCGTCCTACGGAAGTTGTAATTCTTGGAGCGGGAATCGTTGGAGAATTCGCGACAAAAGCTGCTATAGGACTTGGAGCGAGTGTCAAAGTTTTTGATAATTCATTGTCGAAGCTTCGAAGACTTCATACTTTGGTTGATAGCCGCGTTCCAACATCTGTCATCGACCCGAAAGAATTAACAAAATCGCTTAGAAGAGCTGATGTTGTTATCGGAGCTTTACCAAGGTTGAATCTTCCTCCAATCGTTACCGAAGATATGGTAATGAAAATGAAAAAAGGAAGTGTCATCATAGATATTACCATCGATAATGGAAAGGTGATTGAAACTTCGGAGTTGACAACAACAGAAAAACCATTCATTGTAAAACACGACGTTATCCACTGTGGTTTACCGAATTTGACTTCAAGAATGCCGAGAACAACAACGAAAGCTGTGAGCAATTTCTTCCTAAGTTATCTGTTAGGTTATGACGAAGAAGGCGGTTTCGAAAATATGCTGATTCATAAAAACGAAATCAAACAATCTCTTTATATGTACAAAGGAAGACATACAAAACAATTGATTTGCAACAAGTTCGACCTTCCTTATCATGATATCAATCTTTTGATTTTCTAAATCTCATTAATGCTAAAAAAATTAAAATTCTACGCTATCGGTCTGGTTCCAGGCTTGTTAATCGTATTTTTCATACTCAATCAAAAAGGTACAAGTTGCTCTTATTTCCCTAATGACAGGGTAATTGCTGAAACGTTGACAAAAGATTTCACCTATTCTCCAACTTTCAAAACGGAAATGGAAGTAAACAAAATCTCAGAACAATTCTTGAAAGACAGCATCATCGCTGGTGGAAAAATTGATTTTGACCGAAGCAAAGCACAAGAGAAACCTTGTCCAAAATACGTTTTGGTTTATCCGAAAAACAATCCGAGATTCGAAATTAATTATTCTAAATGCAAGGAAAATGCTGAATTTACCAGCTTGAAAAAACTGAAATAATATGTCTGGTAAAAATCTCTTACTTCCGGATTATTTTCTGTTTGGTGGGATTTTCGTCATCTTTTTTTTGCTGGTTTTAACTTTCTTCCTTTATGGGAAATACAAATCGTCAAAAGCAAAAAATAAAATTTTAGAAGACAATTACAAAGCGATTGAAAGCAAACTCGACAATGTACGCTTAGAACATATCGAGACCAAACTCAATCCGCATCTTTTCAAAAACATTCTCAATTCGGTTCAATCACACGCTTATCAGACTTATATTTCGTTGGATAAATTGGCGAGTATTCTGGATTATATTCTTTATGAAAGCAGCAACAAATTCGTGAGTCCAAAAGAGGAATTGGATTTTGCAATGAACCTTATCGAAATCAATAAAATCAAAATCAATCCTTTGTTCGATTTTAGAATTAAAACGAAAATTAATAAAGAAGATTCTATATATCTAGAGAAAGTTTTTGCCCCATTGATTTCTGTTGATTTGATTGAAAATGCTTTTAAACACACCGATTTTTTGGCTGAGGATTCTTTTATTGCCGTGAATTTAATTTTAGATGACGGGAAATTTGAGATGAAAGTCTCCAACAAAATCTCCGAAAAAACACCATTAAAAAAGGAAAACAGCGGATTCGGAAGCAAATCATTTGACCAAAGATTGAAACTGATTTACAAAGACCATTACAAGTTGAACAAAAATATCACCAACGGAAATTACGTCGCCCATTTAACCATTAATCTTTTAGAATTTTATGATAAAATGCGTTATTCTGGACGATGAATTATTGGCAATCAGCTACCTGAAACTTCTCTGCGACCAGATTGAAGGTATAGAAGTTGTGAAAGCTTTCAACAATCCGAAAATATTTTTGCAAGAAATCAATGATATCGATTGTGACGTCTGCATTCTTGATATCGAAATGCCTGGAATGAATGGACTTCAAGTCGCGGAATTAATAAAAAACAAAAAAATCATTTTCACAACCGCTTACAAAGAATATGCGGCAGAAGCTTTTGACCTTGACGTGGTGGATTATGTCCGGAAACCTATCAAAAAAGAACGTCTTCAACAAGCATTTGAAAAGGCTGAAAAATTGCTCGGCGAGCAGAAAAAAAATCAGTTTTTTGAGTGGAATACCAATCTTGGAAAAACCCGAATTTTTGTCAGTGATGTGGTTTACATCAAAACTTCTGACATAGACAGCCGCGACAAAGACTTAATGCTGAAAAACAATTCAGAAATTACACTTAAAAACCTGAGCTTCAAAAATTTATCAGAATTATTACCTGAAAAATTGTTTGTTCAAATTAATAAAAAGGAAATGGTTAACATTCAGCATATTCAGGTTTTTTCTTCTTCGGAAATTATTCTGGATGTGGTTTCATCAGACGGAATTCCTTTAAAATTAGGTGTCAGCGATATTTTCAAAAATCAGATTTCTGAAAAATTGTCTAGATAATTTCAGCGCAGAATTTACCGCTTTCATTACATTTCTGAATTGAATTAACTTTTGATTCATCAAAACTTCTCAAATTTACATCCTGAAATCAGTACAGTTCAAGTTACCGATTTGTGAAATGAATTTGATTATGAAAAAGTACAGAAATATTATCTTTTACGTCCTTACAATTGCGTTTTTCTCTTGTTTGATGTATTGGTTTTTTGTAGAAGGAAAAACTTTGGAAATTGGAGAAAGTATTGCGCCGACTAAAGTAAGTGGCGGAACTATGTGGGACACTTTCGCTACATCATTCTTAGAAAATCTTCATCATCCATTGGCACTTCTTTTGGCACAAATTGTTACCATAATTGTTGTTGCTAAGTTTTTCGGATGGATTTGTGTTAAGCTGAAACAACCATCTGTAATTGGCGAGATGATTGCAGGTATTGTTCTTGGTCCATCACTTGTGGGATTATATTTCCCAGAATTTTCAGCGTTTATGTTCCCAAAAGAATCACTTCCTAACTTACAATTTCTAAGTCAGATTGGTTTGATTCTCTTCATGTATATCGTGGGGATGGAGCTGGATTTGAGCGTTTTGAGAAAAAAAGCACACGATGCGGTTGTTATCAGCCACGCAAGCATTATCATTCCTTTTGCTTTGGGTGTTGGACTGGCTTACTTTATCTATAAAGAATTTGCGCCTGACGGAATTCAATTCAGTTCGTTTGCCTTATTTATGGCGATTGCGATGAGTATCACAGCATTTCCAGTTCTTGCAAGAATTGTTCAGGAAAGGAATCTCCATAAAACCAAAATTGGAACCGTTGTAATTACTTGTGCTGCAGCCGATGACATTACGGCCTGGTGCATCTTAGCAGCCGTAATTGCAGTTGTAAAAGCAGGCTCTTTTTCGGGTTCTATTTTTGTCATTATAATGGCAATTGTTTACGTTTTCTTGATGATAAGATTGGTAAAACCTTTCCTTACAAGAATTGCCGAATCACAAAAAGGAAAAGGATTCATCAACAAAGCATTGGTTGCCGTTTTCTTTTTGATATTGATTATCTCATCTTATTTGACAGAAGTTATCGGGATTCATGCACTTTTCGGAGCGTTTATGGCTGGAGCGATAATGCCTGAAAATGTGAAATTCAGAAACCTTTTCATCGAGAAAGTTGAAGACGTCGCTTTGGTTTTGTTACTTCCATTATTCTTTGTATTCACAGGACTTAGAACACAAATCGGATTATTGAACGACCCCCATCTCTGGAAAATCGGTGGATTGATTATCTTGACGGCTGTTATCGGAAAATTTGTAGGAAGCGCATTAACTGCTAAATTTTTAAGATTAAATTGGAAAGATAGTCTCACCATCGGTGCTTTGATGAATACAAGAGGTTTGACTGAACTGATTGTTCTTAATATCGGTTATGACTTAGGTGTTTTAGGCCCTGAATTATTTGCGATGCTTGTGATAATGGCGCTATTCACAACTTTTATGACAGGTCCTTGTCTTGATATGATCAATTATTTCTTTAAAGGAAAAAAATCAAGTCTGGAAGAAGATGACAATGAGAATGATGAAAAATATAAAGTCCTTTTATCATTTGAAACACCGGAATCTGGAAGTACATTGTTGAAATTAGCTGATAATTTCACGCATAAAATGAACGGTAACAAAAGCGTAACTGCCATGAACATTGCTCCTCTTGATGAATTGCACGCTTTTGACATCGAAGATTATGAAAAAGAACTATTTGAAGATGTGATTGATACATCTCAAGCTTTAAAACTGGAAGTCACAACTCTTTTCAAAGCTTCCACAGATACACAAAGTGATTTAGTCAATATCACCAACAAAGGCAATTACGACCTGCTTTTGATAATGTTAGGAAAATCCATTTACGAAGGAACTTTGCTTGGAAAATTGCTTGGTTTCACGACCAAAATCATCAATCCAAGTAAATTACTCAATACGGTTACTGGAAAATCATATATTTTCAACAACTCCCCTTTCGACGATTTCACATTAAGTATTATCGATAAAACCAATATTCCTGTTGGGATAATGGTGGACAAAAACTTTGAAAGTGCGGACAGAATTTTTATCCCAATTTTTGATTTGAGCGATTTTTATCTGGTTGAATATGCTAAACGATTGATCAATAATAACGACTCTCAGGTTATCATTTTGGACGCAGCTGGACAAATCCGTAAGAATACAGAAATCCGTGAATTGATTAGAAACATCGAACATATCGCACCGAATCACATTACACTTTACAATGAGAAAACCATTGAAAAAGATTTCTTGCAATCTCAGGATTTGATGTTGATTAGCAGTAAAAGCTGGAAGAATCTGATTGACTCCAAAAGTCTTTGGTTATCAGATATTCCTTCAACTTTAATTGTTTCGAATCCATAATTTTTTTGAATTTTAAGAAATTAATTTCTATCTTCGTTTTGTGAAAACAACAAACAGAACATATTATTACGCAATTTTGACCCTAAAACAGGATTAGGATTCGTATGTAGAAATATCAAAACCTCGTCCTAAAGACGGGGTTTTTTGTTTTAAAAATTATTAGAAAAATATTAAAGATGAAGATAGGTATTATCGGAACAGGATTGATTGGTGGTTCCATTGCATTGAAATTAAAAGAAAAAAACTTCACCAATTTCGTTTATGGAATTGACCAAAATGAAGAAAACCTCAACAAAGCTCTCGAACTCAATATCATTGATGAAAAAGCAGATTTCGAAACAGGAATTAAGAATTCTGATTTGATTATTATTGCTATTCCGGTAGATTCTGCGAAAAAGATATTGCCTGATGTTTTGGATTTGATTAATGAAAAACAAGTTGTAATGGACGTTGGTTCTACAAAATCAGGCATTGTGGATTCTATCAAAAATCATCCAAACAGAAAACGTTTTGTAGCATTTCACCCAATGTGGGGAACGGAAAATTCCGGTCCAAATGCGGCAACTAAAGACAGTTTTACAGGAAAAGCTGCCGTGATTTGCAACAAAGAAGAATCTGACGAAAATGCCTTGGAAATTGTAGAACAAGTTATTGAGGTTTTGGAAATGCATCCGATTTATATGAATGCCGATGCACACGATATTCACACGGCTTACATTTCACATATTTCGCACATTACTTCTTACGCTTTGGCCAATACTGTTTTGGAAAAGGAACGAGAAGAAGACACCATTTTTCAATTGGCGAGTTCGGGTTTTTCCAGCACTGTTCGTCTGGCAAAATCTCATCCTGAAATGTGGGTTCCCATTTTCCGTCAGAACAAAGAAAATGTTTTGGATGTTCTTAATGAACATATTTCACAGCTTAGAAAATTCAAATCTGCTTTGGAAAAGGAGAATTTTGACTATTTGGAGGAATTGATTAGAAATGCGAATAAGATTCGAGGGATTTTGGATAAATAGTTATTTGTTATTCCGCAGAAATCTAGACCGTTGAGATCTACGGAATGTCAAAATTCGTTTTTGTACTAAAGCGGAAATCCTTTTTACGCAACGAAGTGCAGTGAAAAGATTGACTTCGTCGAACCACTTTGTTAGGTTTGAGAGCCCTTCCACAAGCTCAGGATAAACTATAGATGGATAAGCTTCCTAAACAATTCTATTTATCAAACTGATTCGGGTGTTGTTTCTTGATTTCATCAACAGTTCCAAGAACTTTATCTTTGAGAGAATCCTGATATTTTTGCAGTTTTTCTGAAACTCCGGAATCGGAAGTTCCAATGATTTTTGCAGCAAGAATTCCGGCATTGGCAGCACCATTCAGAGCGACTGTCGCGACAGGAATTCCCGAAGGCATCTGCAAAATCGACAACACCGAGTCCCAACCGTCAATAGAGTTACTTGATAAAATGGGAACGCCAATCACAGGCAAAGTCGTACAGCTGGCAACCATTCCAGGAAGATGAGCCGCACCTCCAGCTCCTGCAACAATGACTTTCAAACCTCTATCTTTTGCGGTTTTCGCATAATCAAACATCCGTTCTGGCGTTCTGTGTGCAGAAACGACTGTTAGCTCGTAAGGTATTTCCAGAGATTTTAGAAAATCTGCAGTTTGTTGCATTATTGGCAAATCGCTTTGGCTGCCCATTATTATTCCTACCATTTCATTTTTTATTAGATGTTCAAAGATAAAAATTTATAGGCAAAATCGGAGTTTTTGGAATACCTTTGGATTAGTAATTTTTTCAAAAAGAAGTTTTGAGTTCAAAAACCGTTATTGCAATCTGCATTGTCGCTATCGTTTGGGGAACGACTTTCCTCGGCATCAAAATAGGAGTAGAAACTGTTCCGCCGTGGTTTGTTGCGGGATTTCGTCAATTTCTGGCCTCACTCGTTTTGCTCCCCATTTTGGTTTACTCCAAAAATCTGAAATGGATTGGCTGGAGAAATTTTAGAATCCAAATCACGCTTTCATCATTAATGCTAATTGGCGCTAATGGGTTGACAACAGTTGCTGAGGAAAATCTAACGAGTAGTTTAACCTCATTGATCAGTGCACTTTCACCAGTTTTCATCTTCATTGCAAGTATGGCTATTGGAATGGAAAAGTTCACTTATCGGACTATGATTGGGCTTTTGATGGGATTTTTTGGTGTGCTTTTCATTTTTTGGGATGGCATTAATGACTTGATGAATCCCGATTACAGATTGGGATTGCTAATTTTGATTATTGCATTGATGTGTTGGGGATTAGGAACCATTTATACAAAAAAAATAAACGTCGAGAATAACAATCTCTTTCTAAATCTCTTTTATCAATTTGCCTGGGCAGGAATTATCCAGTTGATTTTTGCTGTATCATTTTCAGAAACAATTGATACATCAACTTGGTCTGTAAAAAGTATTTCCGCAATTATTTATTTGGCTGTTTTCGGGTCTGTATTAGCTTTTTTCTCTTATCATTATCTACTGCGAACATTGCTTCCAACGCAGGTTTCTATCTTGTCTTATGTGAATACAATCATCAGTATTTTCCTGAGCTGGCTAATTTTAGGAGAAACAATCTCAGCAAAATTCATTATTGCTACAGCTTGTATTATCAGCGGCGTTTTCATCATTAATTACAAACCGGGAATACTTAAATTCAGGTTAGTTCAGAAATATTTGAAACGATAAAAATTATTATATTTAATTAACCTATTATAAACAATCTTACTATGAAAAAAATTTTTGTGACAGCTTCCGCAGCTGTATTATTATTCGCAACATCATGCAAAAAACAAGAACAAACCGTTGTAACTGACCAGAACAATGACACGGTTGCTACGGTAACAACCGAAACAAAAACGCTCACTGAAGTTGATGCAAAAGCTGCAGTAGATAAAGCCCAAGCAGATTTGGATGCCGCTATAAAAAAGGGAGACAAACAAGCTGAAACTGCTGCCAGAAAAGCTTTAGCAGATGCTAACACAGTTTGGAACGATACTAAGACTGCCGTAGGCAACGCAGCTAAAGATGTGAAAGAAGGCGTTGATAATGCTGTTGACAAAACAAAAGTGGCAGCACAAGATGCGAAGCAAGATATGAAAGCTGCTGCAAAAGACGCCAAAGAAGCGACAAAAAAAGCAACCGAGGATGCAAAAGATGCTTACAATAATGCTTTGGACAAAGCAAAAGCGAAGTAAATTAAAACAAAAAACGGTCAGAAATCTCTGACCGTTTTTTATGCTATAACTCTTACTAAAGATTTGATGTGAATCAATTTCGACATTAATTCTTCTCTGGAATCTGCTAAAACATTAATATGTCCCATTTTTCTTCCCGGTTTTGTTTCAGTTTTTCCGTAAAGATGAACGTAAGTTTTTGGCAATTTTAAAACTTCTTCTAAGCCTTGATATTTTACTTTTCCAGAGTGGTTCTCTTCTCCAACAAGATTCAACATTCCAGAAAAGCCGAATGCATCTGTATCAGCCAAAGGCAGATTTGTAACCACTCTGTAAAATTGTTCAAACTGGGAATTGGCGTTGCCTTCCTGCGATTGATGTCCAGAATTATGAAGCCTCGGAGCAGTCTCGTTTACCCAAACTTTTCCGTTTTTATCAAGAAATAATTCGATGGCAAAAAGTCCTGCAGAATCTGCACTTTTGATAAATTGATTCGCAATTACGTCAATCTGTTTTTGAGTTTCGTCCGAAATATCAGCCGGACAAATATTGAAATCAAGAAGATTCAGTTTTGGGTCGGCAACCATTTCTGTTACTGGGAAAGTCTGTATTTCTCCGTTTTCATTTTTAGCAACAATCACGGATAATTCTTTATCAATATCAACCAGATTTTCCAAAACAGATTCTTGAGTCCAAAGATTTCTCCAATCATCATTTGAACGAAGTAACTGAACGCCTTTTCCATCGTAACCGCCTGTATTTAGTTTTTGAACGAAAGGAATTTGGATTTTGATTTCGTCTTCACTTCCATCCATGATTTCGAATTCTGGAGACGGAATTCTGTTTTCTTCATAAAATTGTTTCTGAAGAATCTTCTGCTGAATGATTTTAATAATTTTAGAATTTGGAACTACTCTCACACCTTGATTTTCCAGTTCTTCAAGCGCATCTGCATTCACGTGTTCAATCTCAATCGTTACAACATCTTTGTCTTTTCCAAATTCCAAAACCGTGTCATAATCATTGAAATCGCCTCTTGTATAATGTGAAATATTAGCGCAAGAACATTCCGGATTTGGGTCGAGAACATAGAATTCATCATCATATTTCAATGCTTCCTGAATGAACATTCGACCGAGTTGTCCACCTCCTAAAATTCCGATTTTCATTTTTTTCTTTCTTTTTAAATTTATTTAAATATATTTTGACTAAAGTCAAATGATTTTTCTAATCGAAAAATGGGCTAAAGCCCATTCCTATTGATATTAATTCTTACAATTATCCTTTCTTCTTGTATCGATGATATATTGAATTTTCCATTCGTTATTCGATTTTACCAATTGAAAAGAATTAACGCCACAATGAGAAAACTGACCTTTGTAATAAAATTCATAAGGCGTCCAAACCGAAGCCAGATTTCCGTCAATCAAGATATTTGAAAATGTGATTCTTTCGTCCAAACTTCCTTTTTCAGCTTTAGAAATACTCAATGCGAAATCATTAATGCTTTCATTTTTAACTTCTGCAGTTTTTGTAATGGTCTGCAAAACAGCATTCTTGTGAAATGATTTTTTAATCAATACAGAATCAGAAGTTTTCATTCCGTTAAATAATTGATTAACTGTAGCTTTAACCAAATCCTCTTCTGATATTTGAGAAAAACACATAATTGGAAGAATACCCAATAACAAAATTCCGATTTTCATCTGTAGATTATTTGTTCACAAAAATAGAGATTTTTTGCTGGATTTGTCTTTTCAAAACAAGATAAAATCAAAGCTCTAAAACCTTCATTCCCTATCAATTCGGTATATATTGTCGGAATCAAAAACATTAAAAATTCTTTAATTTATCCTCACAAAGGTTTTATATTTGTCGGATGTCAGAAATCATAATTCTCTTTATTGGAGCGATTGCTGCCGGATTGATGGGTTCTCTTACAGGTCTGGGTGGCGGTGTCATCATTATTCCTCTTCTTACACTTGGTTTTGGTGTTCCGATGCATTATGCGATTGGTGCTTCTCTTATCTCAGTTATCGGAACTTCTTCCGGAGCAGCTGTTGCCTTTGTAAAGGAAGGTTTTACCAATATGCGAATCGGAATGTTCTTGGAAATTGCGACCACAGCAGGAGCAGTTTCTGGCGCTTTGGTTTCAGGATTTCTGAATCCTAATACAATCGGGATTATTTTTGCGAGTATTCTAATTCTCACTGTTTTACTAAATCTAAAAGGGAAACCAGACCATCAGGAAGAACTAATAAAAGGAAGTTTAGCTGATAAACTCAAGCTTTACGGAACATTTCCAGATAAAGACGGCATCAAACATTACGCTTCCAGAAATACAATTCCAGGATTTTTGATGATGGTTTTTGCAGGCGCAATGTCCGGACTTTTAGGAATCGGTTCTGGCGCTTTGAAGGTTTTGGCAATGGATAATATGATGAAATTACCTTTCAAAGTTTCCACTACGACAAGTAATTTTATGATTGGCGTGACCGCTGTTGCAGGTGCGTTGATTTATTTTCAAAGAGGGCAGATTATTCCTGTTATTGCCGCGCCGGTTTTGATAGGTGTGGTGGTTGGAAGTTTCATAGGTTCGAAAACTTTGATGATTTCCAAAACAAAGAAATTGAAAGTATTTTTCGCAATCGTAATCACAATTCTTTCAATTTATATGATGTACAACGGTGTCAATAAAAATTTCCATTAATGAGAACAAAACCATTTACAGATGTTGACCTAAATCGCTCCGTTGGAAATCTACTAAGATTGGGGGTCATCCTCTCCGTTGTAACTTCTCTGATTGGCTTTATTAAACTCTTTTCAGAAGGCTTTGTGATGCCAAGAAAATACAGACTTTTGGAAATGGGAGATTCCTCCGAAAAAGTCTGGGAAGCTTTCTGGAATTCACTTTGCAAAGGTGAAGGAATGGCGATTATACAATTGGGAATTTTGCTTCTGATTTTGACGCCATTAGTCAGAATTATATTTGCACTTATAGGTTACTTGAAAGAGAAAGATTACATCTATGTTGTAATTTCTCTTATTGTTTTGGCGATTATGACGGTGAGTTTTCTGACAGGTTACGCGCATTGATTATAAAAACGATAATCGATTTTTCAACGTCTATAATCTATCTGTCTATTATCTCAAAGTCTAATTCTCATAAAATTCCAAAGGCAAATCATCAGGATCAGAAGTAAAAAAGAATCGTTTATCAGTGAATTCATCAATTCTTATTTCTTCGCATTCTAAGCCCTTAGATATTAATTCATTTCTTTTTTCTTCTACATTTTGAACCGAAAAAGCGAGATGACGAAGGCCACAACTTTCTGGTCTTGATGGACGTTTTGGTGGATTGGGAAAAGAAAATAATTCAATCACATAATGTTCCCCGATTGCTAAATCCAGTTTGTAAGATTGCCGCTCTTCACGATAAACTTCACGAATAATATTAAGACCTAAAACTTCTGTATAAAATTTTTTTGAAACTTCGTAATTGGAACAGATGATGGCGATGTGGTGGATTTTCATTTTACACTTTTATTTTGATTCCTCTTTCAATTTCTCCAAATAATCATTTTCCAATTCTTTCAGTTGTTTGAAGTAATTCTCCTTATCCATAAACAATTTTGGATTGTAAACATCTCCAGATCTACGTTTCTCGTGCAAATCGAACTGGCTTGCGTGCGAAGCGACCCAAACATCAAAATCCAATTTTTTCATCGCATCCAAAGTATAGGCATAATCTTTTTGCATATTTGGATAAGCTTGAACATCAGAGAATTTGTGGTCAATAATAATGGAAGGCATATTCGCAATTAAAACTTTATAAGTTCTGTCTTTATCTTTGGTTTCGAAGATAAAACTGCAGGAACCTTTTGTGTGTCCAGGATGATGAAGCAAAGCCAAAGTCGTATTTCCTAATTTGATTTTGTCATTATTTTTCAAAAGAAAATCTGGGTTCAATGGCTTGAAAGTCACTCCATACTTTCCTAATTCGTAATCAGATTTTCCGCCGGATTTGAGTTCGGCTAATTCGGCTTCGTCAACATAAAGTTTGGCGGCAGTTTCTTTTTTGATATCAGCCATTGCGCCCATGTGGTCAAAATGCGCTTGAGTCAAAGTTAGAATTTTAATATTTTTATATTTGAATCCTAATTTCTCAATATTCGCTTTGATTTGAGGATAAGAATCTGCCAGACCAGTATTGATAAGGATATTTCCCTTATTTGTAACGATGAGATATGAGGCCAAATCGTAAGTCCCGACATAATACAAATTCCCGACAATTCTGAACGGCTCATAAGGTTGAGACCATTTTTCAGGATTATTTTTTGGTTCTGTTACGGTTTGTGCATTTCCGAAAAAGGAAATGATTAATAGGAATAATATTGTGAGTCTTTTCATAAATAAGAATAGTTATTATCCACAATTTTGTCATTCCGGAGGAATCTCAGCGGTCTAGATTCCTCCGGAATGACAA
>Ga0302347_1002102_pt1 | contig 21418 bp, 17 predicted proteins | sample PhyWR1_FD_202178 | JGI IMG/M metagenome (GOLD analysis project Ga0302347, IMG submission 202178) | Leaf surface microbial communities from wheat plants in UC Gill Tract Community Farm, Albany, California, United States - DLSL W.R1 (v2)... | ecosystem: Host-associated > Plants > Phyllosphere >...
CGTATGCAAAGGAGTGGGACATGGCGATATGTGAAGGCCGCACGGTGATCATCACCGGTGCCGGCGGCGGGCTGGGCCGTGCCTATGCGCTGGCGTTTGCTGGCGAGGGCGCGCGGGTGGTGGTCAATGATATCCGTGCCGAGGCGGCGCAGGACGTGGCCGGCGAGATCCTTGCCAGCGGTGGCCAGGCGATCGCCAACAGTGACGACATCACCACGCTGGACAGTGCCCAGCGCATAGTCGATGCCGCGCTGGCGGCGTTTGGCGAGGTGCATGTACTGGTCAACAACGCCGGGGTGCTGCGCGACCGCATGTTCATCAGCCTGTCCGAAGAGGACTGGGACCTGGTCATGCGTGTGCACCTCAAGGGCCATTACTGCCTGGCCAACATCCTTGGTCGACGCTGGCGCGACCTGGCCAAGGCCGGCACCCCGGTGGCGGCGCGCATCATCAATACCAGCTCCGGCGCCGGCTTGCAGGGCTCGATCGGCCAGTCGAACTACGCCGCAGCCAAAGGCGGCATTGCCGCGCTGACCCTGGTGCAGGCGACGGAGCTGGCTCGCTACGGGGTGACGGCCAATGCCCTGGCACCGGCCGCACGCACGGCAATGACCGAGAGCGCCATGCCGGAGGTGGTCAAGGCACCGGATGACGGCAGCTTCGATGCCTGGGCGCCAGACAACGTCGCGCCGCTGGTGGTGTGGCTGGGTAGCGAAGCCTCGGCGCAGGTGACCGGGCAGGTATTCGAAAGCCAGGGCGGGCGGATTTCCCTGGCCGATGGCTGGCGCACCGGCACTACACAGGACAAGGGCGGCCGCTGGCAGGTACAGGAAATCGGCCCGGTCATCGCGCAGATCCTAAGCCAGGCGCCAGCGCCGCAGAAGGTTTGGGGCAGCTGAATGCCGCCCCTGAGCCACCCCCCACTTTTGGAGTGCCCCACGTGAAGCAAGCCCCTGCCTATGTACCCGGTCACCAGCTGCTGGCCGGCAAGTCGGTACTGATTACCGCCGCTGCCGGTGCCGGCATCGGTTATTCGGCGGCCCGGCGCAGCGCCGAGGAAGGCTGCCGGGCCTTGATGATTTCCGATGTGCACCCGCGTCGGCTGGAGGAGGCGGTCGAGCGCCTCAAGGCTGAAACCGGCCTGCAGGCCATTCACGGCCAGCTGTGCGATGTCACGGTCGAGGCCGACGTGCAGGCCTTGGTCGACCGCGCCGAAAGCCTGCTGGGCGGCGTCGATGTGCTGATCAACAACGCCGGCCTGGGCGGCCAGAAGACCGTGGTCGAGATGACCGACCAGGAGTGGCAGCGGGTGCTGGATGTGACCCTCACCGGTACCTTCCGCATGACCCGCGCCATGCTGCCGCACATGCAGCGCCGTGGCGCCGGCGCCATTGTCAACAACGCCTCGGTGCTGGGCTGGCGGGCGCAAAAGGAGCAGGCGCATTACGCGGCGGCCAAGGCCGGGGTGATGGCGCTGACCCGCTGCAGCGCCCTGGAGGCGGCCGAGCATGGTGTGCGCATCAATGCCGTGGCGCCGTCGATCGCCCTGCACGACTTTCTCAAGAAGGCCTCCAGCGAGGCGCTACTGGCCAGCCTGGCCAGCCGCGAAGCCTTCGGCCGCGCGGCCGAAGTCTGGGAAGTCGCCAACGTGATGATGTTTCTGGCCAGTGACTACGCCTCCTACATGGTCGGCGAAGTGCTGTCGGTCAGTTCACAGCAAGCCTGAGGAAACTGCCATGAGCCATACCTTCAACAGTGCCCAGGCCTTGCTGGCCGCCGAGGGCACGGAGCTGGGCTGCAGCGGCTGGCTGACCATCAGCCAGCCGCGTATCGACCTGTTCGCAGAGGCCACCGGTGACCATCAGTGGATTCATGTCGACCCGCAGCGTGCGGCGTCCGGGCCGTTCGGGGCGTGCATCGCGCATGGCTACCTGACGCAGTCGCTGGTCAACCTGTTCCTGCCGCAACTGCTGGTAATCGACAACCTGGCGATGGGGGTGAACTACGGCTGTGACCGGGTGCGCTTCCCGGCGCCGGTGCGGGTCGGTGCGCGGGTGCGTGGCCGTGGCCAGATCCTGCGCGCCGAAGCGCTGGGTGACAGCGTGCAGCTGGTGGTACGGGTCACTGTCGAGATCGAGGGCGAAAGCCGCCCAGGCTGCGTGGTCGACACCATCAGCCGTTACACCTTCAACCCTGTTGCCGAGTGAGCCTGTGATGGACATGAATGAAGCCGTTATCGTCGCCACCGCCCGTACTGCGCTGGCCAAGTCGTTCCGTGGGTCGTTCAACGACACCGAGGCGCCTGTGCTGGGTGGCCACGTGGTGTGCGCCGTGGTCGAGCGTGCGGGGGTCGAGGCCGAGGCCATCGACGATGTGATCATGGGCGCCGCCGTGCAGCAGGGGACCCAGGCCTACAACATCGGCCGGCTGTGTGCCTACACCGGGGGCTTGCCCGCCAGCGTGGCCGGCATGGCCGTGGACCGCATGTGTGCCTCGGGCCTGATCAGTATCGGCCTGGCAGCCAAGGGTATCGTCACCGGCGAGCTGGGAATCGCCATTGCCGGTGGCGTGGAGTCGCTGTCGCTGACCCAGACCCGGCACAAGAACACCTATCGGGCGCAGTCCCAGGCGGTGCTGGAGGTGATGCCGGATGCCTATATCCCCATGCTGGAAACTGCAGAAATCGTTTCACGCCGCTACGGCATCAGCCGCGCGGCCCAGGACGAGTACGCGCTGCAAAGCCAGTTGCGCACGGCGGCGGCCCAGCGCAGCGGGTTGTTTGACGAGGAACTGGTAGCCCTTGAAGTCGACAAGCTGCTGTTCGACAAGGAAGGCCAGCCTGCCGGGCATGAGCGGGTGCGGGTCGGGCGCGACGAATGCAACCGTCCAGGCACGCGGCTCGAAGACCTCGCAGCGCTCAAGCCGGTGTGGAAGGATGGCAAGTGGGTCGGCGCTGGCGAGTTTGTCACGGCGGGCAATGCCTCGCAGTTTTCTGACGGTGCTTCGGCCAGCCTGCTGATGAGCCGCGCCGAGGCGCATCGGCGTGGCCTTGCGCCGCTGGGCATCTACCGGGGCATTGCCGTGGCCGGCTGCGCGCCGCAGGAGATGGGCATCGGGCCGGTGCTGGCGGTGCCCAGGCTGCTCAAGCGCTTCGGGCTGACAGTGGCGGATATCGGCCTATGGGAGATCAACGAGGCGTTTGCCTGCCAGGTGCTGCATTGCCGTGACGCTCTGGGTATTGCGCCGGACCGGCTCAACGTGAATGGCGGGGCCATTGCCATTGGCCATCCGTTTGGCATGTCGGGGGCGCGGATGGTCGGGCATGCCCTGCTCGAAGGACGTCGGCGCGGGGTTCGGTATGTGGTGGTGGCGATGTGTATTGGTGGCGGGATGGGGGCGGCGGGGTTGTTTGAGCTGCCCTAGGCTGCCGGGCTTTCACAGGTGCAGCGCGGGTGTTGAGCCGGGCGCGGGCGTTGTGGGGCAAATTGCACGAGGGCTGACAGGTGCTTGCCGCAGCATTTGCAGCGCCTGTGAGATCGAGCGCCGCCCGGGCGGCGCTTCGCGGGTGTCCGCCACAACAGATTCATCGCCTGTGAAATCGAGCGCCGCCCGGGCGGCGCTTCGCGGGTGAACCCGCTCCCACATTTGTCTAGGCCATTTGGACGATGTACCCCAGGCCAAGGCCACCGGATCATCCCCGGCACAATTCTAAAAGGATGCCCCCATGAATCCCGCCACGTGCCTGCCGCTGTCGCCCCGGAGCCCGTCATGCGCCAGCTGACCGCATACGCCATGAGCGCCCTGGTGATCGCCGCCGTCGCCTTCGCCTTCGCGCCACGCCAACCCGCCCCTTTGGCCGTGACCCAGATCCTCGCCGACCGAGTCCAGGTCAATGCACTGGTCAGCACCCCGCAACGGCTGATTGCCGTGGGCGAGCGTGGCACCTTGCTCAGCAGCGACGACAACGGCCGCAGCTGGCAAGCCAGCCAGGTCGGCGCAGGCCGCGATGCGACCCTGACCGGTGTAATCGCCCTGAGCCCGGAGGTGCTGATTGCGGTAGGCCACGATGGCTGGATCCTGCGCTCGGACGATGGCGGCCAAAGCTGGCAAGAGCGCCACCATGATGCCGACCTGGGTGAGCCCCTGCTTGGCGTGTGGAGCGCTGATGGCCAACAGGTGGTGGCCTACGGCAGTTACGGCAAGTTCCTGGTCTCCAGCGATGCCGGCGAACACTGGACAGCGCGGGAGATGCCCGGCGATGGCGCGCATTTCAACGGCCTGGACGGCGGCACCGACGGCCGTCAGCTGCTGGTGGGCGAGCAAGGGCTGGTGCTGCGCTCCAGCGATGGCGGTCAGCACTGGCAGCAACTGCCAGCGTTCTACAACGGTTCGCTGTTCGGCGTGGTGCGGCTGTCAGCCTCGCGCTGGCTGGCCTATGGCATGCGCGGGCATGTCTACGTCAGTGGCGATTTCGGCGACAGCTGGCAACGCATCGATGTCGGCAGCAGCCAGCCAATCTACGGCCATGCGCAGCTGCCAGAGGGGGCGGGGCTGGTGCTGGTTGGGGCCGGCAGCAGGCTGATCCGTCTGGATGGGCAAGGCAAGCTGGTGGCAGTCGACCAGCGCAGTGGCCTCGGCACACTGACCTCGGCGGTGGGGCTCAACCCGCGCCACTTGCTGGTCGCCGGTGAAAAAGGCGTATCGCAGGGCGCGCAGCAGCGGGTGGCCAGCACCGGCATGGAGCAGCAACCATGAGCAACAGCTTGAGCGAGCGTTGCGTGCACGCCTGTGCAGCCCGACTGTTCCGAGGCCGACGCGTCTGGCTGGGAGTGTTCCTGCTGGTGACCCTGGCCCTGGGCTACAGCGCCACCCAGGTGCGCCTGGACCCGGGTTTCAACAAGCAGATCCCGGTCCGCCACGACTACATGGTCAACTTTCTCGACTTCAGCCGGGTGTTTACCGGTGCCAACCGTTTGCTGGTGAACGTGCGCTGGAAGGGCGAGGGCGACCTCTACAACCCCGAGTTCCTCAAGGTGCTGCAACAGGTCACCGATGATGTGTTTTTCATCGAGGGTATCAGCCGGCCAAGTGTTACTTCGTTGTTCACCCCCAATGTGCGCTATGTGGAGGTCACCGAGGACGGCTTCGTCGGTGACCTGGTGGTGCCGCCCCAGTACGCCGGCACCCCGCAGGACCTGCAGAAGGTGCGCAGCAATGCGGCGCGGGCCGGCCAGGTGGGGCGCCTGCTGGCCAACGACCAGCGATCGGCACTGGTGCGCGCCGACCTGCAGGACAGCGACCCGCGCAGTGGTCAGCCGGTGTCGTACGTGGAGGTCGCCAAGCGCCTGGAGCAGATCCGCGAGCGCTACAACAGCCCGAACATCGAGATCAACGTGGTGGGCTTTGCCAAGCTGGTCGGCGATGTGGTGGAGGGCCTGGATACGGTGTTGCTGTTCTTCGTCGTGGCCTTTGTCATCACCGCCTTGCTGCTCTGGGCCTACACGCGCTCGCTGGTGATGAGCTGTGTCGCCCTCCTGGTGGCGTTGCTGCCGGTGGTCTGGTTGCTGGGGTTGCTGCCGTTGCTGGGGCTGGGTATCGACCCGATGTCGGTGCTGGTGCCGTTCCTGATTTTCTCGATTGGCGTATCGCATGCGGTCCAGATGACCAATGCCTGGAAGCAGGAGGTGGTAGCCGGCGAATCGGCGCAACAGGCGGCGTATGCCGCGTTCTGCAAGATCTTCATCCCCGGTTCGCTGGCCCTGCTGATGAACGCCCTGGGTTTTGCGGTGATCATGCTGATCGATATTCCCATCGTCCACGAACTGGGGGTAACCGCCTGCCTTGGGGTGATGCTGATGATCGTCACCAACAAGATGCTGCTGCCACTGGTGCTGGCATGCCTGCCCGTGGGCGGCCAAGGCACCGCGCAGCCAGCACCCGCCAGTGCGCGCCATGGCCTGTGGTGGAAGCTGTCGGCGGTTGCCGAACCCGGCCCGGCGCTGCTGGTGTTCGCCGTCAGCCTGGTGCTGCTGGGCCTGGGCGTGGTCAAGGCGCGCGAGTTGGCGGTGGGCGATATCGGGTCGGGTGCCCCGGAGCTGCGCGCCGATTCGCGCTACAACCTGGATAACCAGCGCATCATCAGCAGTTACTCGATCGGCCTGGACGTGCTGGCGGTGTTCGTCCAGAGCCACGGCATCGACGAGGCCTGCCTGAACCCGGCCGTGATGCGTGCCGTGGAGGCGTTCGACTTCCAGATGCGCCATGTCGCCGGTGTGCAGTCGGTGCAGAGCGTGGCCGGCATGGGCAAGGAAATGATCGCCGGCAACAATGAAGGCAACCCGCGCTGGGCTGCCATACCCGGCTCTGCGCGCGGGTTGCAGCAGGGGTCGATGGCCTACACGGCGGATGCCGGGCTGGTCACCGAGGGTTGCCGCCGCATGCAGATACTGGTGTTTCTCAATGACCACGAGGGCGCCACTGTGGCCCATGTGGTCAACGAGGCCCGGCGCGTCATCGGTCCCCTGCAATCGTCGGCGGTATCGTTCCACCTGGCGGGCGGCAACGTCGGGGTGATGGCCGCTGCCAACGAGGCGGTCAAGCATGCCGAGGTGTGGATGCTGGCCGCGCTGTTCTGCTCGGTCGTGCTGTTCTGCCTGGTGACCTTCCGCTCGTTGTCGGCGGTGTTGTGCATCGTCGTGCCGCTGGGCATCGTGGCAGTGCTGTGCAATGCCCTGATGGCGCTGCTGGGCATCGGCCTGAAGGTCGCCACTTTGCCGGTCATGGCGCTGGGGGTTGGCGTGGGAGTGGATTACGGCATCTACCTGTACGAGCGTATCCAGCACGAAATGGCCCATGGGCAAGACCTGCGCAACGCCTTCTACCGCGCCATGTGCCAGCGCGGTACGGCAGCGGTGTTCACGGCCGTGACCATGTCGATCGGGGTGGGTACCTGGGCGTTCGCGCCGCTCAAGCTGCAGGCCGACATGGGCATACTGCTGGCGTTCATGTTCCTGGTGAACGTGTTCGGGGCGATCTTCCTGCTACCGGCGCTGGCGGCCTGGTTCGACCGCGCCAAACCGTTGCCGGGCGGTGTGCCGGCCCACGCCAACCCGGCTTGACCCACCACTACGACAATAATGCTGCGGGCCGGCGGCATCGGCCCGCCCTGGGGGCTGTCCATGCAGACTACGCTGTCCAACGCCCAGGTGCTGGCGCACCTGGGGGTCGAGTTGGCCGACTATGAACGCCTGCTCGGCAACATGTACGACGCCGCGCTGGATACCCGGCGCCTGAACGAGGCCCTGCAACAGCTGCGCGGGTTGTTCGGCGCCTGCTATGTGACCTTGATCCTTCGCGTGCTGGACGAGCCCTTTCTGTCACCGATGATGGTGGCGGGTGACGTTGAACCGGGCGAGGGCGGGGTCAACCACTACGCGTATTGCGAGAAATCCACCTTGTTCGACAGGTTGCCGGTCGACCAGGTGTTCACCATCGAAGACCTGATGAGCGACCGCGAGTGGGCCAGCTCGTCGTTCTACCTGCTGTACTGCCAGCCCTACAGCTGCTACCACATGCTCGGGGTGGACATCAGCATGCCGGATGGCGGTACCTTGCGCCTGCGCATCAACCGGCCCCGTGAGCAACCGCGTTTCGGCGCCGTCGAGCGGGCGCTGTGCGCGATGCTTGTCGCCCACTTGCGCCGCGCCTTGCACATGCACACCTTGCTCGACCGCAGCGTCTCGCTGGGTAGTCTGTATTCGCAAACCATCAACCGCTTGGCGGTGGCGACCATCGTGCTCGATGAAAACGGCCATGTGCTGCAGCTGAACCCGGTGGCACGGGCGATCCTGGACAGCAACGACGGCCTGAAACTGGTGGGTGGTCGCCTTGAAGCGACCTACCCCAGCGATAACCGCGAGCTTGCCCGGCTGGTACGCAATGCGTTCTTGCGCAGCCGGCCGGGGGACAAGGTGGAGCAGGGCGCCGAGGCCATGTCGGTGTCACGGCCTTCGGGTCAGGTCAACCTGGGGGTGGTGGTCGAGCTGATCCCGTCCCAGGAGCTGGTGGAGGGCAAGGGCAAGCCGACCGTGGTTGTGTATGTGCGCGATGCGGTGGGCAAATCGCTGGTGAGCAACGGGGTGACCGCGCAGCTTTACAACCTGACCCCTGCCGAGACCGCACTGGCCCTGGAACTGGCCAATGGCTTGTCGCTGGAGGAGGCGTCCGAACGGCTCAATATCCGGCGCAATACGGCACGCGCGCACTTGCGTTCGATCTTCTCCAAGACCGGGGTGCGGCGCCAGACCGAACTGGTGCGCATCATGCTCAACAGCGTGGTTGCACTGGGGGCGCCAGGGCAGCTGGCCCAGCCGTCGGCGCCGGCATGCATGGGGTAGACGTGCGTTAGTGCGTTAGTCCGAGCGGACGATGCTCCCCTCGCAAAGGCCTGCCGATACTGGGCCACCGCTATCGGTAACCAAGGAGAACAAGAATGACCGACAGTAAACCGGCCAGCCGTTGTCTGCTCACTGCCCGTGCGCTTGCCCCGCAGAACCTGGCGCTGGTGATGCTGCTCAGCGCCCTTGCAACTGGCGTGCAGGCCGCCCCTGAGGACGTCGAGCGCCTGGGCAAGGACCTGACCTGCCTGGGGGCCGACCCGCAGGGCAATGCCGACGGCAGTATCCCACCGTTCTCCGGCCAATGGCTGGGGGCGCCGCCCCAGGTGGACTTCAAGGGCACCGGCCATCATCCCGTCGACCCGTACGCCAGCGAAAAGCCGCTGTTCGTTATCAGCGCCGACAACATGGCTCAGTACGCCGACGCGCTGTCCGATGGGCAAAAGGCCCTGTTCAAGCTGTACCCGGCCACCTTCAAGATGCCGATCTACCCCAGCCACCGGGACTTCCGTTTCGACGATGCGGTGTGCCAGGCCACCCGTGAAAATGCCAAGGTGGCCAAGCTGGTAGATGATGGCGAGGGGGTGGTCGGCAAGACCGGCGGCACGCCGTTCCCGGTGCCGCGCAGCGGCCTGGAGCTGCTGAAGAATGCGTCCACGTTCACCCTGCGCGCCTGGACAGAGGAATACACCTCCGACAACGCGTATGTACTCAAGGATGGCAACATCAACTGGGGCCGGGTGCACTCGCGCAACCTGGCGCCATCGCTGGAACCGGGCAAGGCGGGCGACACGGTCGGCAACTCGTCGTTCTACCTCAACGAGACGCTGTTGCCGCAGCGCGACAAGGGCGAGATCAATACCGGCACCGAATTCTGGAACGACAAGACCGAACCGCGCCAGGCCTGGCGGTACGACCCCGGCACTCGGCGGGTGCGGCAGTCGCCGGGGTATGGCTTCGACATGTCGTTCCCTGGCAGCGGCGGCTCGATCACCGTGGACGAGGTGCGCCTGTTCAACGGCTCGGGGCAGCGGTATGACTGGAAAATTGTAGGCAAGCGCGAAATGTTCATCCCGTACAACGCCTACAAGGTCCATGCCCCGCAGCTCAAGTACGCCAGCCTGCTGACTCCGGGCCATCTCAACCCGCAGGCGATGCGTTACGAGCGCCACCGGGTGTGGGAGCTGGAGGGCACCCTCAAGCCCGGCTACCGCCACCTGTATGGCAAACGCAAGTTGTACATCGACGAAGATACCTGGTTCCCGATGCTGGCCGACAACTACGACAACCGCGGCGAGCTGTGGCGCACCTCGATGGTGAACTACTTCTATGCCTATGAAACCCAGCGCCCGCAGGCCGGCGTCGGGCTTTACCACGACCTCAATGCCGGCAGCTACCTGGCGTTCAACCTGATCAACGAGCAGCGCAACGGCTACCTGCTCAACCGGCCTGGTTTCAGCCCGCGCGACTTTGGCCCCGAGGCGGCGCGGCGTTTCGGCCAGTAGTGCCTGGGCGGGCCCCGTCTAGTCCGATTGAAGGATGAGGGCCCGGCAGGTCTGTTCAAAGATGTCAGCCAGGCAATGCCCCTGCTCGCGCAGGGGCATTGCCGATGAATGGCGTATCCAACACAGGAATAACAACAACATGACCAAGCTCGCCGAACTCTCCCTCGACAGCGCCCAGCGCGCCCATCGCTACGCCAGGGGCTGGCACTGCCTTGGGGTGGCCGATGACTACCGTGATGGCAAGTTGCATACCCTGAATATCTTCGGCACGCGCCTGGTGGCGTTCGCCGCCAGCACTGGCGGCATCACCATCCTCGACGCCTTCTGCCCGCACATGGGCGCCGACCTGTCCCAGGGCACCCTCGAGAACGACACCGTGGTGTGCCCGTTTCACCACTGGAAATACGACAGCAGCGGCAAATGCGTGGAAGTCCCGTACTGCAAGCGCATTCCGCCCAAGGCCAAGACCCGCAGCTGGCTGACCTGCGAGGAAAACAACCTGCTGTTCATCTGGAACAACCCCGAAGGCCGTGCGCCGAAAGCCGGCGTGGTGATTCCGCATCTGCCGCAGATGGACGACCCGGAGTGGATCCACGAATGGAACATCGACACCATGCTGATCGAGACCAACCCGCGCGAGCTGGTCGACAACCTGGTGGACGCTCAGCATTTCGGGCCGGTGCACGGCACGCCCACCAAGTACTTCGCCAACGTGTTCGAGGGACATATCGGCCGGCAGATCTTCCACGGCGACTCCGAGCGCCTGGGTGGCGACCTGATCGCGCCCTCGGCGTATTACGGGCCGGCCACCCATTTTACCGAGCTGAGCTCGATGTTCGGTGATGTGCGGGTGCATGCCATTCTGCTCAACAGCCACGTGCCGGTGGGCCCCGACAGTTTCGTGCTGCGCTTCGGTTGCATGGTCAAGCGCGTGCCGGGCTGGACCGAGGAGCAGAACAGCGAAATCGCCAAGGCCTATGTCATGGGCAACCGCGCCTCGTTCTACCAGGACGTTGACATCTGGAAGCACAAGGCCCGCATCGACAAGCCGGTGCTGGCCGAGAACGACGGCCCGGTGTACCAGTTGCGCGAGTGGTACCAGCAGTTCTTCACCGACGAGGACCAAGTGCCGGCGAGCATGGCCGAGCGGCGCGAGATTGTCACCGTGGACGAGCGCTGAGTGGCGCAAGGCCCCGCCAGTGCAGCTGGCGGGGATGCAGACCGAGGGTGCTTGCCATGAAATTGCAGAGCTTGCTGGTTTACTGCGTACCGTTGTCCGTGGTGCTGATCATCGGCTTCACCTTGCTGGCCTCCGCGGCGCCGGAGTCGGCCGGGGCCAAGGCATGCAGGCATATTCCGGGGTGCCTGAGCATCCTGCCGAGTTTTCAGGGGCTGCCGGGGGTGAGGTAATTGGGCGCAGCCGGTGCCATGCGCCGCGTTGAATTCTTCGCGGCGCTACGCGGAGCGCCCAGCATCAGTTCTCTGCGCGGCAGCGCAGCCCAATGGGCTGGGCAATCTCCTAAGGTTTCAGATGGTGGGCGAGGCAGCTTAGCTGTTCCAGTCTGGCGCAAATACCGGGCTCACCACCCGCTGATCCTTCGGCAAGCCGGCAATCGCCGCGCGGTCCTCGTCATCCAGCTGCACCTGCAGGGCCGCCAGGTTGGCCAGCTGGTTTTCGCGGCTGCTGGCCTTGGGGATTGCCGCCACGCCGTCCTGCTCCAGCAACCATCTCAGCGCTACCTGGCTGGGCAGCACGCCATGCTTGCGGGCAATCGCCTGGATCACCGGCTGTGCTGCCGCCTGGCCACGGGCCAGCGGGGTGTAGGCGGTGAGCAACAGGTCGTGGCGGCGGGCGTAGTCGAGCAGCGGTTGCTGGTCGAGCAGCACGTGGTATTCCACCTGGATCGCCGACAGCGGGGCCCCCAGGCTTTCCACCACCTGGCGCAGCAGCCCCAGCGGGAAGTTGGCCACGCCAATATGGCGTGCCTTGCCCTCGTCGCGCAGCGCTACCAGTGTGTCGATACTGCGGGCCAGATCCCAGTCCTGGCCAGGCCAGTGGATGTGGAACAGGTCCACCTGCTCGGTCCCCAGGGCGCGCAGGCTGTCCTCCAGCGACTGACGCATGGTCTTGGGCTCCAGCTTGTCCCACCACACCTTGGTGGTCAGGTGGATCTGCTCGCGCGGTACGTCGCTGTCGCGCAGGGCCTGGCCGACGGCGGCTTCGTTTTCATAGGCGGTGGCGGTGTCGAGGTGCCGGTAACCCAGGTCCAGCGCCTGGCGCACGGCCTGGGTGCATTCGGCGCCGGTCATTGGCCAGGTGCCAAGGCCGATCGCAGGCAGGTCCAGGCCGTTACGGGTGGTGAGCCTTTGCATGTAAATTCCTTGTAGGGTTGAGCAGGGTGGCGCTCGATGGTCGGCGATCAGCGCGGTGCGGGCCATGCGTTCGCAGCGCAAAGTGGTCGATCAGCGAACAGAAAATGCAATTGGCCTGGACAAGCGGCATTTGAACTTCCTTATGCTGGGCTATCTCTTCTAGAATCCGAGCAGTTGCATCCGCCAGGCCAGGCCTGTGCGGCCTTCCCTGGGCGTTGCAACCTGCCGCGCCGTCATCGAGAGAGCCATGAGTTCCAGTACACCGCTGTCCGGCGTCAACCAACCCCTGCGTGGCATTGGCCTGGTGGTGGTGGCGACGTTCCTGTTCGCCAGCCACGATGCCTTGTCCAAATTCCTCGGCGGCCTGTACCCGATCATCATGGTGGTGTGGGCGCGGTATGTGGTGCATACGCTGCTGATGGCTGGCATCTTCCTGCCCAAGTCGGGCCTCAATGTGCTGCGCACCCGTCGTCCGCTGTTGCAGACGCTGCGTGCACTGAGCCTGCTGAGCACAAGCCTGCTGTTCACCACTGGCCTGCAGTACCTGCCGCTGGCCGAGGCCACGGCGGTCAACTTCCTGGCCCCGGTACTGGTGACGGCGTTGTCGGCGCCGCTGCTGAAGGAGCGGGTGACGGTAGGGCAGTGGGTGGCAGTGGTGATGGGCTTTATCGGCGTGCTGGTGGTGGTGCACCCGGGTGGGGCGATGTTCACGCCGGCGATCCTGTACCCGTTCGGCTCGGCACTGGGCTTCTGCTTTTATCAGCTGCTCACGCGCATCCTGGCCGCCCATGACAGCCCGACCACCAGCAACTTCTATGCAGGGCTGTGCAATACCCTGGTGATGAGTGCGCTGGTGCCGTTCTTCTGGGAAGTGCCGCGCTGGGACCATGCGCTGCTGATGCTGGCACTGGGCGGCTTCGGCATGACTGCGCACCTGTTGCTGACCCAGGCCTTCCGGCATGCGGCACCGGCATTGCTGGCGCCGTTCAGCTATTGCCAGATCGTGTTTGCCGGGTTGCTGGGGTTGGTGGTGTACAGCCAGGTGCCGGATACGCTGAGTCTGGTGGGGATTTCCATCATCTGCCTCAGTGGACTGGGGGCGGCCTGGATGCAGCGGCGCAAATAAAAGCCTGTATCGCTATGACGGCTGGGGGCCTGCAGCCATGAACTGCAAAATTCGCTCGCGCAGCCAGCGCTCGGCGGGGTCGTTGTCCTGGGCACCGCTCCAGACCATCGACAGCTCGGCCTCGGTGATCTCGAACGGCGCCGGATCGGCGCGCAGGCTGCCGTCGTCGGCCAGGGCGCAGGCAGCGTAGTCCGGTACGGTGGCGATCATCTCGGTGTTGCGCAGCAGGGCCCGCAGGCTGCCGAACTGCGGCACCGCCAGCACCACTTTACGGCAACGGCCGATGCGCGCCAGGTCAAGGTCGATGTTGCCGCTCATGTCGCCCGAGAACGACACCATCACATGCGGGCGGGCGCAGTATTCATCAAGGGTCAGCGGCCCCGGGCGGTCGTCGGCGCGTAGCACTCGCACGCCGATGTCGCGCAGCTTGCGGCGCTTGGCGGTGGCCGGCAGGTCGGTGGTGTAGCTCACGCCCACCGATATCTCGCCGCTGGCCAGCAGGCCCGGCATCAGCAGGAAGTTGGCCCGCCGCACCACCACGCTGATGTCCGGGGCTTCTTCGCGCAGGGCCTGCAGCAGGGCCGGAAACAGGCCGAACTCGGCATCGTCGGACAGGCCGAGGCGGAACACGTTGCAGCTATTTGCCGGCTCGAATTCGCGAGCACGGCTGATGGCGGCGGAAATCACGTCCATGGCCGGGCCAAGTTCGGCGAAGATCTGCATGGCCCTTGGCGTGGGCTCCATGGCCCGGCCATTGCGAATCAGCAGCGGGTCGTCGAACAGTTCACGCAGGCGGGCGAGGGCGGCGCTGACCGTGGACTGGGTGATGAACAGCTTTTCGCCGACCCGGGTCAGGTTGCGTTCGATCATCAAGGCTTCGAACAGCACCAGCAGGTTCATGTCGACGCGGCGCAGGTCGTTGCGGTTCATGAGGGCTCGGGTTCCGGAGTGAAAGGCAGGGCGGTGTATTGAAGCACGGCGCAGGCCCGTGTGCCTTGTATGGATGTGCGGGGGTGTTGGCGGCGGTACGCACCGCAGTGAAAGAGCCAGCCTATCAGCACGCAACAGCCACTCTATTAGAACTCTGCCCAAGCTCGGCTAGTCTTTCCCCTGGCCCCGCGAATTCCGCGAGCGGGCGGCCTGTCAGCACCTGCGTGCAAGACCGCGCCAACCCGCCGTGACAGCTTCGCAAGCCCCGTGTAGACCTGATGAGGGGTAGCACGAGCCCACACGCTCGGCTGAAAGAACACCTGGCATAGACCGGAAATCTGGATAACCGACCCAAAGGTACCCGCAGATGTCGAACGAATCGAAATGCCCGTTCCATCAAACCGCAGGTGGCGGCACCACCAACCGTGACTGGTGGCCTGACCAGCTCAACCTGAGAATTCTTCACCAGCATTCCTCCAAATCTGATCCGATGGACCCGGACTTCGACTATGCCAAGGCGTTCAAGAGCCTTGACTTCCAGGCCCTCAAGCAAGACCTCAGCGCCCTGATGACCGACTCGCAGGACTGGTGGCCCGCAGACTTCGGCCATTATGGGCCGTTGTTCATCCGCATGGCCTGGCACAGCGCCGGTACTTATCGTATTGGCGATGGCCGCGGTGGCGCGGGCGCTGGGCAGCAGCGCTTCGCCCCGCTCAACAGCTGGCCGGACAACGTCAGCCTGGACAAGGCCCGGCGCCTGCTGTGGCCGATCAAGCAGAAATACGGCAACAAGATTTCGTGGGCCGACCTGATCGTGCTCACCGGCAACGTCGCCCTCGAATCCATGGGGTTCAAGACCTTCGGCTTTTCGGGTGGGCGCGCCGATGTGTGGGAGCCGGACGAAGACGTGTACTGGGGCTCGGAAAAGGTCTGGCTGGGCGGTGATACCCGCTATGGCAAGGAACAGGTCAAGGCCCAGCCGCCAGGGCAGGGCGACCTGGTCGCCGAACCTGCCAAGCGCCCGGAGGAAGAAAGCCGCGACCTGGGTGGCGAGCGCAACCTGGAAAACCCGCTGGCCGCCGTGCAGATGGGCTTGATCTACGTGAACCCGGAAGGGCCTGAAGGCAACCCTGACCCGGTCGCCTCGGGGAAGGACATCCGTGACACCTTCGGCCGCATGGCCATGAACGATGAAGAAACCGTGGCGTTGATCGCCGGCGGCCACGCCTTCGGCAAAACCCACGGCGCCGGCCCTGCCGACAACGTCGGCCCCGAGCCGGAAGCCGCAGGCCTTGAATTGCAAGGTCTGGGCTGGCCCAACAAATTCGGTACCGGCAAGGGCGGCGATACCATCACCAGCGGCCTGGAAGTGACCTGGACCTCGACCCCGACCCGCTGGAGCAACGAGTACCTCAACAACCTGTTCAACTTCGAGTGGGAACTGACCAAGAGCCCGGCGGGCGCGCACCAATGGCGGCCGAAAGAGGGCAAAGGGGCAGGCACCGTGCCTGATGCCCACGACCCGGCCAAGCGCCATGCCCCGTCGATGCTCACGTCCGACCTGGCGCTGCGCTTCGACCCGATCTACGAGCCCATCGCCCGGCGTTTCAAGGACAACCCGGAGCAATTGGCGGATGCCTTCTCTCGCGCCTGGTACAAACTGATCCACCGCGACATGGGCCCGCTGGCGCGCTACCTGGGCCCGGAAATGCCCAATGAAGAGCTGCTGTGGCAAGACCCGATTCCCAAGGTCGACCACCCGCTAGTGGACGAGCAGGACATTGCCGCGCTCAAGGCCAAGGTGCTGGCGTCGGGCCTGACGGTTGGCGAGCTGGTGGCTACCGCGTGGGCTGCGGCGTCGACCTTCCGTGGCTCGGACAAACGCGGCGGGGCCAATGGCGGCCGCTTGCGCCTGGCCCCGCAAAAAGACTGGCGGGCCAACGAAGGCACCGCCAAGGTGCTGGCGGCGCTGGAGCAGATCCAGGCCGGGTTCAATACTGGTGGGAAGAAGATTTCACTCGCCGACCTGATCGTCCTGGCTGGGGCCGCTGCGGTGGAAAAGGCGGCCAAGGACGCGGGGCACAACCTCAACGTCGCGTTCCGCCCGGGGCGTGCCGATGCCTCGCAGGCGCAGACCGATGTCGAGTCGTTCGCCGTGCTGGAGCCCCTGGCTGATGGTTTCCGCAACTTCAGCAAGGACCGATACAGCGTCAAGGCCGAAAAACTGCTGCTGGACAAAGCCCAGTTGCTGACCCTGACCGCCCCGGAACTGGCCGTGCTGATCGGTGGCCTGCGGGTGCTGGGCGCCAACCATGGCGGTAACACGCAAGGCGTGTTCACCGACAAGGTCGGCACCTTGAGCAACGACTTCTTCCGCAACTTGCTGGACATGAGCGTGGAGTGGAAGCCGACCTCGGCAGACAACGAAGCGTTCGAAGGCCGTGACCGCAAGACCGGGCAGCTGAAGTGGACCGGTAGCCGCGTCGACCTGGTGTTTGGCTCGCATGCCCAGCTGCGGGCGGTGAGCGAGGTGTACGGCAGCGGTGATGGCGGTGACAAGTTTGTCCGTGACTTTGTGGCGGCCTGGGAGAAGGTCATGGAGCTGGATCGTTTTGACCTGAAGTAAAGGCGTTATCGGTGGGACGCGCTGCGTCCCATTCGCGGGCTTGCCCGATCCCACAGGAGGGCTGCGCTGTACCTGTGGGAGCGGGCAAGCCCGCGAATGGGCTGCAACGCAGCCCCTTGAGACACTGGCAATCCCGCCAATTCCAGGTCGGATAGGTACAAAAGCGTCCTCGTCGGTTCTGTTGCAATGCTTCTCAGGCGGCCGGCCTGAACAGCGTGCTCACAACGACAAGGAACCCCGACCATGCAAATGTCCAAGACCCTGAAAATCCACAACGGCGACAAGGTCCAGCCGACTTTCTCGGCCCAGGAATATGCTGCCCGCCACGCCCGGCTGCGGGCCTACATGGCCGAGCAGGACATCGAGGCGGCAATCTTCACCTCATACCACAACGTCAACTACTACAGCGACTTCCTGTACTGCTCGTTCGGCCGCCCCTATGCGCTGGTGATAACCCAGGACAAGGTGGTCTCGATCAGTGCCAACATCGATGGCGGGCAACCCTGGCGGCGCACGGTCGGCGGCGACAACATCGTCTACACCGACTGGCAACGTGACAACTATTTCGTCGCCATTCAGCAGGCACTGCCGCTGGCCTCGCGCATCGGTGTGGAATACGACCACCTCAACCTGCAGAACCACAGCAAACTCGCCGCCTGCTACCCCAAGGCCGAGCTGCTGGACATCGGTGCGCCGTGCATGCGCATGCGCATGATCAAGTCGGCCGAGGAGCAGGCACTGATCCGCCACGGTGCGCAGGTGGCCGACATCGGCGGTGCCGCGGTGGTCGAGGCACTGCGCGATCAGGTGCCTGAATACGAAGTGGCGCTGCATGCCACCCAGGCGATGGTGCGCGAAATCGCCAGGCGCTTCCCCGATGCCGAACTGATGGACACCTGGACCTGGTTCCAGTCCGGGCTCAATACTGATGGGGCACACAACCCGGTCACCAGCCGCCGGGTCGGCAAGGGCGAGATCCTCAGCCTCAACTGCTTCCCGATGATCGCCGGCTACTACACGGCGCTGGAGCGCACGCTGTTCCTCGACCACTGCCCGGACGAGTACCTGCGCCTGTGGCAGGCCAACGTCGAAGTGCACGAGGCCGGCTTGAAACTGGTACGCCCGGGCATGCGCTGCAGTGACATCGCCCATGAACTGAACGAGATCTTCCTGCGTCATGACCTGCTGCAGTACCGCACCTTCGGTTATGGTCATTCGTTCGGCACGCTTAGCCATTACTATGGCCGCGAGGCGGGGCTGGAGCTGCGTGAAGACATCGACACCGTGCTGGAGCCGGGCATGGTGGTGTCGATCGAGCCGATGATCATGTTGCCCGAAGGGCGACCGGGTGCCGGTGGGTACCGCGAGCATGACATCCTGATCGTCAATGACAGCGGTGCCGAGAACATCACCAAGTTCCCGTATGGGCCGGAGCACAACATCATTCGCAAATAAGCATCGCGCGGCCTGCTTCGCGGCTGACCCGCTCCCATAAGGCCTGTAGAGGGCCCAGTGGGAGCGGCTTCAGCCGCGAAGAGGCCGGCCCAGACAACAAAAAAATAACTGTATGACCACCAGACCCTGCCTCCAATTAAAAGAATCAGAGGGTACCCGTCATGTCCAGCACCATCCTGAACGCTCCCACCCTCGACGGCGCCGCGCCCAGCGCTGAACGCCAGGCCTTGCGCAAGGCCGCCCGGGCCAGTTTCATGGGCAATTTCGTCGAGTGGTTCGACTACGCTGCCTACGGCTACCTGGCCACCATCATCGCCGCCACCTTCTTCCCGCAAACCGACAAAGCCACCGGCCTGCTGGCGACCTTCGCGGTGTTCGCCCTGTCGTTCCTGGTGCGCCCGCTGGGCGGCGTGATCTGGGGCCATTTCGGTGACCGCCACGGGCGGCGCAACGCCTTGTCGTTGTCGATCCTGATCATGTCGCTGTCTACCTTCTGCATTGGCCTGTTGCCAGGCTATGCACAGATCGGCCTGTGGGCGCCGTGCCTGTTGTTGCTGATCCGCCTGGTGCAGGGCTTTTCGGCGTCGGGCGAGTACGCCGGTGCCGCCGCCTTCCTCGCCGAGTACGCGCCGCCCGGCCGGCGTGGCATGTACACCAGTATCGTACCGGCCAGCACCGCAGCCGGTTTGCTGTTCGGCGCGGCGTTTGTCGCCGTGCTGCATGAGCTGCTCAGCAGTGAAGCCCTGCACGAATGGGGCTGGCGTCTGCCGTTTCTGCTGGCAGCGCCATTCGGCCTGGTGGGGCGCTACATCCGCATGAGCCTGCAGGACACGCCCAAGTTTCTGGAAATGGAGCAGCGCCTGGAGAACAAGGCCTGCATGACCCCCGCGCCGATCCGTGAACTGTTGAGCAAGCACCGGCGCAGCCTGGCCATCGGCCTGGGCGTCACATGCCTGAACGCGGTGGCGTTCTACCTGCTGCTGAGCTACATGCCCACTTACCTGTCTACTGAAATGGGCATGAGCGAGCGGGATTCGTTCATCGCCTCGACGGTGTCGCTGGCCACCTATATCGGGCTGATTTTCCTGATGGGACGGCTGTCCGACCACTTTGGACGCAAGACCATGCTGGTGGTGGCCTCACTGTTGTTCCTGGGCTTGACCGTGCCGCTGTTCCGCCTGCTTGACGGCCAGCCTTTGCTGGTGATCCTGGCGATCCAGATCATCTTCGGGGCGATGCTGGCGATGAACGATGGCACCTTGCCGTGCCTGCTGGCGGAAATCTTCCCGACCCGGGTGCGTTTCAGCGGCTTTGCCCTGAGTTTCAACCTGGCCAACGCGTTGTTCGGCGGGACCGCGCCGTTCATTGCCACCTGGCTGATCCAGGTGACCGGCAGCAAGCTGGCACCGGCGGGGTATTTGCTGGCGGCGGCACTGGTGGCGCTGGTAGCCATGCTGATGTGCCGGGAGACAGCCCACGTGGCCCTGGAAGACTGATTGGCCAGTGCCGGCCCTTTAGCGGGTGAATCCGCGAAAGGGCCGGCAAAACGTAAACACAACCTGAATCAATGCAACGAAGCCTGACGCCGCTCCCCCAGCGGCGACAACCCGAAGAACCGGCTATAGCTCTTGGAAAAATGCGCCGGCGAACTGAACCCGCAGGCCAGCGCCACCTCACGCACCTGTACGTCGCTGCGCAGCAGCAATTCGCGCGCCCGCGACAACCGTAGCTGCAGGTAATACTGGCTGGGCGTGCGCTGCAGGTATTTGTGGAACAGCCGCTCCAACTGGCGCACGGTCACCTGGTTGAGGTCGGCCAGCTCTTCCAGCCCCAGCGGCTCTTCGAGGTTGGCCTCCATGATCGCCACCACCTGGCTCAGCTTGGGCTGGGCACTGCCCAGCAGGGTGCGCAGCGGCACCCGCTGGCGCTCACGTTCGCCGCGCACCCGGTCGCACAGCAGCAGCTCGGCGGCCTTGGCCGCGATGTCCTGGCCGCCGGGCTCGCGGGCCACCAGTTGCAGCATCATGTCCATCGCGGCCACGCCGCCCGAGCAGGTATAACGGTCGCGGTCCAGCTCGAACAACTGGCTGGATATGACAATGCCGGGGAATTGTGCCTGCAATGTCGGCAGGTCTTCCCAGTGGATAGTGCAGCGATAGCCCTTGAGCAGCTCCGCCCTGGCCAGCAGGTAGCTGCCGGTGCAGATACCGCCCAGCGGCAGGCGTTGGCGGGCCAGCTGGCGCAGCCAGTCGATCAGCGGGCGATTGCCACGGCCGCGGTCGATCGGGTTGGCGCCGACCACCAGCAGCGCATCCAGCGCGGGGGCGTTGGCGATGCTGAAGTCGGGCAGCACGCGCATGCCGTTGCTGGCCATCACCGGTGCGTCGTCCGCGGCGATGAGCACGGTGCGAAACAGCGGCCGGCGCGCTGCCAGGTTGGCCATGCGCAGGGTCTCGACGGCAGAGGCCAGGCCGATGGTGGTGAAATTGGGCAGGATCAGAAAGCCGAAGGTCTTTACTGTAGACGTCGACAGGTTTGCAGATGCGGGGTGGACCATTGCGCGGTTCCTGTGCAAGCTGAGGCATAGTTCGTCAGGGGCAGTGAGAAAATACAGCCTCGCGTGGTTCTTGTTGTTATAGGTCGTTGCCGGGTTGATCTTACACCCCCGGCACTGCGGCCAGGAATGGCCCCGCCGGTTGGCGGGGCCGACAGTGATTGCACACATAAGGTGATCGTGAGTGAACCCCGAAACCATGCTGGCGGAATTGCCAGGCTACGCCGTGGCGCCCGAGTCGATCCAGGTATTGCCGGACGCCAAAGCCTACTGCGCCTGCCTGCTGGAGCGCATCCGCACCGCGAGCCGGCGTATCGTCATCGTCGCGCTGTACCTGCAGGAAGACGAGGCCGGCCAGGAAGTGCTGGATGCCCTGTACCAGGCCAAGGCGGCGCGGCCAGGCCTGGAAATCACCATCGTGGTCGACTGGTTCCGTGCCAGGCGCGGCCTGCT
>Ga0302347_1002103_pt1 | contig 21416 bp, 19 predicted proteins | sample PhyWR1_FD_202178 | JGI IMG/M metagenome (GOLD analysis project Ga0302347, IMG submission 202178) | Leaf surface microbial communities from wheat plants in UC Gill Tract Community Farm, Albany, California, United States - DLSL W.R1 (v2)... | ecosystem: Host-associated > Plants > Phyllosphere >...
AGTCTTAAACATATTAAATATAGTTGGCACTTTGCCAGCTATATTTTTGTTTTATATTTACAACCTAATCCTTAATAAAAACCTTTTTATGAAGTTATGAAGAAAGAACTGATTATTTCCAATGAGGAAGATGCTTCAAAAATAGCTTTATTGGAAGATGGCCGTCTTTTTGAGCTTCACGAGCAAGAGACAAAGTCTGATTTTGTTGTAGGTGACCTTTTTCTGGGCAAAGTAAAAAAACTGGCGCCCAATCTGAATGCAGCTTTCGTAAACATCGGGACAGATAAAGATGCTTTCTTGCACTATCAGGATCTGGGGCCACAGTTCCAGTCTTACCAAAGGTTTCTGAAAAATACGATATCGAAAAAACAACAATCTCCCAGCCTTAAAAGTTTTGAAACGGCTAAGGATATTGACAAAATGGGAACTGTTGATAAGGTTTTGACGGCGGGCGACCTTGTCCTTCTTCAAATCACCAAAGAACCGATTTCAACAAAAGGACCGCGTATTTCTACGCAAATTTCTCTTACAGGTCGTTTTTTGGTTTTAATTCCTTTCGATAATAAGATTTCTATTTCCAAAAAAGTAGCCGACCCCGAAGAAAAAAATCGTCTGAAAACTTTGATAGAAAGTATCCGTCCGGAAGGTTTCGGCGTGATTATCAGAACGGTTGCGGAAGGGAAAAAAGTAGCTGAGCTTCATAATGATATGAATCAGTTGGTGAAAAAATGGGAATCTACGTTCAAGAATATTCAGAAAAATAAAGTTCCAAGTAAGATTCTGAGTGAAGAGGACAAAGCGTCTTCTATCCTTAGAGATAACTTTAACCAAGATTTTGTCAGCATCATTTGTGATGACGAAAAAATGGTGGAGGATATGAAAGCTTATATCGAAGTTATTGCGCCAGAACGTAAGAATATCGTCCAGTTTTATGACTCGCATATTCCATTGATGGAATATTACAATGTTGAGAAACAGCTGAAACAAAGCTTCGGAAAACACGTAAATATCCCGGCTTCCAAAGGTGCTTATCTTGTCATAGAGCATACAGAAGCACTTCACGTGGTGGATGTGAACTCGGGGAATAATATTTCTTCTGGGAATACGAATAAAACGCACGCCTTGAATGTCAATAAAATGGCAGCCACAGAAATTGCAAGACAATTGCGCCTTCGTGATATGGGCGGAATTATCGTGGTAGATTTTATCGATATGATAGATGCCGAGCACAGAAAGGAACTTTACGAACATTTCCGGGACGAAATGAAACGTGACAAAGCCAGACATAAGATTTTGCCGCCTTCCAAATTTGGACTCATCCAAATGACGAGACAACGCGTCCGTGCTGAAAAACATATAGAAACCAACGAGGAAAATCCTAATAAAGATGGCGAAATCATCGCACCAATCGTTATTATCGAGAAAATGGAGGATTCTATCAGAACGATTATGCAAAAAGAAAAAGGAAAACTATACCTGCACGTGCATCCGTTTGTAGAAGCCTATCTAACAAAAGGTATTGCCAGCATCCAAAACAAGTGGTTTTTGAAATACAAAAAATGGGTTACTGTGATTCCTAGAGATTCTTTCAAAATGCTAGAGTTCCATCTCTACAACGCAGAGAAAAAGGAATTAATAAGTTTCTCCAATTAAAATTTATAAACAGACTTTTTTAAGTCTGTTTTTTTATGACCGCAACTGTTGAAATCGTACTGGAGATTTTTTCGATAAAATGATTATAAACAGGAATTTCTTTTGGCTGAAATATAGATTTGTTGATTAAAATAGTCCAAGTGATGGTGGCTTCATCATTATTTTTATACTCGATACTTTGTACATATTGTAGTTTGTTATCAAAGTCAGAGAATGTTTTTTGGAAGTCGTTGGTTTCTAACTTGTAGCCTTTTGGTATTTTGACTTTTAGTTGTATCGTTTTCAGATAAGGAAAGTCTAATTCTATAGGGTAATCTCTATCTTTTTCTACAGTCAAATCTTTGATGATTTTTGTAAAAGGATTTTCTATAATTGTAAATGCATCATTCGGATTATCCAAGACCACGTTCTTGTAAATAATATTCCATTCATCTAAATTTTTATTCTTGGTTTCAGATTTATTTAGGATAGGGGCATTTATAAACGTTTGGTTTTCATAAGGTTCTGGATTGAAATAGCCTTTGAACTGGTCACGGATATTCAGCTTTAAAGAATCATTTTTAATTTCTAGTTCTTGTTGAGAAAGATATTCAGAAAGATTGGGAGATACATTTATAAAATTGTCACTCATATTATCCAAACCAACGACTAAATGATTAAAATAATTTCTAGAAAGGTAATGACCGTCTTCGGGTTTAGAAATGGCAGCATCGATCATTGTTTTTTCTTCGTTATCTAAACTTACGATTGTGACCAGGGTTTGCAATTTTGATAATACAGGATAGCCGACAATAATTCTACCATTGCTCCTCAAACTATTGACGGCTAATTGAGAATAAATCTTTTTCTCTCTAAGAATACCTTGTAGGAAAATATTAAAATCGGCAGTATTGCCTGTTTTGGTTCTTAGAAAATTACTTTTTAATCTATCTGTATCAGTCGCATAATATTTATCCCACTTATAATTGTCTCTTAAAAACTTGAGACAATTTTTTAATGTCTCAAATTTGTTTTTTCCCGTTTGTATTTTATTTGCATATTCTCTAAAATCTAAATCTTCGAGACTTTTTTCTTTTTTACTGTTAATCAGATTTATAAATCCTTCCCAAGTGTTTTCTGAGTAATAAGTTCCGTGGAAACCTTTTGCAGAAGTGTATTGGAATGTTATCCTTTCTATATTATCAGAAATGTTATAAATTTTGGTGTAGGTATTATAACTGGGAACGTTACTTAGTTCCCATTCCCTTATTTTGTTTTTCCCAACATATTTTTTTCCTAATTTTGGTGTAGGGAAAATTAAATTGTAAGTTCCTGAAGCTGTTTTCAGTTTCAATTTTGATGAAAGGGTAGGCAAAGCATTTTGAAAGTACCAAGCCGAATAGTATATATTGTAAGGTCTTATTATTTTAACTTTATATTCTATGATAGAACCAACTCTTATATTAGGAAAAGCAATGGCTAATTCTTCAACATCATTACTTTTGTTGTAAACCAGAATATCTTTTTTGTCAATAGGTGTAATCACTGTTTTTCCATCTACAATGTTGATTGTTTGCGCTTCTCGGAAGATGACTTTATCAAATTTATTATTAGAACTATAACTCCATTTTTTTTGTGCAGAAGAAAATCCGTTTGGCGATAATATTTTAATTCTGATATGTTCTTCCAGTTCGTATCCAACATAGTCTATTTTGAGCTCACCATATTCTTTTAATGTTACGGCATCTGCAGTTGGTTCAAAAGGAATGCTTCTTAAGTCAATCTCTTCTTGTGAAAGTTTTCCCCATTCAAAATCCTGAGAAAAAGACAGTGTAAAAACGAAAATAAATAATAGGCTGAGGACTGATTTCATTTTTGGAGATTAGTTTTATCAAATATAAAAAAAATAAAAATTTCCTTTAACTAATATTTAACGCGTGCAATCTGTTATTTAATTATAATTATGATATTTTGGTCATAACTTTGATACTTAAACTTAAATTAAAATATATGTCAGGAAAAATTTTATGGATAGATGATGAAGTGGATTTGCTAAAACCACACATCGTTTTCCTCGAAAATAAAGGTTACAACGTTACACCCGTGAATAATGTGAATGAAGCGTTGGAACTCATCGAAAAAGAAAAATTCGAATTAACACTTCTTGACGAAAATATGCCCGGAATCTCCGGTTTGGAAGCGATTCCAATGATCAAAGAAAAAGACAATGCGCTCAAAATCGTCATGGTAACCAAAAGTGAAGAAGAGCACATCATGGAACAGGCGATTGGTTCTCAAATCTCAGATTATATCCTGAAACCAGTCAATCCAAACCAAGTTCTTTTATCATTAAAGAAAATATTGCAAAGCGAATCTCTCGTAGAGCAAAAAACGATTGTAGATTATCAGCAAGAATTCCGGAACCTGAGTATGGAATTATCCTACCTAAGAACTTACCAGGATTGGGCAGAATATTACAAGAAAATCCTAAGCTGGGAAGTAAAATTTGATAAAGTTTCCGATAACGAATTTGGAGATCTTCTTCAAAACCAAAAAGAAGAAGCCAACATACAATTTTCAAAATTCATCGAGAATAACTACGAAGATTGGCTTCACAGCAACGAAAAACCGATGATGAGCCACACACTTTTCAAAGAAAAAGTAAAACCGGAAGTTGAGAAAGACAAAGTTCTGCTTTTGATGGTAGATAATTTACGATACGACCAATGGAAAGTGATCGAGCCTTTATTCACCAAGTTTTACAACAAAACTTCCGAGGATTACTATTTCAGTATTTTACCAACAGCAACCCAATATGCAAGAAACTCATTCTTCGCAGGACTAATGCCATCAGAAATCGAAAAAAGATTTCCAAATAATTGGTTCAATGACAACGAAGAAGGTAACAAAAATGAGTTTGAAAGAGACTTCTTGGAGGATCAAATGAAGCGTCTAGGCCTATCAGGCAAATCCATGAAATATTTGAAAATCCTAAATTCAGATTTCGAAAGAAAGATTTTGGAAGATTTTAATCAGCACAAGAATAATGACCTTTTAGTAATTGTTTACAACTTTATCGATATCCTATCTCACGCAAAAACTGATAATAATATTGTAAATCAATTAATTAGAGATGATAAAACGTTCAGGTCTTTAACGTACAACTGGTTCGAAAATTCATCTTTGCTAAAAATTATCAAATTGGCCGCAGAAAGTGGATTCAAATTGGTCATTACAACCGATCACGGCACAATTTATGTTAAAAAACCTAGTAAGGTAGTGGGCGACAGAGAAACGTCTACCAACATAAGATACAAAACAGGACGAAGTTTAACCTATGAGGACAAAGACGTTTGGGCTATAAACAATCCCGACAAACTCTTTCTGCCAAAGGGAAATCTGAGTTCTAAATATATTTTTGCCAAGAACAATATATTTTTAGCATACCCGAAGAACTATAATCACTTTGTGAATTATTACAAAGATACTTATCAACACGGAGGGATTTCCCTAGAGGAAGTCATCATCCCGATAAGCATATTAGAACCCAAGTAGTTTTTTCATAGTTTATTTGATTTGGGTTTATTGGGCGGAAAGAGGCAACTTTTTCCGCCTTTTTTTATATTTTTGCTCAAAATTAAAACTATGAAATTATTATTACAAATTTTCACATTACTTTTGAGTTTCAATACTTTTGCACAAAGCTTCAAACCAGCAGAATTAACATTAGAAAATAATTCAAAAATTTCTGGTTTAGTATTCTATAATACACCATATCATACACCACAATCTTTTAAATTTAAAGCTTCTGAAATTTCTGAAGAAAAAATTTATAGTAAAAATGATATCAAAAGTGTAAATATTAATAACTACGGAGAATTTGTGAATGCTGATGTGGAGATTTCTAGACACGATGAAGCTCAAAATATGATATCATATAATGGGAAGTTTAATCTTCATAAGGAAAACTTAGTCTTAGAAGTTTTAGTAAAAGGAACGAATACACTTTATAAATTTGCAGATGAAAAAAATACTGCATTCTTTTATTCTGCTAGTGACGGAGTAATAAAATCGCTACTGTATAAGGAATATTACCATCCAGACAACGAAAGTACAATTATCAAAAATAATGAGTTTAGAATTGATTTGAAAAATTTAGCTTGTGAGAATACTTCTGTAAATTATGTGAAATATTCTGACTCAGAACTTATTAAGTTTTTCAAAAAAGCAAATGAGTGTGCTGGAGATACCAACCAAACGATTAAAAATGATTATACTAAAAACTATCTAAAGGTTGTCGTTGCAAAAAATTTTGGTAAAGAAAAATATGATGTTTATGATGTCAAAAGTTCTTATACTTTTGGATTAGAATTTGAACGTAATATGCCATTTATGAACAATTCTTTTTCAATTGCTTTTGCTACAAATTATACAAGATTTGATAGGGATGAAGAAAAAACAGAGATTCATCATGCTAATCTTACTAATCAATTTGAAGTAGCCTTAATATTAAGATACTATCTCTTGAACACTAAAAAATATAAAGTTTTTGTTGGGGTTTATGCATTTGATTGGTCAATGAGTAATTATGTTACAAGAACATTCTATTCAGGTAATCCTATAGTAAAAGAAAATGTATCACAATTATTAACTCTTAATAATATAGAAGCAGGTTTCCGGTATAAAGATTTCGAAATTTTCGGATTGTTAAATATTAGTCAAAATTACTTACAACGAAATCAAGCATCAATAGGACTAAAATATAACTTACCATTTATAAAATAATGAAAATCATTTCCTACAACGTCAACGGAATCCGCGCCGCATTTACAAAAGACTTCCTCGGTTGGCTGAATGTCGCAAGTCCCGACGTAATTTGTATTCAAGAAAGCAAAGCAGGAAATGACCAGATTGATATAGAAAGTCTCGAAGAAGCAGGCTATCACAGTTATTGGCATTCTGCGGTCAAGAAAGGTTACAGCGGTGTAGGAATCGCCTCTAAAGTAAAACCCAACCACGTAGAATCTGGTTGTGGAATAGAAAGCTACGATAATGAAGGCAGAATCATCCGTGCAGATTTCGACGGCTTTTCCGTGATTTCCGTTTATGTCCCATCCGCTTCTAATATCGAAAGACTGGAATTCAAAATGCAATTCTGTTTCGATTTTTTAGAATATATCAAAGAACTCAGAAAAACCATCCCGAATCTCATCATCAGCGGCGATTTCAATATCTGTCACGAAACAATTGATATCCATAATCCAGTTGGTCTGGCAAACACGTCCGGATTTCTCCCAATGGAAAGAGAATGGATGACCAACTTTATGAACGAAAATAGTTTGACTGATAGTTTCAGATATTTCAATGACCAGCCAGACCAATATTCCTGGTGGAGTTACAGAGCAGGTTCCCGGGCCAGAAACAAAGGCTGGCGTTTGGATTACAACTTCGTCTCCGAACCTTTGAAAGATAAAATGACCAGAGCCGTGATTCTCCCGGAGGTTAAACATTCTGATCATTGCCCAGTCCTAGTAGAATTGGGTTTATAGATGATAAATGATAATCGATAATTGATTTGCATCAACGGTTATTTTTCATCTAATATTATCATTTATCGTTAATCAATCACCATTTATAAAAGCATGCACGAGCAAATCAATCTTATCATAGAAATCCTTGGAACCATTTCCTTTGCAATGTCGGGCAGTTTTGCCGCGATGCAAAAACGGTTGGACCCGTTTGGTGTTTTGATTATTGCATTTGTAACATCGGTTGGTGGCGGAACTGTGCGAGATTTGCTTTTAGATGTTCCTGTTTTTTGGATGACGGATATGCTGACCTGCGGATTGATTTTCACCACTTGCGTTTTCTCAATGATTTTCAAATCGATTGAGAAAAATTTTAAAGTGACCTTGTTTATTTTTGATAGCTTTGGTTTGGGATTATTTACCATAATTGGTATTCAAAAAGGGCTGACTGAAGGATTTCACCCATTGATATGTTTGACGCTGGGAACTATCACAGGATGTTTTGGAGGGATTATTCGCGATATTTTATTGAACAGAATCCCGTTGGTTTTCAGAAAAGAAATCTATGCGACTGCTTGTATTGTTGGCGGTGGAATCTTTCTTATATTATCAAAATTGACAACGCTTTCTTATACATTGGTTCAGATTTTCACGATTCTTTTGATTGTTACCATCAGAACATTAGCTGTAAAATACCACTGGAGAATCCCCAAATTTTATGGTTATGAAAGTAATGAAGAAATGTAGGTTTTCTCAAATTAATCAGTTTTATTTAGAGATTATATAAATTAAGTGGCTATTTTTTATATATTTGATGGAAAATAAAACTTAATGAAAAAATATTTACAATTTCCTTCTATCGTCTTTGTTTTCTTGTTCTCACAGGTCAGTGCGCAAGATTTCAAATTGTCAAAATCAGATAGCCAATCTGTAACTGTTGATTTTGAAATCCCAGAATTGAATAGAACAGAAAGAAAAATCGACACCAAAAGTTATCATACATTTTCCAAGCAATATTCGGTTTTAGTTTCTGATAAAGGTTCGCCTGCGATGCCTTATTTTTCAAAATCAATACAACTTCCTGAAAAAGGAAATTACAGTTACAAAATTGTTTACGATAGTTATCAGGACATAGAAAATATTGATATAGTTCCATCCAAAGGGGATTTAAAAAGAAATACAGATCCTGAAAGTCTACCTTATACATTCGGGGAAGAATATAATAAGAACGATTTTTTCCCTGGTAAATTGGTAAAATTTGGTTCTCCTCATATTTTAAGAAATACCAGAGGTTTGACTTTTTCGCTTTATCCTTATCAATATAATCCTGTTCAACATAAATTGAGAGTTTATAAAAATCTTCGACTGATCATTGATTTCAATGATGAAAAAGGACTTAATGAATTATCAGAAAAGAAGGTGGACAATACGGTCTTTAATGGAATCTATGCCAATCATTACCTTAACTATACTGCGGTAAATAAATATACGCCTGTTTCAGAAGCTGGGGAATTACTGATTATCACTGCACCAACTTTTGAGTCCCAATTAGAATCTTATGTTAATTGGAAAAAAGAAAGAGGTATAAAAACGACGGTCGTAAATACTTCTGCCACAGGAACTACCGATACAGCAATCAAGAGCTATATCAAAAATTTTTATCAGTCCCATCCTGATTTGGTTTATATCCTTTTAGTAGGAGATTCTGGAGATGTACCTTCTCATACTTATGGCAATAATGGTGAACAATTGTGGAGTGATTCTTATTATGGACAGCTTTCTGGTGAAACAGATTTTTACCCTGAAGCTTTTGTTGGAAGATTTTCTGCCAATAGTGCAGGAATAAAAACTATGATTGACCGAGGAATAGAATATGAAAAAAATCCAGTTGTTGGCGATTGGATGAAAAATGCAATCGGAATTGGATCCAATGAAGGAAATGGTTATGGGAACGATGGAGAAGCAGATTACGTGCATTTGAGAAAAATCAGAACTCAGTTAAAAGATTATGGCTATCAGACAGTTCATGAGTTTTATCAAGGTTCGCAAGGTGGAGAAGATGCTGCAGGAGAGCCTACGCCTACAATGATCAATAATGCAATGAATGCCGGAACAGGATTGTTCAATTATACAGGTCATGGCGATTTGAACTTAATGTACACGGGAAATTATACTTCCACCTATGTAAAACAATTGAAGAATAACGGGATGTATCCGTTCGTCGTTTCTGTTGCTTGTAATAATGGAACTTTCGTCGGGAAAACTTGTTTGGCAGAAGATCTTTTGACCACGACCTATAATAATTCTCCGGCCGGGGCAATTGCGACTGTGGCTTCTACCATTTTGATGGCTTGGGCAGAACCAATGGAAACACAAGATGAGATGACGAATATCCTAACAGAGGTCTATCAAAACAATAAAAAAGAAACCATTGGCGGGTTATTCTACAATGCGCAAATGGGAATGTTAGAAAGCTACAACCATAGTGCTACTGCAAAAGAAGTGATGCAGACCTGGGTGCTTTTCGGAGATCCATCTGTTGTTTTCAGATATGATACCACCAAAGAGTTTGAAGTACAACATCCAACACAGATCGATCCTGCAGTACAAACTTTAACAATCACTTGTAATGAACCAGGTGCAGATATAACAGTAACCAAAAGTGGTGTTTTGGTAGGTTCTGCTCTAAGCAAAAATGGAAATGTGGTTATAGATTTAGATGGTATTACGGATGGCGAAACCTTGAAGATTACAATCACGAAACAAAACTTCAAGCCTTATCAAGGAACGGTGGATGCAAAAGTGTTGGGTGTTTCTTCATTTAATAAAAATGGAATGCAACTTTATCCAAACCCTGCCAAAGATATTGTGAATCTTGCTTGGGATAATGCTAAACCAACTAAAGTTTCTCTTTATGATTCTACAGGAAAACTATTGCAGACCAACATTAATATTTCTGATAAGAAAACCCAAATCAATGTCTCTCAATACCCAAAAGGGGTCTATATTCTGAAATATGAGATAGATAACAAAGTTTATTCTGAGAAATTGATTGTAGAATAATTTCAAAATTAATAACAAAAAAAGGAGCGAAATTCTATATTTCGCTCCTTTTTTATTCTCTCGGATGATTTTTTTAGTTGAATTTGCCTCTCATTCGCATATTCGGGTTGTGCATATGTTTTTGCATTGTTGGCATTTTCATTTGGTCTTTCAGCATTTTAATTTGGTCTGTCATCATTCCTGCAGAATCCAGTTGTTTCGCTTCATCCAGAAGTTTTTGAGCCTCATTTTTTCTACCCTTTGAAAGAGCGGCAGCTGCCAAATTCAATTTTGCCATTGCTCTGTCGTGCTTCATATTCAAACCATAATCTAATGCTTTTTTCATCAATCCTTCTGTTTTTGTAGGATGGTCTTGCGCCGTTGTCAATGCTTGTAGATAATGAAAATAGCCATATTGGCTTTTATGAAGCTGGGATCTATAATCTGTAATGTTGGACAAAAACTTAGTCGCTTTTTCCATATTTTGTTTTCTCAGTTGCCAAAATGCCAAAAGAATATTTTCGTTTTTGAAGAAAAGTGCAATTGGAATAGCTGAAAGAATTACCAAAACCACACCCCAACCGATATTTCTATTGAACATCAAATAAACACCCAAAGCGATGATGATGGCAGCGATTACGAATTTTATATATTTATTCATTTTTAAATTTTAGGTTGCAAAGATAATGATTCACGACCGAATTTCCGAATACTTGGGCGGTTATGAATTGTCAGTTTGATTAAAAAACTCCCAAACTACTCTCGCTTTTACTTTTCCCAAGATTTCTTCCAGAGTTACAATGTCCGCTTCTTTGATTCTTTTGACGGATTTTAGTTTGTTTAATAATAATTCTATCGATTTTGGACCAACGCCAGGGATTTCTTCTAACTCAGATTTGATGGTAGAATTGGTTCTTCTGGTTCTGTGATGCCTTACGCCAAAACGATGAGATTCATCCCGCACACGCTGAAGAACTTTGAGCGTTTCTGCTCTTTTATCAATATATAAAGGAATCGAATCTTCGGGGAAATAGATTTCCTCAAGACGTTTTGCGATCCCGATAATTGTGATTTTTCCATAAAGCCCAAGAAGTTTCAAACTTTTTACGGCAGAAGATAATTGTCCTTTTCCTCCATCTATCAAAATCAGTTGAGGAAGCGGTTCACCCTCGTCAATTAGTCTTCGGTAACGTCTGTAAACGACTTCTTCCATCGTTTTGAAATCATCCGGGCCTTCCACAGTCTTTGGATGGAAGATTCTGTAATCTGCTTTGCTCGGTTTCCCATCTTTGAAAACCACACACGCCGAAACTGGATTGGTTCCTTGGATATTTGAGTTGTCAAAACCTTCGATGTGTCTTGGTTCTACAGGCATTCTCAGGATTCTCTGCATCTCAGACATTATTCGGGTGGTGTGTCTTTCCGGGTCTACGATTTGAACTTGTTTCAGTTTTTCAACTCGGTACTCCTTAGCATTTTTTTCAGAAAGCTCTACGATTCTCTTCTTATCTCCGACTTTTGGAACGATGAGTTTTACATTCGGGATGTCGATTCCAAGATGAAAAGGAATCAAAATTTCTTTGGAACTCGAATCGAATTTTTGCCGAATCTCAATAATCGCCTCCTCCATGATATCTTCATCCGTTTCTTCCAATATTTTCTTGATTTCTGTCGTGAAACTCTGAACAATAGAACCATTTCTGATTTTGAAATAATTAATATATGCCGCAGTTTCATCACTCGTCATCCCAAAAACATCTACATCATCAATATTAGGATTCACGACCGTATGTTTCGCTTGATAATCATCCAGAGACTCTATATTTTGCTTGATCATCTGCGCTTTCTCGAATTCCAGATTCGATGCAAAACGGTACATTCTTTCCTCCAGATATTTCTTAGCAAACCGGAAGTCACCTTTTATGATTCCTCGGATAGCTTCAACCTTTTCGTCATAATCTTCCTTAGATTCCAAATCTTCGCAAGGACCGTTACAGTTTTTGATATGATATTCCAGACAAACTTTGTACTTGCCTTCAGCAATTTTTGCCGGAGCCAGATTCAGGTTGCAAGTTCTGATTTTATAAAGGCTTTTGATTGTGTCGAGAAGGATTCTTGCCGGTCTCACTTTGGCATAAGGACCAAAATATTCTGAGCCGTCTTTTATTTTGGTTCTTGTGAGAAATATTCTTGGGAAATCCTCATTCTTGATGCAAATCCACGGATAAGTTTTGTCATCCTTCAACATTACATTGTAGAATGGCTGATGCGTTTTTATTAGATTATTTTCAAGAAGAAGTGCGTCGTACTCGCTGTTTACAACTGTGGTCTCCAATCTGTGAATTTTAGAAACCATAATCCTTGTCCGGTAACCATTCTGATTTTTATTGAAATAAGAAAGCACTCTTTTGTTGAGATGTTTTGCTTTCCCTACATACAGAAGTTGGTCGTTCTTATCATAATAACGATAAACGCCTGGTTCCGAAGGAAGGGTTTTGAGCTGAAGTTCTAAGTTGGGATTCACATTACAAATTTAGCGAAATCGAAGCTTTAAAGCTAATAATCTCAAAGAAATTGCAGCGTTCGATTTGGCATAAACACAACCAATTTTAATTTCCAAAATACTCTATTAATTTGTACCTTGCCTTTACGAAACCGAATTTTTTATGAACGAAATAATTTGCCCGAATTGTAAAAAAGCTTTTAAAGTAGATGAAGCGGGATTTGCCGAAATTTTGAAACAAGTTCGCAATCATCAATTTGAAGAAGAACTTCAGGAGCGTTTAAAACTTGCTGAAAGAGAAAAAAACAGCGAGATCGAACTCAACAAAGAAAAGTTCAAAAGCCATTTACAAGAGCAGCTTTCTAAAAAGGACGCGGAGATTTCTCAATTGAAAACGGTTAAAGAACTAGAAATTGCAGGCAAAGTTTCTGAGAAAGAGAAGGAGATCCTGGAACTGAGATCCAGAATTGAAAAAGCGGAAACGGAAAGAAAATTGGCAGTTTCAGAAGCCGTTCAGAAAGCAGAGAAAGAAAAAAATAATCTCGAAAATGAGAAGGTTGATCTGCGTAATAAATTAAATAATAAAGATCTGGAAAGAGAACTTTCGGAAAAATCTTTGAAAGAACAGTTTGATGAAAAACTGAAATCAAAAGATGCCATCATCAAGTATAAAGACGAAGAAATTGACCGTGTAAAGGAAATGAAAGCACGGCTCTCTACAAAAATGCTTGGTGAAACTTTGGAACAACATTGCGAAATTGAGTTTAATAAGTTGCGTGCAACGGCATTTCAGAATGTATATTTTGAAAAAGATAATGACTCGCGTTCTGGAAGTAAAGGTGATTTCATCTACCGAGAAGTTGACGAATCGGGTAACGAAATTATTTCGATAATGTTTGAGATGAAAAATGAAGCAGATTTGACTGCAACTAAAAAGAGAAATGAAGATTTCCTGAGAGAATTAGACAAAGACAGAACCGAGAAAAAATGTGAATATGCAGTGATGGTTTCTTTATTGGAAGCCGAAAACGAGTTTTATAACACAGGTATCGTAGACGTTTCGCATCGTTTTGAGAAGATGTATGTGGTCCGTCCGCAGTTTTTTATCCCGATAATTACGCTTCTTAGAAATGCGGCGATGAATTCCTTAAAATATAAAAAAGAATTGGCTTTGGTGAAGAATCAGAATATAGACATTACCAATTTCGAAGAGAAAATAGATGTTTTCAAGCAAGGTTTTGCTAAGAATTATGAATTGGCAAGTCGGCAATTCAAAACCGCTGTCGAAGAAATTGATAAAACAATAACCCACCTTCAAAAAACAAAAGATGCGTTACTATCTTCAGTTAACAATCTGCGTCTTGCCAATAATAAGGCAGAAGATTTGACCATCAAAAAACTTACCTACGGAAATCCTACGATGAAAGCCAAGTTTGATGATTTAAAATAAAATATAAGAGAGTTAAAATATTTGGATTTCCTTTTTTTAAATTTTTCTATTCTTCGCCAACATCGGAATCGAAATCAAGCCCATTAAGAGCATAATTAGGATTTGCAAAGGCAATGTGATGAAAGAGTAGGCAAGTCCCAATTCTCCGCCTTCTACAGCGTCTTTTCCCATAGAAATAAATAAAGCAGTGAACCCGAATTTCATCGCTAAATTAAAGGCGCCAATTCCGCCACTTGCTGGGATTATCATTCCTAAAGTGCCAACAACTAAGATGAAACATCCGTCTGCAGGGGTGAAATTGGAAGTTTCCGGCAAGGCAAAGCAAACTAGATAAGAAGCAAAGAAATAACAGATCCAGATTCCAGCTGTGTAAAGGATGAATTTTCCTTTCTGTTTTAAATTGAAAATGGATTTCAGTCCTTCGAAAATTCCATCAATGAAATCAATAATTTTTGAAATGATTGTAAAACTTCTAAATTTTTCTTTGAATTTGAAAAACAAAATCAGTCCTATGATTCCTGCAACGATTACAGTAGCTATTAATATTGGATTGGGCTTGAATCCAGAGTTGTCGTAGAAACTTTTAATTGCCTCAAATTTAAAAATCAGAGTCAAACCTAAAAATATCATCATGCAAACCAGATCAACAACACGTTCCAGAATAATGGTTCCAAAAGACTTGTCAACAGGCACTTTTTCTACACCATAAAGCGCTGTAGACCGGGCAACTTCACCACTTCTAGGAATGGTAAGATTCATCAAATATCCGAAAGAAAGTGACCAAAGTGAATTACTGTTGGAAATCTTGTAACCCATCGGTTCCAAAAGAAGATTCCATCGGACAGCTCTGAAAATATATGCGGAAATACCAAAAACTGCTGCAAATGCTACCCAAAGATAATTGGCTTTTTGCAAAGAATTTTTGATTTTATCAAAGTCCAATCCTCTCAATGCCAACCAAAGGAACAAACCTGCAATTGAAATGGAAATTAGAACAGTGAGAATATTTTTTAGGATGGGTGATTTCTTTTCTTCCAAAATATTAGAAAATTATGTGAGAAGATTCGTCTTTTCGTCTGGAAAAACTATTTTTGGCTGGAAATCTTTCGCTTCTTCAGGACTCATTTGTGTATATGCAATAATGATGATGATGTCTCCTTTTTGTACTTTTCGTGCAGCTGGACCGTTTAGGCAAATTTCTCCTGATTTTCTTTTTCCTTTGATGACATAAGTGTCAAAACGTTCGCCGTTATTCACATTTACGATATAAACTCTTTCACCTACAATCAGGCCTGCAGCTTCTATAAGATCCTCATCTATAGTGATGCTTCCAATATAATCCAGGTCAGAAGCAGTAACGCGGACTCTGTGGATTTTAGATTTAAAAACTTCGATAAACATAGAGGCAAATTTACATTAAATAACTAAAAGTGCAGGAATTTATATTCAAAATAATATTATAAGACCTTATGTAATTAATATTAAATTTTGTGAATTTATTAATTTTGATATTGTTTGGTGTTATTTGGTTTGATTATTGATTAATAGCGGAAAATATATAGTAAGAGAGTGCAATAAAATGAGTGTTTTCGTGAATTTTTGATTTGTCGAAAATTCATCATTTCAGATAAAAATGTAGATTCTTCGCTAAATTTTATAAAAATATTTGCATGATATTAAAATTGTCTTATATTTGCTATAACAACATAACTTTAATTAATAAATATTATGAACAAGTCTGAATTAATCGACGCTATCGCAAAAGATGCAGAAATCACAAAAGCTGCTGCAAAAAAAGCTTTGGAATCTTTCGTTGCTAATGTAACAGAAACTCTTAAGCAAAAAGACGGGAAAGTTTCTCTAGTAGGTTTTGGAACATTTTCTGTTTCTGAAAGAGCTGCTAGACAAGGTATCAACCCTGCAACTAAAAAACCAATTCAAATTGAGGCAAAAACAGTTGCAAAATTCAAAGCTGGTGCTGATTTGGCTACTGCAGTTTCTGAAGGTGGTGCTAAACCAAAAAAGAAATAATTTTATTTGTATTTCAAATAAAAAAAACCGTCGCAAGACGGTTTTTTTTGTTTTACAGCTTCGGGCTTTCGTCATCCAAAAGATGTCCAAAAAAATCCTTCTTGGTTTTTAGGTAAGAAGCGCTTGCATCATTAGATTTTATTTGTAAAGGTAATCTGGAATTGAAAATAATATTGCTGTCCTTGATGATTTGAATCTTCTCTGGATTATTGGTCATCAGGTTTAGGGATTTTACATTTAGTCTTTCCAACATTTCTATCGCTATCCCAAAATCTCTGTCATCTGCGGGTAAACCTAATTCCAAATTCGCTTGAACAGTATCAAGGCCTTTTTCCTGTAGTGCATAAGCTTTCAGCTTGTTGATGATCCCGATATTTCTTCCTTCTTGTCTCAGGTAAATAATCATACCGCCATTTTCCTGCATATATTGCATCGCAGAATTTAACTGTTGCCCGCATTCACATTTTTGAGAATGGAAAACTTCTCCGGTAATACATTCGGAATGGATTCTTACATTCACAGGTTTTTCTAGATTTGTGTTTTTTGCGATCAGAGCCATGTGTGGCATCCAATTTTTATCATCTTCGGAAAAAGCCATCATTCTGAACTCTCCAAATTCTGTTGGAACGTTCGCTTCTGCTTGTATTTTTAACATCAAATAAAGGTAGTAATTAATTGGAAGACATAGAAGTGGTCTCTTGACTTTTATTTAGAGAGGCCTCCAAAAGATTGATATTGGTCTTTATTTTTACCATATATCTGTTTAGAACTTCATCATCATCTTTAATCATGAATTTTCTAAGTTTCTGAATCTTCTTGTAATATTTCTCGAATTCCTCGATGGATTTATGCTTATCAAATTGATTGAAGTTACGAATTGCAGTCAAATAATCTGTTAAGGAATTTTTTAAAGAACCAACTTCTCTATTCACAGCATCATTTCTGAATTTTGGGAATGTGGAAATCAAGTTGGAAATAGAAGACGCATATACGATTGCTTCTGGTGTCAGATAAGCATAAGTATCTGACAAAGGATCCGAATGCAGCTGCTCAGACGCTGCTGAGCTTGTTGTACAGGATTCTAAACCGCAAATAAGTAGTAATATCACTAAAAGTTGATGAAAACTTTTCATTTTTTCTGCATTTTTTGATACAGGATTGGGTTAAGACTTTCATCATTATACATCTTCATTTGTTTGTATAGCTTCATCTTAACATTGCCATTCTCTATATCAAAAAGCAGTTGATCTATTGCGGTTGACAAATCTTTCTGTTGTTCCAGAAGGGTTTGTAGTTTTTGTGAACATTGCTGTTGATGTTCCTCAGAAGCATCTTCACGAGAGGCTTCTATAGACATGTGATAAATTTTCAATGATAAAATAGAAAATCTATCTATAGACCAAGCTGGAGTTTCGCTGTTGATTCTGGCATCAGAACTAGGGGTAATATTCTCAAAATTTTTATAAAACCAAAAATCGATTTGCTCTACAAGATCGGTTCTTTTTTGATTAAGTTTATCGATTCTTCTTTTTATTTTTAAAGCTTCTATCGGGTTTATATCCTCTTCTCGAATAATATCTTCCAAATGCCATTGAACGGTGTCAATCCAGTTTTTTGAATACAAAATCCATTCCAAACTATTAGCTTGGAATGGATTGTTTTCTTGTGAATCTACGCTGTCTGTAATGTGATAATCGTTAACCGATTGGTTGAAGATTTCCCATGCTTTTTCTGTCAAACTCATTTATAAATTCGGGTTTATTTTGTTAAGAAGGATTGTTTGGAGTAGAAGAGGAATCTGTTTTGTTCTTGTCCTCATCTTTTACAGCGTCTTTGAACTCCTTGATACCCGAGCCTAAACCTTTCATCAATTCTGGTATTTTTTTACCTCCGAATAGTAAAAGTAATATCAAAGCAACAATTAGGATATGTTGCCAAGACAAGCTTAATATAACTGTGGATAATGTCATCTCAATTTTTTTACAAAGTTAAATTATTTTTCAATACGAAACCCATCCCAATGGATCTACAGGATTTTCGCCTTTCCATATTTGGAAATCCAATGTGATGGATTCATCAAAATCACTGCCAACTTCTCCAATAGGTGTTCCCGCAGAAACTTGCTGATTGGCCTTTACCAATGTGCTGGATAGGTTAGAATAGACTGTGAAGTAGCCGCCATGCTTTACAACAACTGTACGGCTACCATTGATCAACTGAATAGAGGAAACAACACCTGGGAAAACACATCTTGCCTTGGTTCCGGGAGAAACAGCAATTTTAATCCCGATATTATCCTCCATGATATTTTTGAAAACAGGGTGTGGCCACTTCCCAAAGCGATGTGTGACACTTCCTTTTTCAACAGGAAAAGACATTCTTCCCTTGTTGTCTGCGAAGTTGCTACCCACCACTGGTCCAAGATCATAATTCTTCATTACTTTCTTCTCTGCCGCATCTTTTGCGTCTTCATTTTTTTTGTTGATAGCATCTTCATTCGCCTTTGCGATGGCTAATTTATCAGTTGCGGCTTTTGCTTTTTCAGAGGCGTCTCTACTGGCTCTTTCGGCTGCTTCTTTCCTTTCAATGGTCTTATTGGTTTCCGCTAATTTTCTTTCTTCTTCAGCGCGTTTAGCAGCGAGGTCACTAGCTCTTTTTGCTTCTAATTCTGCTCTTTTTCTCTCAGCTTCTGCCGCTGCGATTTTCGCTCGGTTTTCTGCTTCAATCCTGTCTTTTTCTTTTTTAGCCGCAATGTCAGCTAGCCTTTTTCTTTCAGCCTCTGCTTTTCTTTCAGCTTCTTCCTTGGCTTTTGCAAGTCTTATTTCTTCTGCAATGATATTTCTGATCTGTCGTTCGAGCTCTTTAGACTGCGTTTGCTTTTGTTTAAGCTCAGCAGTTAGCTTGACTTCGTTCTTCTTGAATTCGTTGAGAAGGTCTTGCTTCTGTTTTCTTTCGATTTCTATGGTTGCAAGATCTTTTTTCTGAGCTATTAAAAGATTATCTTTCTCGGACATCGATTTTTTCTTCAGAGCAATATTTTTCTTAATCTGTGTAGCTTTGTTTGTTATTTCAGCAGCTTTTTTGTCCTGATATTCAGAATATCTCTTCAAATATTCTATCCGGCTGAGCGCTTCTCCCATATTTTTGGAGGACAGGATAAATGTTACCTTATTCTGTACACCTTTGGTTTTATAAGCTTTTACAAGAATATCAGCATAATTTTTTCGTAAAACTTCTAGCTCACGATTATTTTTATTGATTTCTAGCTGACGCGTATAAATATCATCTTCTATAAATCTCTTTTCTTTCTGAGTATTGGTGTAGACCTTTTCTCTCAGTGTAATCTTTTGATTCACCGCATTCAGGTAAGAAATAGAAAGTTTTGATTCTTCTTTGGTTTGGTTCAGAGAAGCATTGATATTGGAGATCTGTTTCTTGAGATCGGCATTCTGTTTTTGCAGAACCTCTTTGTCTTTTTGTCCAAAAACGCTTCCGAAAAGGATGATACTTATAAAAAAGCTTAATTTCTTAATCATTTGATCTCTGTCTTAGTATAATTGGCAGGAACGGAATAAGTAGTTTCCATCCGGGAAAAATCAAATTTCGTATTTTCAATTAATATTTCGTCCGTTTTCTTAGCTTTTATAATTATTTTAACATTTTTCGGAAAGCTCTCATTGTTTAGAATTACTCTGTTAGAATAGGTGATTTCCAGTTCGTTATTGTTGACAGGGTTAGATAAAAGAACATGATTTAAATTAAGGTTTTGATCATAACCTAAAGAGATGTTATAATCAGTAGTTTTACCATTTTCTGTTATTTTCTGGGTTTCTTTAGAGGTTAAAGTAAATCCGGAAATATCGGGTGTCAGGTTATAGTTTTTTTCAGAAACAGGGATGAAGGTTTTCCCTATCAATAAATTCTGTAATGCATCATAATCGATGAAATTTACATTCAGAAGTTTGTTAAGATAACTGAAATCTGAATCAATATAGGTTTTATCTAATTTATAATAACCTTTGATGCCTTCAGGAGTGGCAACACCTCTTGCCGCTTGAAGAATAACTGCAGTAAGATTCATCCATACTTTTTGCCCATTCTCTACATAGATCACGGCGTCCAAGGTTGGGATGAAAGATCCAGTTCTTGCATCGATCTTGCTATTGATCTTTACCGCATCGAAGCTTGATTTCTTTCCTATGGTAGAGAAGAACTGAGAATTATTTTCAATAGGTTTTGCCGTGCTTACAGGTTGATTTTCGGTTTGCTTTTTTACACTACAAGATGTTACTATGACAGCAGAAAAAGCGATTAAAATATATTTCTTCATAAACTATTTTAAAATGAATCTTACAATATTAACGCCAAAAAACGATTAATATTTCTAAAAATGGAGTTGCCCAAAATAACAAACTTTGTCAGAAAAACTGACAAAGTTTGTTTTATAAGTTGAGATCTATTAATCTTTCGAAAGGAAATCCAGAACTGAATAATCTCCCAGAGAAATCTCTCTCGCTACTCCGAAGTATTTTGCAGAATTCCCGATCATAGAATTGCTTAGATTTCCGTGATCGATGATGGTGTTTTCCTGGATCAAAGAATTATCGATGTTAGAATTGATGACCACTGTATTTTTTCCAATAGAAACATTAGGTCCTATTCTCGAATTTGATAATTTCACATTTTCTCCAATGAAACAAGGCGGAATAATCATACAATTCTCTATAATGGCAGAGTCAGGATGTTTTGACATATTTTCTTTCTCGTATTCTAAAATCTTGCTATTGGTTTCTACTGTTGCATTTTTATTACCACAATCCATCCAATCATCTACTTTTCCGAGAGAGAATTTGGCTCCTTTGGCTCTTAGGCTTTCCAAAGCTGTTGTTAACTGGTATTCTCCACCTTCAACAATGTTATTCTCCATAATATGGTCAATTTCTGCCATCAATTTCTCTGCTGAATTGAAATAGTAAATTCCAATAATTGCCAGATCAGAAACAAATTCTTTTGGTTTTTCTACAAAATCTGTGATAAAACCATAATCATCCAACTTTACAACTCCGAACGCAGAAGGGTCTTCTACTTTTTTTACCCAAATCACACCATCAGCATTGGTGTCCAAATGGAAATCTGCACGGAACAAAGTGTCAGCAAATGCTATGATCACAGGTCCGCTCATGCTTTCTCTCGCACAATTGATAGCGTGAGCCGTTCCCAAAGGTTCGTT